>Ga0210039_1000089_pt1 | contig 105056 bp, 75 predicted proteins | sample CryGeyCG2114_250_3_FD_185460 | JGI IMG/M metagenome (GOLD analysis project Ga0210039, IMG submission 185460) | Groundwater microbial communities from aquifer - Crystal Geyser CG17_big_fil_post_rev_8/21/14_2.50 (SPAdes) (version 2) | ecosystem: Environmental > Aquatic > Deep subsurface >...
ATGAACTCTCTGAGGACGTTTTAAGCCATCTCAAGAATACTGCTGTGGCTTACCAGTATCCTGAACCGCCTTGCAATCAAGGACGGGGCCGCCCCAAAATTTACGGTGACAAAGTTCAACTCCTCACATATCTGGACAATCCTCAAAGCCTGAAAACCCATACCATGATCATTTATGGCCAGGAAAAAACCGTTGAAATGGCTTCCTTTGAAGGCTTACTCAGAGGGCATAAGCGACCTGTGAAAATTGTTTTGGTGAAAGGTATGCGCAAAGAACATTTCTTGCTGTTTACAACAGATCTGACCATGACCGATGAGCAAATGCTTGAGTATTATGCCGCCAGGTTTCAAATTGAGATCACTTTCAGAGAATTAAAACAAGACCTGGGAGCCTTTAATTACCGATTGAACTCCCAACTTGGCTTCAGCAGGTATTTACAGATTTCCTTTCTGGCTTATGCGCTGATCAAATACCTGGCGATTCAAGGCGAGATTCTCCCTCAAACGACAGATTGGTATACCCCTAAGGGGTTAGCTTCTCCGGCCAGGGTTCAACGGGTTCTATCCCAGCATTTTCAAGCCCAAAGAATTTTTCAGGGGGTACTTCAAAACGGTCTCCTCAACAAAAATACTTCATTGGAAGATTTCATGCGATATGTGGCTGTTTAATTCTCCGAAACAACAGGAAGCATAGTCAGATTAATGGACGTTGTTGGAAGACATTTAATCAAATTTTTCACTATAATTATATATTTTTCATCTAGTTCTAATTAATGAATTTAATTTAAATCTTTTTGAAGAAGGGCAAGAAAATTGTTCTATTTTTGCTTTTTTGAAATACTTTTCTGCAACTGAACAATTTCCCATAAAGCTATAAGTGGTAGCTATGTTTTTATATAAATCATTAAACTCTGGTTTTTCAGCTTCTACTTCAAGATAGAGCTTGAGTGATTCGGTGAACCTTTCTAATGCTCCATAGGTGGATGCCAAATTATTTTTGACTTCAACATAGTTGGGTTGTAAGGAAAGTGCTTGAGAATACTCGTTAACAGCATCTTGAAGTCTATTTTCTTTAAATGCAATATTCCCAAGTTCATACTTATTATAGGCCTCAAAAGAACGAGGACAATATGGGATATTTTTGTTGATTTTTGAATAATAGACTCCAGCATTATCACAATCACCTTGATAACTATAAATAAGACCTATATTTTCATATAAATATGGTAAATCTGGTTCTATTTTTTCAATTTCAATAAATAGTTTTAAGGCAGTTTCAAATTCACCAAGTGCTCCGAATGAGGATGCTATATTATATTTTGCGATAAGATTATCTGGTTTTAAATCAAGTGCTTTTTCAAAAGATACTTTGGCTTCTTTGAATTTTCGTTGACTAAATTCAAGTCTTCCTTGATTAAGCATTTCCTCTGATAACTGTTCGTTTGAGATTGGTGGTGGTACTGATGGTGTTACAGTAGGTACTGGTGAAGGCGTCATTGTAGACGAACAGTCTAGAGAACAAGCATCGTTCTCCCCGAATTTACATGCCTCTTTAAAATAGTCTTTTATTAAGTCTCTATTTTCCACACATCCCATTGGGGAATCCATATATGCATAGGCTCCAATAAGATATAAATATCCTGTTTTAAATGACGTTCTAATTGAGTTTTTAGATAAAATTGCAGCCTTAATAAAATCTGCTCCAGCTTCTTTATATTGTTTTAATTCAAGGTATACGCCAGCTCTACCTTCAAAGGCATCAAAATAATTACTATCTTGTTGTATTGCTCTTGTATACAAGACTAATGCATTTAAATTTTTTCCTGATTTTTCTTGTACTTTTGCTTCTTGTACAAAACTATCTGCTCCACAACCAAATAAACATAAAAGAATAAATATGTATAATGTTTTCAATTTAAATCACCACGTTTTCATACGTTAATATTCTAAATAAAAAATGCAATTAAGACTTATCTAAAAAACATAAAAAGCAAAAAAATATAGTTACTTTAATTTATTTTATCTAAAACCCATAATATACCAGTATTTGAGGACTAATTATTGGAATGAACTGAAAATCATCATACACAAAACCAGTTTTCACCTCAGCCGTTACACCCCAATGTGTTGAGGTGAACAGTAGATTCATCCCAATTCCAAATTGAGAAAAAATTGAAAATTCAAAATTTTCAGAATAAAATGGAATAGGAGACCCCATATTCATTAAAATTATTGGAGAAGTTGTTAAGTAAATCCTACTTTTTCTATCATATGATTGAAAATTCAAAAAAGAATATCTTAAATCAAAATTTAATACATGAATGAATAAATGAGTAGCCTGTGGATTTACGAGCTTGTACTGTGCAACTATTGAGAACTCTTTTTGAGAAAAAGGAATCAGGTATTCAAAAGAAGCTTGCACAAAAGGAATTATATAAATTGAGCCAATCCCAAATTCAACGCCAAAATTATGATCCCATTTGATTACTTCATTTGACAGAGTATTGTTTTCAACACTGGGTTCGGCAATTATTTGAGCCATTGCTTCAGACTGATAAATAATGAGAATAATGATAATAAATTGAATTATTAATTTTATTTTTTTTACAAATTTCTTATTCATTCCAAACCTCTTGCACCAGTCAAGTGAGTGCGTGTGTTGCAAGGCAAGCAGGAGCTCAAATGGGGCTCTTTTTCGCCTCACTGTGTTTTTTTTAAAACCAAAAATGAGCACCATAATTGGGTTTTACCCCTGCTTGTCCTTGCAACGAGTTTGCTCAATTACATTCAGTTCTTTGGCATCTTTTCCTTGAGCCAGGAGATACAGGGCAAAGTAATGTTCCCGAACACGGGGATGTTCTTCGTGAATCGCACAGCCTAACAGATCCGAAAGACTCTGTTTCCAATGTTCATGCTCTACTTTTAACATCTGAATCCTCCTTCCTCTCTGCTTCTACAATACTACTTTTGAGAGCTTTTTCAAGTTCTATTTTTGATTCAAATGACTCCATATCAATCCAAAATCAACATAGAGTCATATTTATTTTTAGAATAAATTCTATCATCCATTTTACCTTGGTCTAAATATCGTGATAGAGGCATCACGGCCATCACCAAGGCGAGCCTGCACCATGTGGTGAATCAAATTTGTCGCATCGTTTAAGTCATTAAACTCTTTCATAAAGGCATTTTGAGAAATGCCCTGAAACCCATGAGAATCATAAACAAAAAACCTATTATTTACACGGGTAATGGAAACAGTTGCTCCCCCTAAAACCAAACTTAAACCTAATTGATTCTGATTGTTAACATTGGCTGGACTTAACAAATCAAAAACCCGCTGCCCAATATCATTGTCATTATTGGCAATGGTTTCTGTTTGTCCCCTTACTAAACCAGCATTTGCCACCGCTTGTTCAGGAATTTCAACAGGATGAAATAAATGCATATCGTAACCTATGGCTTGAGCGCCTAGTCTCATTTGTTGGAATATCTGAGCACCGTTTGTCAAAGTCTGATTGAGTTCATTTGCTTGAGGATGATGGTCATTTCCGAGAGTAAATGCATAAGAGATACCTCGCATGGCCATGGCTGTACAAGCGGTCTGTCCATTTTGTTCTTGAAATTGACTTCTGTTGGCCTCGTATAATTGCCCTGGAGAATGATCAATCTGTGCTTGCTGAACTTGTAAGTTATTATAATCTTGGCTTTTAACTCCATGTAGAACAAATCCAGGTGGATACTCCATAAACTTAGCTAATTGCTCTAAAGTGGGAGCAGGTTCTTCCTGCGGATTCAATGCCCATCGATAAGCAACTCTTGCAGTGTCTATAAATTCTAATTGATTTTGAAAAATTTTACTGGTTTGATCTTTATGACTGCCTAAAGTATCAATCTCTAAGCCCGCTATGCATTCTAAAACACGTGTTTTGATAACATCGATTGAGACATTATCCCTAACCCCTGCCTCAATAACCTCAGCGGCTAAAGCTTGAGCTTGACGATAAGGGCTGTCAGCTGCTTTACCTGCTTGAGCGTAATTTTGCCCTAGTCGCTCCAATGCATTACGATCATTTCCTACACGATTCAATGCCTTATTGACATTGGACCAAGCATTTGCAATAGACGAATTGGTACGACCATCTCCTGGCCATAGATTTTTAGGATTGCTATTCATAATAAATAACACTCCTTTTAAAAGCTCATCGTGATCCTTTGATTCGCGAATGTCTTCAATTTTCAAATGCTTGGATACTTCAGCGAGGAGATTTGGGGGTGCTTTTTTTATTAAATTTTGCAATTGTTCTACAGAGCCTTTGGCCAATACTTTGCTGCCAATATCTCTGATATTATGCCAGGCCATAATATGGCGACGATGCTGGCCAGACTTTAATGGCATGAACGCCTGTGTATCTGTAGAAAATGCCGGACGCCCTTTTATTTGATCAGCATTCACACTTAAACTCCCCATGGAAGATGAACCTGGTTTACTCCCTCCCCCGATGAAACAGTATTTGAGAATCGCATAGTCCGTTTTCTTGATTTGATTATCAAGCTGGCATTGGACTAAAGACATGCCAAATAAAGTATCTAATGAATCATTTCTGCGATTGTTTTGAAAATTGAAGTTATAATTTACAGAGATGGCATGCAAGTTATTTCTGATATTGTCAAAACTGGCCTCATAATCTTCATCCCAACGATCATTCGCTTCTGCAATCACTTGAATACGAGTTAAATGTGCATCGCAAGCTTCCCGAAAATTACCATGCCGTGTCAACTGGCCAATAATAGTACCAATGCCATTTGAGTTATTATTTGTTGCAAATTGATCCACTAAGGCCATAGCAGATTCAATTTGGTTTGCTTCATTGATTAAGCGATTAGAGAGTTCAAGAGCAAAAGCAGATTGATTTTGATCGATCGCATGTTCACCGATATTCTGAACGAGTCCCCATTGATTTGCTTGGCCTAGAGCAGTGGTAATTGCACTGGCTTGGTTAAGATCACCACTTGAAATTAAATTTGTAGCGATATTACATGCCAATTGATATCTATTTGTTGGACCTTGTAAAGGACGGTTATCTTGCAATAATCGATTAACAACAGAATTAACCACAAAATCTCCGTCATTGTACTGAAGGTTTCGCTGAAGGGCATGATGAACAACAGTGGCTACTTCTCCCCAATTTTCTGACCTAATTAAATTCACTAAGCCAGCTGAAGCAGATTCTAAATTATTGCTGTTTATATTACCGATAACTTCATGAGCAGAATCTAAAGTCCCACTGTGTCCTTGCACCTGATCCAAATTCACCCCATTGGTTTCAGTCAGAATATTGCCTGAGTTTTCATCAATGGCGATGCGAGTGTCAAAGCCTTCAATATTCTTCACCTGTATGTCAGCTTTACCTAGCTCAATAGCCACTGCTTTCATAAAACCTGTTGAATGGCAGCTTTTGAGGCTCAGAGTGTCCAGAGTTTTTATCCCTGCATCCTTGAGAATCGAAACCAATTGCTGTGGTGTTTTGTTACCGATCAGATATTCTTTTTTACCTTGATCATTGGTTCGCTCAGCTCCATGTCCAACCACATTTAAAGTTCCCTTCTCGCCTGGAGGACAGTCCCGATCAAAGACCGAGCCAGCTTTTTTTGCACGAAGCGACTGTGCGCTGCGAATAACGGTATTATCCCAATAGCCATCGAGGTTCTCTAACTTCAACACAGCATTTTGCGAGACGGGAGTAAGTTTGGATTTTTGGGCCTGCAGCATTTCTGAACTGATGATAGTTCCACCCGATTTGGATGGAAGGGAAGACACTGTGGATGATGTATCACTAAATTCTTGTTGAATCACGGTGCTCTCCATCAAACTCTGCCCCTGTTCCAACAGTTGGGCCCCATCCCCATGCTCAATCCCCTGTTTGAGCTGTGCCCCCCCTTGGCTGGGGTTCACCGTCTCTGTTGACTTGCCAACCACACTTTGGCGTGCAGCCCCAAAGGATTCTTGGGTCTGAACAGGTTTTCTCGTTTCAGAAGCGGGCTCAGATGAAGCCGGTGGTGCAACTCTTGCTTCAGGTGGTGACGCAGGTATATAGGTCGGGCTGACAGGTCTTCCTATTGGGGTGGCCATAAATGTTTCCTCTCTTACGCAGATTTCAAGCGGTCGATCGTCTCTTCAAGCACATCCTGAAAGCGTTCCAATTGTTCAGTGTAACGCTGATAGGGTGACTGTAAGGGACTGATATTGATTCGTTTCGCATCCAGTTCATCCAGACGATCAGCCACACTGTCACAGTGATCCAAGAGCACCTGAAGGTTTTCTTCTAAGACTTCGATGTCATTGGGATCGTCTGTGGCTTGGGATTCAGCCATAATTTCATTGGTTAAATCCGTGTGTTTTTGAATATCTTGATGAATCTCAATAAACTGTTCAAAGAGCTGACTTAGGGAGATAATCCTTTGGAGAGCTTTATCAAGGGTGCTCAATTGCTGTCTTAAATCAGAGACTTCCATTTCTTGATCGAGAATCTGAAGTCGCTGATTAAATTCGTGTGTTTTATCCTGAAAGCGTTTCAGCTTTGATTGTAGCATTTCAAATTGCTGTGTATCAGGGGTCGGTTCCAATCCCAAAACCTCATCCGTCATTATCTGTCTCAGAAAGAGCATGATGGCAGCTTCAGTGCTGTCATAGAGGTCATCAAAATCTATCTCAGCAGAGGGCGTCTCTAGTTGAGGCAATTGAGATTCCTGAGTTTTTGGGGCCATTTTGGGCTGTACGACCTTCTGGGCCTGTTCTAAAAGTTCATTTCCCAACCCAGATCTTGGTTCCAGCTCTAATCCAGCTTTGAGATAGGGCAGGGCTTGCAGGGGCTGATTTATCAGCAGAAACAGAAAGCCCATGCCAAAATAATTGGCCGGATTTTTATAATTGGTTTGAATCCCTTTTACAAAGCAATCGGTTGCTTGCCTGAGTTTTGCTTTGTTGACAGGTTGCTTCATGGCCTCACGAATCAACTGGCGGCCTTGGGTGTACAGATCCTCTGACTGCTGATGACGCAGTTGGTCAGATTTTTGCAGTCCTTGTTTGGCTTGGGTCAGTGTCGCGAAGTCGAGCACCTTTGATTTCCTTTCTCTGAATTCCATACAAATTTATTATTTTTCAATAAAAAACATTAAATAATCAATTCAAATTTATTATTTATGAATCTATAAATTAAAATATCATTTTTTTCTTTATTAAGAATTCTTCTAACCAATGGTTTAATATCATTTGCTTGAATAAATATTATTTCAAATACTTCATCAGGAGTAGGTGAAAAATCATCATCAATCTCTAAGATAAATTCAAATTCTTGAAAGTCATCTTCATACCACCCTTCATTAACAGGTGAATCACTTAGGTTTTTTATGATTTTCATTTCACTTGAAGAATAATCTCCTGGAATAGAGCGTGCCAAACAATAATCACCACCTAAATAATCACTGTATCTGTCCTCAAATTGAATATTTAGTAATTTCTCTAATTCAAATTTTATTTCATCTAGTGATTTTCCATTAATTCCGTAAATATCTGACATATTACTATTTTACCCAATATACTATTTCTTTTAAATACATCAGCTGTGTTTTCATATAGAACAAATGAGACTTTTCTTCCAGAAGCAGATTCTCTTAATTTTGAATGAACCACATCAAGACCAAGTAATTTCATAGTTGAACTCCTTTCTAAATAAATTATGTATTATCAGTTGCCAAGACGATATTCTTCTTTTAAACCACTTGCATCAGTCAAGTGAGTGAGTTAGTTGCACGGCACAGGGCCTCAAATTTGGTTCTTTTTCATGCGCAATTATTAAATATGTCACTGTATACTTTTTCGCCTCACACGTATTATCCTTAGCCACCCAAAAGCTCATCATAATTGAGTTTCACACCTGCAAGTCATTTCAACAACGTACATGTGCTGCGAGTGGAACGAATCAGTACGATGTGCATGGTTGTGAGGCCAAGTCCTGATCTCAGTTTTTTGTATTTTAGAAGCCAACTAACGCTGTTCTATTCAGTTAGCCAAGGTGCTTCGTACAGATTCAGCATCTAACCAAACGCGAAAACCCGTTGTTTCAGCATTATCTATATAATCAAAACTCTCTGCAATAAAAGGATTACAATTTGCTGGTTTACTCCAGAAAGAACCTCCTTTTGCTAACTTATCTTGAGGATAAGGAACCGGATCATCAATCAAATACTTTTCTCCGTTTGGTTCTTCGTAAGTTGACTTGTAAGCAATAACGAGTTCGCTCACATTACCAATCATGTCGTATAAACCCCAAGCATTTGGTTGCAAAGAGCCAACTGTTGCCAGTTTATCAAAATGATCACTCTCAGATCTTGGCCAATATCTACCATTTTGTAAATAGTCTTTTATTTTTGCATCGGCATAATCAGCCCAACAGTTAGCATAATGCTTTAAATCAGAGATTGACGGCGCTTGTCTATGACCAGCAAGGGCTGCGTATTCCCATTCAGCTTCTGTTGGAAGACGATAGATTAATGGACCTGTATTTAATCGCTTAAAAAACGTTTCATTATATCTAGGTAACATATAATGAATAGGATAATTTGGCCCCAAATTGACAGGTTCAAATTCAATATAAGTACTTTCATAATCATTATTGTAAAAAGACGTATATCGATTGACTAGCTTATTCTGAGTTTCATTTAGTGTATCAACCCCTGCTTGGAACATCACCTTCTCCCATTGCTGCTGGGTCACTTCAGTGGTTTGCAAATAAAAAGGCTTATTAAAGCGTACCCAGTGCCAAGATGCACTTGGGGTATCTCCTCGATGGTAAGATCTCATCTGGTAAATACCAGGAGGTATTAACACAAAAGTCATACCGATTTCATTGGTATACTTTGCGGGTAATTCAGCAGCTAAAACAGAGTGAGAGAAGCTTAAGCTTAGCAAGGTCAGAATTGTTAATACGAATATTTTGTTCATCTGTGAATTAGGGCTGACTTAGTAATTGTAGGATATGTGGGCCAGTGTTATTTGTTGGAACATACATCTCTATCTTTATTTGATGCTCTCCTTTGCTTAACTTCAAAGCTTTGATTAAAGATTCTGGGGCTTGTACCTTGCCTTGTGCAAGGTTGATTCGGTGTTCTTTCCCATCGATTGTGATTTTGATGGCCCCAGTAAAACGCGCCTGATCAGGCTTTAAATAAGCATCAAATGAATCAAAGAGATTTCTCCAATCTGTGTGACCTTGTTCATCTGTAGTACCAAAACGAATATCAAAAGGTTGATCTGTTTCCAACTCATTTTTCACGGTCAATGAAATGTCATATTTTACGCCATATTGTCCGTAGCTTTTATCTGGTGGAACCAGCGTTGTTCCTTGATTTTCACCTAATTCATTTTTCGGTGGAACTGAATTTGGACTATTTGAAATCATTGGAATAATATCAGGTTCAGCATCTGTTCCTGCACGATTAAAAGGATTCATCAACAGACTGTAGTTCGCTTCAACACGTGAACCATTTAGAACTACTGTAGGAAGTTCGGCTATGGCCTCACTGTATTCTTTGACTCCAACCACCCGACCTAAAGGAATAACTGATTTCCAAAGTGCCTTTTTAATAATTTTATCTCCCTGTCCTTCAAGCACTTGAATGTTCATTTTAAGTTCAGCATTCCAATCATTCATACGATTTAGAATCTTATCACTTAAAGGGGCAAGGGGATTTTCTTCATTGACTCCCTTTAAAAGAGACTGAAATCGGGTTTTTAAACCATCAATTTCTTCTTGGGTAAAATTTGCCGTAGGTTTTATTTTTAACAATTGTGGCCAAAGATCTTTTTCCATAGCTCGAATAACCTGTGTAGGGTTTTGAAAATCAATCGAACCTTTTAGCTCATGTCGAATGCCATCATCACTGATATCTTCGACATAGCCGTGTTCATTGATTAACGCATCTAATTCTTTGCTTTGGGTTTCGCTTAAAGAATGTAAAACAGGTCGTTCTTCTTTAGAATTGCGTTGTGAAGCAGGTAAGAATAGAGATTCCATTTGTACTGATTCAGGTACGACTGGCAAGCCATTCCGAACACCAGTATAATCACTAGGGTAATCAGCAAGGGCTTCTATTTTATAAAAAGCGCGAAAATCTGTATCTCTCGAAGGTGAGAAACTGCGCAGTTCTAGAGCACCGCCTGATGGTATCAAAACATATTGATTCTTAAGTTGGTGATCATCATCTAGCATTCTTCGGGTTAGTTCATGATCCGACCTTCTGACATCTCCCGTCGGTGATTTCATGAGCGCCTGACCTGAAATAAAGCTTGAAATGCTTACGTATTTATTTTTATCCTCATCATCTAGTTTGTTAATAAAAGATCCGTTGACCTTTAATAGCATTGGTTGTGTTTGAGATGGATTTCTGACCACTAGGCTGTGCGTTGCATCATTTTCTCTCAATTTAGCTTTATTGGGCCCCTTGTTCCCATACACAAAGGCATTGGCTTTTCCTCCTTTCAGAGGGATATTGACTCTGCCTTGCAACCCAAATTTGGTATTTGATTCAGGGTTGTTGAATTCAGCCATGGCTGGGCCGCCAAATTTAACAGGTAAAGGAACTGGTTTTACATGTAGCGTTGTCTCCGGGCTTCTTTGAAAGGTCTCTATTCCTTGATTTAACAGAAATTCAAATTCTTTTTTCGTTGCAATTTTATCACCATTCAGAGACAGTTCTTCTACACTGATTTGCTTGTCCCCATCGCGATCTAAAACAGCAATTCGTGCTTGCTCGATTTTAGAGGGATTGAAAGTTACCAACTTTGGTTCTTTATCTGTTCCCACATTATATTTGAGAGAACCCCATGCTTTAATTTGAGACAAAGCCTCTTGGGAAAAAGTGACTTCAGTCGGCTCACTCTCGGCTTTTAATCGCTGCTGGGTTTGATTCTCTATAGACTGTTCTGTTGAATGCGTAGCATCAGGAGTTTTCGTTTCGACAGAGACCTGTTGATCTACTATTTTTTGAGGAGAAAGTTCCAACGGAAAACTCGCTGGAATTCCTATAGGTATGCCTGAAGATATGGACTGTACCATGAAAAAGACCTCTGCTTAGATAAATGCCCTTATTAAAATAATATACCCCGTTGAAAAAAATTTAAAACTAATTTCTTCTCACGTTTTTTAAACCACTTGCGCCAGTCAAGTGAGTGCATGTGTTGTAAGGCAAGCAGGGCCTCGAATCGGGCTCTTTTTCATGCGCTAAAATTTGAGTCATTGTATACTTTTTTCGCCTCACTGTGTTATTTTTTTAAGCCGAAAAAGCGCATCATAATTTGGCTCCACCCGTGCTTGACCTTACAACAACGCACATGTGCTGCGAGCATAGCGAAGTCAGTACGATGTGCATGGTTGACCAAAGTTTAACATCGGAAACTTAGAGTGATGGTTATCAATATTTATCACACAATCTTAGGCCTTTATCACTTGAAGTTTTATGACGCAATTAAATTAAAAAGATTATATAGAGTATTTCTTTGTGCTACGTCTTTACGAAAGTCTAAAAAAAACGGGCTTTTGATGCTGAGTTCAAAAGATTTTATGAAATCTTGTTGTGCTTCAACATTCCAGCTTTGCCAGAGTCTGGGGGCGAGAACAACGTTTTCCGAGTACATGGGAATCAAGTTGTTTAGATAATTTAATCTTTCTTGAGAGTCAAGCGATTTGAATTGTTCGAATACAGGATGGAAAGTACTACTATCATGCTTCAAGCATGATAATAATACATGTGTTTTCCCATCTTCAGGAAAAACATTTAAATAGATTTGTTTTGCAGATCGCGATTTAGCATTTGGTACATTAATTTGCTTACCGTTAAGATCAAATTCTAAATTGAACCCAGAGCAAACAGCAAATTCATGATAGTTATCTATAGAAAAACTGACAGTTTGAACGTGATCAAAACGTAGTTCTTTCAATGCCTTTGAAAATTTTTCGTAATAAAATTGTGCATCCTTTAAAGCAAATTGCATTCCTCTATAATATCCAACGTAATTTTCATCTTTTAGGATTGAGGGTTTTTTAGAGACCAAGAATTGAAAAAGTTTAATTTGCTCCAGTTTTTTATGATACTCATATGCAAAAGCTCTATATGTAAACAGAAAATTTTGTTGCTCAGAGCAATTGTAACTAAAGTTCTCAATTGGCGAAAAAGTCTTTGAATCGTGCTTTGAACAAAACCCAAAAAAGGTAGTAGCTGTTTTTCTGCCTTTTGCAGAAAGGTTGAAATTTAATACTGATTGATTCTCATCTTCAAAGGAAACAGTCATAATCTCTCCATTTTCAGATAGACGAGAAAGAATTTTGTTGTTTTGAATAGAGTGAGCCCTAATTATACCTTGGGAACAGTCACTTTTGTCTGGATGTATACACTGCTTAAGATTTGCATTCTTAAAATTTCTTTCAAAGTATTTATTTGTTTCAATTTTATTTTTTGGATTCGGTGGGGGTTCGAGTGAGTCTGGCCTATTTTTACAACAATCGTTGTAGTAACAGTTGCTTCCACAAGGACATTTCTCCAAATCTAATATTTTAGACATTTTGGGGGAGTTCCAATTACCACTCAATCTTTTCATATTAAATTTACCTAGCCTCCGGCTTGTCTTCCATGTCATCTAAAATAAATAAATGTGATCTAAAGAATAAAGTAACGTCAAGCATATTTTTTCGTTATCTATTCACAAAAATGCATTAATTATACTTAAATTATTATAAAATCTATATTAATTTGATTTTCCAACAATATCAATAAATGGTAGCACATCGTATTCTGCATCTTTTGTGATAGCAAAATTATATTGCGCCCCTTTATATTGATGCATATTAAGTATTAATCTATAAAACAACCCTAGGCACATTCTTATCTGATAAGATTGTTTTCTTTTTCTTGTTTCATTTTCACCAAGTAGTTTTGGATGTGCAGAGGCATTTCGTAATTCCACCCAAACTTTTTTATGTTCAGCCTCTATTACTTTTTTACTCTCTAAATAATCCAAAGCTTTCTTGGCATAAATATTTCCCCATCTATATACAAATTCACATAAAGATTTTTTGTGGCCCTCATTAATTTCGTTTAAGCTTGAGAGGGTGTCAACAATTTTTAATTTTTCTTTCTCAAAATCACTGTCTTGAGACAAACGTTTTATTGCAGGGATATAAACATCGTTCAGTAACCCTTCAACGGCCACTGACAAAGTCAGCATTGCAACACTTGGTTCAACGGCTTGAAATGAATGCCAAACTCTTTTCCATTGCGAGTACGCACTTGTAAATATACTTTTGTTTACTAATATATTTTTAAAAATGTTTTCAAGCAGTTCAAAATGAAGATTATCAAGAGGGGTGTTTTCTTCATCATGCACATGTGAATACAAAGGTGGGGATACTGATTTATGAGAAAGATTTTCATTAACACTTCGAACAATAGTTTGCATGTTATTTTTTTTTGTTTTCCTTAAAAGATAAGGTTGAGGAAATGAGCCCGAGGAAAAACCGATATAAAAAATTACTGCGTCTAAAAGTTCGTCATGACTAAACTTAGCACTAGAAATTGTTACTTCAGTGTAGTTATCATGATTAATCAAATTAAAGCTAAAATTTTCATTTTCCAGGATAGTCTGGTTCCAACTAAACGACGAACTCCCTAAGGTAGACTCGATCTTATTATTCTTGTTGAATGGAATATCGCAACACTCTTTAAATTCAAAATAGATAGAGTTAGCATCCTCATTTCTAGAAAATTCATTAATCACGATGTTGTTAAACCCAATTCTGTAGAGAGTTGGGCAGCTAAAAATATTTTGAAAGCTAGGCTTAACAATTATGTTTTCAGATGTTATTTCTACTCCACCAATTATCTTTGCTTTAAATTTAACAATTTGTTTTTCATCAAAGCGGTCTAAAGGTATTATCTCACTAAAAATCACTTGTTTTCTTGACTTCATGCACACAAAATCAAGAAATAATAATCCTTGTTGATTGGACTTAATAATTCCATGCCCCTCAAAACGATGTCCATCAGCACAATCTTGCCAGATAACTACATCATAACAATTCCATTCAAAGGTATGGTCTCTAATGCTTTCATAATGACTAGGAGGAAGTTTCATCGCTATGAATCCTTAATTAGATTTATTGTACACCCCGCTTGATCTGCACAGCAAAGCAAGTTAGGCTGAATTGGGTTGTTAGCAGACAGGATGGGAAAATCACCATAAAATATATCTACCTTTGAAAAGGGGTAAATTCTCTGTTATTCTTAAAAATTCTAAAATATTATTAATTATTGGTAATTTTTATTTTTTTTATACAAAAGATAAAAATATGCTGATTCAATATTTTTAATCAAAGATTCGAGTTCATTTTTTGAAAAAAATGTTTTCTTGTTTTTGATTTTAAGATACCATTTATAATCTGTTTTAGAGGAAGAGTAGAAACCAAACGTTAATCCATCGAGAGTTATATATTCATACTCAATATATGGAACACTTAATTCCACCTCAAATGGTAAGTCTTTCATTCGTTTAATAATTGACACTAGATCTTCAAGTTCATTGAAATCTATATAAGCTATTATTTCTGGATTTATTGTTTGCTTTGAGAAGTATTCAATTCTTAATCCTGAATTAATGTTATTTTTTGATGGTTGTTTAACTATTAAAGATTTTAATTGTATTTTTTCTCCAAAAATAGATGTAGTAGATTCTGTTGTTGAATGGTATTCTTTGATTAAAAATATATTATGTTGACTAACCATTCGTCCAATTTCTGTAACTAGATTATGATCTTCAATTTCATTTGAAAACACGGGACTAGATCTAAAAATTTGGGCAGCAAATAGAATACAAAAAATAATAATTGATTTTTTAGGCATCAATGACTATACACCCCTTTTTCTTTTAATTAATTTCTAATCTCTCCTGAAATTAAAAATTGATAACTGTTAGTTGTATAATAAAACTTTTCTTCAGATTGCTTAGATATCTCTGCTTAATCATAAAGTAAAAAAATTAAATTGAAGTGAACTGTTGAATAAATCGTATATTTAATTGTATTTATATAATTTTAGAATCCCTACTAAGAATTTCGATGGCCTCAGAATATTCTTTTTTTTGGAGCCAATCAGGATTACTTTCTTTAATCTTATTCCAGATACGAATATCTTCATAGGTGCGAATGCCATGTTTAACATTATTAAAAAAGTAGTCCTCATAGCCATTTTCTATCCATGCTTTAGCAATTTCCACTGCTTTAGGTATTTTTTCTTCTGATTTTGTTGCAGTAGCAAGAATGAAGTCCATTGAAATATCTAAACCATCACTTTTTTTAGCCGGTCTAGGTATATTAAGTTCACCATTTATGACTGGTGAAACAGTTTCATGTCTTTGATTACTCCATTCGATACGGATATTATCAGGAACTTGTTCAGAAAATAGGATACCAACTGTTCCCCATGAAGCATTAATAGAACCAGGCTTACTATGTGGAGACTCAGCCCGCCAGAGGGAGTGAGCTTCTTTCAATAAAGAATCAGTGTCATTAATGGGAGTTTTACATGGTACTAATATAGCAGAGCCTTCTTCAGATTCTGTAGGAGAGCAAAAAAAGGTCATAGTAAATGTATTCCCACGAGAGCTGGATTTACGACCGTAATAAATCGGAGCCTTAACTAAAATAGCTCGATTCATTTCTAAATTTGATTCTCGCCAACTTATTCTATTTCTTTTTTTAGTATCCCAGAATAGTGAACCAATTATCAAAATTCCAGCATGCATAATATTTTTAAAATCCTCATTAAATCTAGTCTATATTTTTATTGCACGAATTTTTTCCATAATTTATAGCAAGGTAACCATTTTTCTTGGAATTCCATTGTAGTAAATAACTTCTACATATATTAGAATCAACTCTCATGTCTAAATGTATTGATGTCAATGTCTTAAATGATATACCATGAACAGTCGCATCAGATTCAGCATCACCAGGAGTGTGTAAGACACCAAATCCAGTTTCATTATCATATACATCAAAAACTTTACCATTTTTTACATTGATGACATATATTAACAATGCTCCTTCATCAAATCCAGACATTACTACAACATCACCTTGTCGAGCGTGCGACGTATAATCAAAACTTCCACAGCATACACTAGATTTGATCTTGTTTAATCTTGTTACATATGGTTTTAAATAATCTGGGGGACTAGGGTAATTTTGGGCTAAAGTCAACATATTAATATTTAAAACAAAATAAAAAATAACGCAGAAAAAAATAATTTTATTGGATTCTATATCATTTTTTTGTTTAAACATAACTAAATCTCTTTATTCAGTTTTCTAAAAAATGTCTTGCGTCAGTCAAGACGATGCGGTGTTGCCCTGTGTGCCACACCTTTTAATTATAAACCTCTTCTTTCAAAAGTCCAGAAAGGCAGAAAACTAAATTTGTATACATCAAAATTCGATATTGCATACTACCTCAAATCGTGTTATGATAAGGGTGTGATCCGTGTGGCACATCGGGGCAACAATTAAAATCACTCGCAGAGCGAAGCGGTGTCGAGTGGATTTTGCGAGTTGGACAAACAGGATTTCACGTTAAAATCATTCTATAATATAGCTACAGGATTAAGTGAAACTCTACCTATCACAAGATTAATCTCCTAGCAATACCCAGGCACCTCTTCTTATTGCAGCAGGCCCATGATAACGGCCAATAATTTGAGGGATCAAACCGCTGTGTTGCCCTTTTATATCTTGGATTTCACTAGAACTATATTCTACTAACCCCATGCCAATTCTCTTTCTGTCTATGTCAAACAAATGAACCACTTCCCCCTCTGAAAAATCACCAATTACAGATAAAATGCCTACTGGCAACAAATTTACAGAAGGCCTGTCTTTCATGGCTTTAATTGCCCCTTTGTCAACTACAAGGCCGACACCTTGCGTAGCTTTTCTTGAGAGTTCTGATGCTAAATTACCCCATCTTCCTGCGAACTCATAATTTTTTCTAAGGTAGGAAAGATCTTTTCTCGATTTATCAGCTTGAGTCCATTTTTTCAATTCAGTTTTGAGTTGGTTGTCACAAGTTATTTTTTCGAGAAATGACCAGCTAGACTCTGAAATTTCTCCAAATTTTTTGTGTAAGGAGATAACATTTTCCCCACTAAAAAACTCATCTGGAAAGCTTGGTCTAATTTCACTTGCCGATTCGAGAACATACACTATGTTATCAATATGAAACGACCCTGAATATAGTTTGATTTTGATCGCATTCCAATCCAATACTTCGCTAAAAGCTTTTGGGTTGACCCCTTGGACGCTTGCCTTTTTCACAATTAGGTGAATTGCAGAGCCAATAAGTCCTGTTTTATCTGAAGACTCTAAAATATTTTTTAATAACTGATATGGCTCGACAAGGAGGTCTAGAAGAAAGATAAAATTGGTATTTCCTGTCCTTGCATAGGTTGAAATTAACATGTCGCCAATTTTGACAATTTGATGTCCAGACGCACCACTTTTAAGTAGGCCTTGAACCAAAATTCGTAATAAAACAATTGAAAAAGATGTGTGTTTTACGGCATGTCTAACAATTGAACTAGCAACTTCATTAGGCTGAGATTTTAATACTTCATCAAAAAAAATAGATGCCAAATCCAATACTATTGGGTCTTTCAGACTCGCTTCAACAAACGCTTCTTCATATACTGGATGTGAAAACCGTAGATTTGTATGCCCTGATCCATATTGTTCAATTCTGTATTGTAATTGTTTTCTCATCTCTTCCATAAATGTCCGAGTAGAGACTTTAAATCTAGCATTAATTTCAGGTAATAATTTATCATGGACAGTCACTAGTTTGGATTGAGATTTCCCACCCCAAAGAAAGATTATCAACAAGAATAATTTTTCAGAGATACTCAGAGCTGAGAACTCTTGTGCAAAAACACGAGCACTTTCAGTCCGTCTTTGCTGAATTAATGTATCTAATTCGCTTTCAGTGTTAATATGATCGGAAGCATTAACCAAATGCTTTATTGACAGTGGCGTTGGCAGTAAGTTGTCTTGGATTGCTCTATAGACAAGGCTTAAAGCGTCAGGATTATCAAACCAATCACAACGATTGACAGCTAGGTTATTCAGAATGGTTTTTAAAGATTCATGAGAGTAAGAAGGCTTTACTATACTCATTTCTTCTTTGAATTTTAACAATTCACTATTAGACAGGCTTTCTCTAATAAACTGCTCAAAAACTTCTTTCCTAGAAGTAACAATTACTAATGAATCTAGGTGTTCAAGTTTTTCAATTAATGGATTAAAAACTTGATATAAAGCTTCTCTGCGTTCGAAGCTAGTGCGACCGAATGGATCTTCAAAATAAATAACTTGTCGATTTTTAGGCTGGAACTCATTGAGAGTTTTTCTTTGGGCTTCCCTTTCTTCTCTCTCAAGTCCTGTATACCAGGCAGGCTCATAACCTTTACTGTAAAATTCGCTCAGTATTTTAACTGCTGTGTAGGTTTTTCCAATTCCTGGGTCACCTATAATAAACACAATTTTTGATTTAATAAGCTTTTGGACAATAGAATCAAACTCTTTTGGCTTAACAAAAAAATCATCAATTTTTTCGTACTTCTCATCTGAGTGACCAATTTTTTGCATGAACTTAAAGTGAGATGTGGCCTGATGAGAGTCCATTTTGATTTTAGTAACATTTGGAGGCCTTCCAACAACACGAGGGATTATGGGTCTCTTCATCTCCAGATCTAATGTGAAAACCAAAAGGTTAGAGTCAGAAGAAGTAAGTGAGCAAATCTTTGTTGTTGGCTTTCCATCGCTAAAGCCTGCAGATTGTAATTTACTTACATAAGAATTATCCATTAAAGCAAAACATGCTGATTGCCCATCAGCAGCATCTGCGCACAGCATGTTCGCATACATTATGTAAACACCGCTTTCGCTTTCTCTGCAGTCAATATCCATCCTATTATAATACTCTGCTGAATCCTCTTGAAAAGCGGGCACACAGATTAAATCTATTTCATTAGAAAGAATTAAACGTCTAGTCTCAGGTTTAAGGTAATCAGAACAAATAAGCACTGCAAAATTGCCTATCCTTGTGTTTCTGAACAGTAGAATTTCTTCACCTTCAGTTAGACCCTCACCTTCAATAGGTGAATATTCACCATGTGCTGGAGCTAATTTATGGGTAAAGTAAACATTACCCGCAATAATAACAGGTGATCTGGAGATAACGCCTTTTGAAGTTTTATAATAGTGGCTACCAGCCACAACAATTGAACCTGTGTCAAGTGACCAGTTTTGTAAGAGCCTTACTTGCTCTTGAGGAACGGATAGTTCTGGAAGAATTAATAGGTCTACTAGATGCTGTTTTGCTTTGATTATTACGTTCTGTAGCCAATCTTCAAAATGGATCAAATTGATTGGGTAATAGAGGCCCTTATCCTCCTTCCAATTGCTCATGGTAGTATTCCCTTGAGCAATTAATACACGAATTTGTTTTGGTCTAATACTCGATAAATCTTTGCTGCTAATTTTACTGGCAAAATCAATCATTGGGTTTTGCTCTGATAATGAAATTGTGTAAACAAATTAGATACATGATCATAATAAAACTGTTTAAAATAATATCTTGCCCCGGTCAAGATCATGCCAGTGTTGACCTGCCCTGACGGGATATCATCTTTAAGAAAATGTTTCATTTCTGCCTCGCTATAAGATTTTGGGCCCGTTAGGGTCTGGTCGGGTAAGAGTAGCCCGGTTGCCCGGGCACCCTCCCCTAAGAATGGTACGTGAAAGTTTCCCTTCATACCGTTCAAGCCTTTACAAACCCGTAGGCGGTAGCGCTTCACAGCGACACCTTCACAATATGAATCTGGAGTTTTCTTACCTCAAGGGCAGAGGATGCACACGATACCGAAGTAACGTTCATTTGCTTTTCCTCCCTCAAAAACCTTCCTATTCTTCTCGTGACGAAAGACCTGGTAGAAGTCTGCTCACTTTCGTGCGGGATCATGTTTCAATCCCTATCTGGCTCATTACAAACCAGCCTTCGCTTTTTCTACCTTCCCCTGCCCGCAGCACTATCGGCTTACCTTGCGATAAACTTTCCCAAAGGGAGCGCTACGGGTTTACCAAGTTCCGCATAAATAACACGGTGGGTTAGGCGCTCTGTTTCGACCGGAGAGACGACAGTCAAGATCTATATCCAAAGTTCACATATGTTCGCCATGCTTTGCTGTCGGTATCCGTAAAACCTACGGTCAACAGTTTCCGCACCACCAAGCCTATGCAACCTAATTCTGGCAAACAACAAGAAAACCCCACCCAAAAAACAACTATCCAAGCCCCTTCAAAGCCATTTCTGACTGGTGCAAAGAATAGCGATCAAAACTATTTAATTAGTTTACAATTTCGTTGAATAACAATCAAGATCCCCATATATTTAACAAAATAAAGACATTGTTACAAAAACAGCTCTCAAACTTAATTCTTGTTAAATTGTCATAATTTCGTTATATTTCAATATCTGGGCAAACGAAAACGCGAAGCTGAATTAAATCAAGCTTCGCGTCGTTTTCGAACTCAATAGGCTGAGCGTTTAGCCCTGGCTGGAATAACTCAAGCCTGTAATTTTAAACAGAAACGCATAGATATCTGACATTTCTTCAAGCGTTTTGCTCAGGGGTTTGCCCCGCCCATGGCCAGCATCGGTATCCACTCTTAAGAGCACCAGATTGTGGCCATGCGAAGCATGTTGCAACGTCGCAGCAAATTTCTTGGCATGCGAAGGCACCACCCGATCATCGTGATCGGCACTGGTGATCAGCACGGGTGGGTAAATCACACCCCCTTTCACATTGTGCAGGGGCGAATAGGCATAGAGAAAATTAAAATCTTCCACACGGGCTTCGGCATTGCCATAATCGGTCACCCAATAGCGGCCAATGGTAAAGCGGTGGTAGCGCAGCATATCCAAAACAGGCACCTGACAAACCACTGCGCCAAAGAGGTCTGGGCGTTGCAGCATGCAGGCCCCAACCAGCAGACCGCCATTGCTGCCGCCGCGAATTGCCAATTTTTGGGGCGAGGTATAGTTATTGGCAATCAGCCACTCGCCCGCCGAGATAAAATCGTCAAAGACATTCTGTTTGCGCTCAAGGGTTCCGGCCTTATACCATTCCACCCCATATTCAAAGCCACCACGCGTATTGACCTGGCAATAAATGCCGCCCTGTTCCAACCAGGGCAGCAGGGTGGCCGTAAACTGGGGGGTGAGAGATTGGCGAAAACCGCCATAGCCATACATCAAAACCGGGGTCTCACCCGTGGGGGTAAAGTCTTTGCGATGCACCAAAAACATCGGCACCCGAGTGCCATCGGGGCTGGTCGCAAATTCCTGATGCACCACATAGTCTTCGGCCTGAAAACCCGCCACCTGGATATGCTCATGCAGGTCAATCAAATCATGGGCCTGCATTTGGTAACTGTAGGTGCGGGTGGGGAAGAGAAACGAGGTAAAGCCAAAGAACAGCTCATTCTGGTAACGGCGGCCATTCAATTCACTCACGGCCCCCAGCGTGGGCAGGGGGATATCGTCCTGGTAGGTGCCCTCAAGATCATAAATACGCAGCTTGTGATGCGCGTGATGCTGATAAACCGCCACAAAACGGTTGCCTGCAAGGGTCACATTGACCAGAATATCTTCATGTTCGGGAATAATCTCCAGCCAGTGCTCGGGGTCGGGCTTTTTGAGCTGAATGCCCACCAAACGGCCATGGGGGGCCTGGTGATCGGTAAAGAAATAAAAGGTATCGCCCTCATTGCCCACAAACTGGTAATGGGCATCGGCCTGATCGAGCAGCCGAATAAAGCCTGCGCGGGAATTTTCGGGGCGGTAATAAATCCGGTTGCGGCGGTCAGTCCCCAAAAAGACGGTGAGCAAAAGATATTGGCCATCTTCTGTCATCGTCGGCCAAAAATCCAGGTCTTTGTCATCGGGGCGTTCATAGACCAAGATATCGTCATCCTGAACCGTGCCCAGCTCATGCCAATAGACGGCATTGTAATAGCTCAAATCGGCGTCCTGAACCGTGCCGGGATCGGGGTAGCGGTTATAATAAAAACCCGTATTTTCGTGGTTCCAGGCGATGCCTGCAAACTTGGTATGCATCAGCACTTCATGCGAATCTTGGCCGGTTTTCACATCCCGGATGCGAATTTCCTGCCAGTCTGAGCCCCGGTGAGACAGACTATACGCCAGTTGATTGCCATCCCAGCTGGGGGTGGTGCTCATGACTGAAACGGTGCCTTCTTTGCTGAAGGCATTGGGGTTGAGCAAAACCTTGGGTTCTGAGGTAAAGCGGGTGGTGGTATACAGCACCGGCTGGTTTTTCAGCCCTTCGTGTTTCCAGAAAAAATAGTGATCACCCGCTTTTTCAGGTGCCGACCAGCGATCATAATCGCAGACTTCTTTCAAGCGGGAAAGAATCTGACCGCGTACAGGGGAATCCACAAAGGCCCGCGTCAACTGGTTTTGCTCATCGGTCCAGGCCCGTGATTCGGGCGTGGCAGGGTTTTCTAACCAGCGGTAGGGGTCGGCGACGGACGTGCCATGGTAATCTTCGACAATTTCTTCGCGTTTGGCCTCAGGATAGGTGAACGATTGCTGTTCCTGGCTCATTTTTACCTCTTGGGAGTCTGGTTGGGGAACCAGAGTTGAATTTAGCGGTATGATAACATACCCCAGTTCTGGCTGAGGTCAGTCTTCTAAGCGCAGGCAAAGATGCACCCGTTCGCTTTCAGAAAAATGGATTAAGCTTTAAATTTTTATTTAATCACACAAGTGTGCTCAAAATTCATAAGATAAGCTTGAAATATGTTCCAAAAGCCAGGAGTTCAGTCATGGTCAATCCTATCGAGCAATCCTCACCCTTGCCCTTTCCCTTTGCGAATCAGCCTGAAAATATCTGTCGGCCCGAACCCGAAAAACTGATCTGTGAAGCCGAGCCCAGCCTGGACCTCACTGAAAGACGTTTTCCCCAAGCAGCCAATAGCGGCAAAGCCCAGCCCCAGGTCGATTTTGCCCAACTCAATGCCCAAGCAGATTTGGAATTGGAACTCACCGACAGCAATGGCGTATTAAAAACGGGCAAAGAAGATATTCACGGGCAATTGAGTGGAGAAATCATCCTGAATGGCGATCTGCTCAATCAGAATTTTGATGCCCTCAAGAAATCTGTCTCCTCGGCCCAAATGAAAAGCCTGTCCTTTGACCCCGATGATCGGGCCTATGTGATTGGCATGAAAGCCAAAACCCTGAAAGGCCTGCTCTGGGATAATTTTGAAATTCGACTCAAGGCCACCCCAGCGGGCCAGCTCTATTTGGATGTCGATGAGAATTGGTTTCCCAATTCCTCAATTCTGAGCCGCCTGCGCGACGGCATCAAACAAGCACTGAACAGCCATTTGAACCAAAAATTAGACGCCCTGGAGATCGAGCTGGAGACCCGGCGCGATGGGGACAAGCTCTATCTCACCCCTGCGATTAAGAAATTGAAGTTTCCCCTGGATGCCGACCATGCCCTGCGTTTTAAAGAAATACAAAATGCCATCGGGCGCTTCTCGATTGATCCCAAAGGCCATTTGCATCTGCGCTTTGACAAGCTTGAACTCACAGGCAGCACCGATCCCCAGGCGGCCAGAGGCCCTGCGCAGAGCACACCCGATGCGCTCAAACTGAAGCTCGAAGCCCGCAGCTACAAAGACAAGCACCATGAAATGAATCTCAAAGGCAAAATACTTCTGGATATCGACGCCCAAGAGGCGCAAAAGATCAAAATGGGCGGCGAAACCCTCAGCAAACGGGTCAGCCAAACGGGCCTGGAAGCCGATCTGGATTCGACGATCAGCATTTCAGCAGCGGGCAAAGTCAATGCCCAGGCCCAAAACCATTGGCAGCTCAAGAATACCGTCATAGAAGGCAAAACCTACCAAATCGAAGCTGAAAAAATTGAGGTCAGCCTGGATACCCAATCGGGTTTGAGCCTTGAGGTCAAAACCCATTCTCCCACCCAGACCTTTCGCCCCCAGCTCAGCCAGAATACCGTCGAGCCCTTGATTGATGGGCCAAATTACCATGAGGAAATGAAGTCTGCGATTGCAGGTGCCCAAGAGAGCATTGAAATTGAATCTTTTCTCTATTACGACGAACCCAGTACCCGCGATCTGGCGCGCCAACTGCTGCTCAAAGCGGCAGGGCTGAAACCGGGCAAATCCCGTCTGGTCTATGATCCCCTGGCCACCCAAGGGCTGCCCGTGCATATCCTGGTCAATCACCGGCTGACACAAACGGGCTTTGAAAGTGTGAAAAAAATCTTTGCAGAAACCCAGGCCCAGCTCAGCCAGGAAATTCAAACTCTGCCCATTTCTGATGCCGCCAAAGCCGATTATCTCAAGCGGATGCAAACCCACCTGAAATTGGGGGCGCTGACCGACGGCGTGGCCAAGGCCGATCACCGCAAACTGCTCTTGATTGATGGCAAAACCGGCTATACCGGGGGCATCAACCTGGGGGATCATTTTCTCAAGCCCGACAGCTACCACGATATCATGCTCAAGGTGACGGGCCCGGCAGTGGGCGAAATGCGGGCCCAATACGCCGCCAATTGGCAGGATTTTACGGGCAAGCCCGCCGAGCTGCGCTTGAAAAGCAAAAGCGAGCTTGAAAAAGCTGCGCGGCAGCATGCCCATAGCACCCAGCAAAATTTGGTCTCTTCAGGCATTGTCACCACCGATGACAGCAGCAACCAAATTGAAGCCGCCCTGCTCGATGCGATTGGCCACGCCAAAAAAGAGATCAATATCGAGCACGCCTATTTCTACCACCCAGCCGTGCTTCAGGCCTTAAAGAATGCAGTCTCCCGTGGCGTTACTGTCAAGATCACCGTGCCCGACAAAAGCGATGAGGATCTTTACAATATCATCAACGCGGATATGATCCGCCAATTGATGGAGACCGCTCAAAAAACAGGCAAGGGCAAGGTTCAGGCCTGGCTGTATACCGGCACGCCGGGGAAATACAGCCACATGGCACATACCAAGGCCCTCTCTGTCGATGGCGAAACCGCCGTGATCGGTTCCGCCAATTTGATTCCCCGTTCGCTCAATTCTCCCTTTCGCAAGGTGCTGCCCGATGGCAGCCGCCAGAATATTCTCTTCAATGAAGAGATGAGCCTTTACCTGCACGATGCCCAAAAGGTGAAGGAATTGGATCAGAAGCTGTTTGAATTTGACCGCAACCAGAAATCCAAACCCTTTTCCTATGCCGAGGTCTTGAAGCGGATTCAGGATCTTGGCGGAGAAAAGGTTTTGCAGCAGGAAAAACTCAAGGCCAATCTGAGCTAAACCTCAAGTCGCTGTTTTTGTACAGGTGCCAGCAAGGCCAGGGCCGATTCTCGGGTCAGGGGGTCTGAAAACCTGAAAACGCCCCGATCGAAGAGGTAGTGAAGCAAGGAACTGTAAAAGGCCAAGGCCCCAAAGATCAAGAGCCAGACCGAATCTTGAAAGGCCTGTAAAAAATACGGAACCGTGAGTACATTTGGATCAAAATTGTGAAGCAGATAGAGATCGGCTTCCAAAAACGGGGTCAGCAGCAGCGAAAGACCCACCCATACCAGCAGCGGCCCCCATGCCCAGTGGTTAACCCGGTTCCAGACCCGGTACCAGGCCCCCGCAGGCACCTGCTGAGACTGGGCCGCCATATAGCGCGTCAGGCCCAGAGACACGCTCCAATGTTGAATTTGGGCCACAGCGAAATACAGCAAAGGCCCCAAATAGAGCGAAACCAGTGTCATAAAGCAGAGCGAAGAAACATAGAGCATGCGCGGCAGCCCCTGGTTTTCACGCCGATACCGTTTGAGTACTCCTGCCCAGACCAGGCAGAGTAAGAGGCTGAAACCGAGCTTGATTCCCAGCAAATAGGCCGCAGGCAGGCTGAATTTTAAACCGGGCAGAAAAGGCATCACCGTGGCCAGTTCGCCCTGAAAAAAATCAAGGCAGAAGCTTAAAAGCCCTGAAACCCCCATGCACAGCCACCAATCCATGCGCAAAAGCCCCTGATTTTTTTGGCCATGGGGCAAGCGGCCCCGGTAAACCGCCAAAACCCCGTAATGCTGCACAGCGAAATGGTAGAGCGAAAAGAAATAATCGGCAAGCCCCAGCAACAGAAAGCGTTGAAAAACGCTCAGGGGAATCAGCGCTTCGGGGGCCAAGAGATAGGCCCCCAAAGCCAGCAAAATTCCAAGCGGGGCATAGATAAAATAGCCACGCCGGGCCTGAAGCACCCGCTGGTATTCGCCCACACAGAAACCGAGGTAAAGGCTGGAAAAGCGGTGGGCAATCCAAAAACAGAGCGTCACCCCAATTAAAAAGGGCTTGGCAAAATGCTGCGGAAGGGCCAGCAGGAGCAAGGGAATCCAAAATCCTGAAAGCAGCCAAAAACCATCCCAGCCAGGAGAATGAACCCAGGGTGTGTTTTGCACTGGCATTCGCACCCTCCCTTTTTGCAAGATTTTCAAGCCGTGCTGGGTTCAGTTTAAACCGATTGGCAACAAACCAACAGGCTCAAAGCTTCACTCCCAGTGAAATTGAAAGCGCCGCGTGACAGCTCCCCTCAATGCCAGCCCCCAGAAGCTGGAAGCCTTCAGCAAATCTCACAAGCTGGAAAGCCCCTCAAATGCCTCTGCTGAGCGCTTTGCTGCCCTGAACAGCTCCTCTCCATTTAATTTTTTGAATAACTCATTCGCTTCTGAAAGAAATTAACGTAAAATACGGTAGAAATAGTTTGTTCTTTTTGAGCCCACCTCAGGAGTGAATAAAGCTGATGCAGCTTCCCAGCCCACTTTTGGAGCGGCCTTCGCCCCAATTGATCTTCTCCAGCGAATCGCTTGGTTTGGAATCCAAGCTTTTTGACAGGGCCCCCCTGTATTTGGGGCCGGCTCAACACGGTGGGGCCGGCTTTTTGCGCGTTCCCCCCTGGGCCTCGCACTGTTACCTCAGTGCCAGCCCCCAGAGCCCCCAAGCGCAAGTGCTTTCCAATCTCTGTCTGCATTGGCAGGCAGATATCCTCAACAGCCCCCACCCCGACGGGTTTTTGCCCTTCAGTAAATCGATCCGCTGCAAAAGTCACAATGCAGTGTATGCGGCAGAAGCCGGTAAATTACTCAATCCCCAGCTCTTTCACCAGACCTGTGATCACCATTTGCCTGAAATTCAGCATTTGGAATGGCAGGGCTACCTCTTCAGTCTGCCCCAATGGCAGGGCCTGAATTCAAGTTTTGATCTCAAGCGAGAACTGGAACGGGTGCAACAGGAAACAGGCGATTTGTTTTCAAGCCAAGGCTACCGCCTGATAAAAACCATCAGCATGGAACAGGCCGGCCATTGGGCCCTGTTTATGATCAACTACCTCGACTTAATGCATGTCGACCCGGCCCATGCCGAAACCCTGGCCCAGCTCTGCTCCTGCGATTGGGTTCAATCCTATCCAGGCCTGGAGTTTACCCAGAACCTGCAGGCCCCCGAACGCTGGAGCACGGTACAGCAGGTGGGCTGGAAAAAGACCTGGGGCGAAGGCGACGGCAGCGGCTGGAATGATCCCGACAACCCCCTCAGAGGCAAAGCGGCCTTTCAGACCTGGGGCAAAATCTACCGTGAAATCAAAGGGGATCCCCCCCTGGGTTCGGTTTGGGCCACGGTTTTCCCCCAGCTGATGTTTGAGTGGTATCCCGGTGTGATTGTCATGTCGCAGGTTTTCCCCCATGCGAAAGATCCCACCCGCTGCCAGGTCTACCATGATTTTTATTACGACGAAGATCTCTTGGCCCATCCTGACTTTATTGCGGTTCAACAGGTGGCCTTTCATACCACTGGGGATGAAGACGAAGAGATGGTCGGCAGCATGTCGCGCAATCTCTACCGCCTCAGCCGCCAGGGCTGGGATCAAAACACAGGCTTTGTACACCCCCAACTCGAAGATTGCAGCCCAATGTTTTATGCCCGCCTGGCAGAGGTTTACCAGGCGCTGAAATAAACGCCAGCACACGCTCAAAACCACGATCCAGATCAAGGTTTCCTTGCAAGCTTCCTGCTAAGCTAAGCTCAGCAGGAAGGAGGGTTCTATGCACGAAATCTCTGGCCAATGGGTCGATCTGCTTCAGCGCAGAATCGTCCCCGCCAAACTCACCCTCGCTGAGTCGCGGATTCTCAAAATTGAGGAACTTGTGCAGGCCCCAGAAGTCTATTTGATTCCCGGCCTGATAGACGCCCATATTCACCTTGAAAGCTCCATGCTCGTACCTGCCGAATTTGCCCGCATGGCCATGCTTCATGGCACCGTGGGCAGTGTTTCTGACCCCCATGAAATAGCCAATGTGCTGGGTCTTGCTGGGGTGGAGTTTATGTTGCAAAACAGCCACACCCTCCCCTTTCATTTTTGTTTTGGCGCGCCCTCCTGCGTTCCCGCTACCGTTTTTGAAACCGCCGGTGCCCGTCTCGGGCTTGAAGAAACCCGTCAATTGCTCGAAAACCCAGAAATTCACTATCTCAGTGAAATGATGAATATTCCGGGGGTGCTGCAAAACGATCCCGAAGTCATGGGCAAAATCGCCCTGGCCCAGAGCCTGGGCAAACCAATCGATGGCCACGCACCGGGCTTGCGGGGCGCGGATCTTGAGACCTATCTCAAGGCAGGTATCAGCACCGACCATGAGGCCTTCAGCCTGGAAGAAGCACGGGAAAAAGCGCGCAAAGGCATGAAAATTCTGATTCGGGAAGGTTCAGCCGCACGCAATTTTGAGGCCCTGATCCCGCTTTTGGCCGAAACCCCTGAACTGTGCATGTTCTGTTCAGACGATCGCCACCCCGATGATCTGCTCAAGGGGCATATTAACCAAATGGTGGCCAAGGCCCTGGCCGCAGGCTATGATCTGTTTGATACCCTGCGGGCCGCCAGTTTGAATCCGATTCAGCACTATGGCCTGAAGGCCGGTCTGCTCCAAGTCGGCGACAGCGCAGATTTTATTGAGGTCAGCGATTTGCAGCGCTTTAAAATTCAAGCCACCTGGATTCAAGGCCAAAAATGCGTCGAAAACGGGAAAAGTCTTTTGAACTGGCAGCCCTCAGAGAGGCCCAACCGCTTTGTGGCCCGGCCTGTACAGCCTTCAGATTTTAAAGTACCCGAGCAGCAGGGCCAAATCCATGTCATTCACGCCTTGGATGGAGAACTGATCACCGAAGACTGTCTGCGCACGCCCACCTTGGCCTTTCACGAAACGGTGGCTGACCCCTCACGGGATTTGCTCAAAATCGCAGTGCTCAACCGCTACCAGCCCCATGCCCCGGTGGTGGATTTTATTGAAAACTTTGGCCTCAAGCAGGGGGCCATCGCCTCAAGTGTCGCCCACGACTCGCACAATCTGATCGCCGTGGGCTGCAGCAACCAGGACTTGAGTCGGGCCATGAACCGGGTGATTGAAATGAAAGGCGGGATTTGCGCAGTTTATGCAGGAAAAGAAAGGGTACTGCCCTTGCCGATTGCGGGCTTGATGAGTGATCGCCCCGGTCCAGAAGTTGCCGAGGCCTATGCCGCCCTGAACCGCATGATCCGTGAAGAAATGGGCTCCCCTCTGCGCGCGCCGCTGATGACCCTCTCGTTTATGGCCTTGCTGGTGATTCCAGCCCTGAAGATCAGCGATCAGGGGCTCTTTGATGGCGTCCATTTTCGCTTTGCCCATCTCTACGCCGAGGCGAAATAAGCCCCCGCTGAATGCCTGTGGGGGCAATCTGCCTAGATCTGGATATGCGCGTGGTAGCCCTGCAGCATGCGTACATATTGCACGCGCTCAAAGGCACTGGGGTCGGGGCAGTTGGTTTGACTCATGCTGCCCTGCAATTGCTCAATTGAATGGTACTCATGCTCTTCAAGCCAATCCAGCAATTCAGATTCCAGGGTACGCACATAGCCAATGCCCCGGCGCAGCAGCACTGAGGCCATCTGGGTTACCTTGGCCCCCGCCATCAAAAGCTTGAGCACGTCCTTGGCCTGGTGCACCCCCGTGGTGGCAGCCAAATCGGCTTGAATCCGGCCATAGAGCAGCCCAATCCAGGTCAGGGGCAGGCGCAGTTCCTGGGGAGAACTGAGCAGCAGATGGGGCTCCATTTCCAAGGTTTCAATATTGATATCCGGCTGGTAAAAGCGATTGAACAAAACCAAGCCATCGACCCCCAAGTCAGAAAGCTGGTGCGCAAAATGGCCGAAATTGGTAAAGAAGGGACTGAGTTTGACCGCCACAGGAATATTCAACTGGGTTTTGATCTCTTTGACAATATCCAGATAGGTCTGTTCAATCACGGCCCCAGATAGCTGGGGATCGGTGGGAATACTGTAGAGATTGAGTTCCAGTGCAGCCGCCCCGGCCTGTTCGATTTTTTTGGCATATTCAATCCAGCCGCCCCGGCTGTGCCCATTTAAACTGGCAATGATCGGGATTTTAACGGACTGACGCGCCTGGGCAATATGCTCAAGATAGAGTTCAGGGCCGACATGAAAGGTTTTGGGCTCGGGGAAAAAGCTCAGGGCTTCGGCAAAGCTGTCATTGGCGAAGCTGGTATAGTGATCCAAATCCAGACTGGATTGGGTCAATTGCTCTTCAAACAGAGAATGCATGACCACCGCAGAAATACCCGCTTCTTCAAGCGCACGGATATTGTCCAATTGTTCTGAAAGCGGTGAGGCCGAAGCCACCAGCGGGGTGCGCAAATGCAATCCAAGATATTTTGTACTTAAGTCCATCTTAGACATTTCCTTTGTTCTGAGGTTGAGAGAATTCAGCCATTTGCTGATAAAGCCGCCAGCGGTCTTCGACTTCTTTCTGTGCCATCTGCATCAGGCGTTTGGCCTGGTAAGGATGGGTCGAAGCCAGCATGCGGAAACGGTTTTGACGATCGTAGTAATTCTGAAGCGGCATGCGCGGCCCTTTGCTGTCGAGATGCAAGGGTGCTTCGCCTGTTTCCAGGCGTCCAGGGTGATAGCGGAAGAGATTCCAGGCCCCCGAATCGACAGCGGCCTTGTGCTCCTGCAGAGCCGTATTCATGGGAATGCCGTGGGCAATACAGTGGCTGTAGGCAATGATCAGCGAAGGGCCCGGCCAGGCTTCTGCTTCGAGAAAGGCCCGCAGGGTCTGATCGTCTTTGGCGCCCATGGCGACCTTGGCCACATAGACATGGCCATAGCTCATGGCGATCATGCCGAGGTCTTTTTTACCCAGGGGTTTGCCAGCGGCTGCAAATTTAGCCACCGCGCCCCGAGGCGTTGATTTTGACATCTGCCCGCCGGTATTGGAATAGACCTCGGTATCCAGCACCAGCACATTGACATTGGCACCACTGGCCAGCACATGATCCAGGCCCCCAAAGCCGATATCATAGGCCCAGCCATCGCCGCCCACAATCCACAGGCTCTTGCGCACCAAGGCATCGGCCAATTCACGCAGACGATCGGCTTCAGGGGTATTCACGTTTTGCAAAGCCGCTCTCAGTGCTTTGACCCGTTCCCGCTGTTCATAGATATCTGCCTCGTCCAATTGCGGAGCTTCCACCAGTTTTTCAACCAGATCCCATTCCAGCAAGGGTTCCAACTGCATCAAGAGTTCTTTGGCCATTTCGTTCTGCTTGTCGAGGGCCAGGCGCATGCCCAGGCCAAATTCAGCATTGTCTTCAAAGAGCGAATTGGACCAAGCGGGCCCACGCCCTTCAGCATTCACACTCCAGGGGGTCGTCGGCAGGTTGCCGCCATAGATCGAGGAACAGCCTGTGGCATTGGCCACCAGCATGCGATCGCCAAAGAGTTGGGTCAGCAGTTTGAGATAGGGTGTCTCGCCACAGCCCGAACAGGCCCCCGAGAATTCAAACAGGGGTTCCTGAATCTGTTGCTGGCGGATTGAGGTGTTTTTGATCCGGGTGCGATCCAGTTCAGGCAATTCCAGAAAATATTCCCAATAGGTTTTTTCCTGTTCCCGCAGGGGTTCCTGGGGCTGCATATTGATGGCCTTGAGCTTGGCCTGGGATTTGTTCCGGGCCGGGCAGACGTCCACACAGACCGCACAGCCTGTGCAGTCTTCTGGGGCGACCTGAATCGTATAGTTCAGACCGTCCCATTCCCGCTCTTTCGAGGGCACCGAGCGGAACCCTGCGGGAGCCCCGGCCAGCGCAGCGGGGGGATAGGCTTTGATGCGGATCACGCTGTGCGGACAGACCATTGCGCACTTGCCACACTGGATACAGACCTCGGGGTCCCATACCGGAATTTCAGCCGCCAGATTGCGTTTTTCCCACTGGGCGGTTCCCGAAGGATAGGTGCCGTCATTGGGCAGGGCACTGACGGGCAGGCGATCGCCCTGACCTGAAATCATGGCCCCCAGCACTTCTTTGACAAAATCCGGTGCTTGATCAGACACCACCGCCCGCCGTTCCCGCAAACTGCTGGCCTGGGCAGGCAGAGGCACTTCATGCAGATGGGCAAGCGTATTGTCGACAGCGTCTAAATTCCGTTTGACCACCTCAACGCCTTTTTTGGCATAGGTTTCCTGAATCGAATCCCGAATTGCCTCGAGGGCATTTTCACGCGGCAAAACCCCCGAGATGGCAAAGAAGCAGGTTTGCATCACGGTATTGATGCGCCCTTTCATGCCACTTTCCTGGGCTACCTGATTGGCATTGATCACAAAGAAACGGGCCTGGCGGGCAATCAGCCCCTCTTGAACCGGACGGGGCAAGGCGTCCCAGACCTGATCCGCCGCATGGGGCGAATTCAATAAAAAGACCCCGCCGGGGAGCAGATTTTCGAGCACATCGAAGCGTTCAAGAAATACCGGCTGGTGACAGGCCACAAAGCCTGCCTTCTGAATCAAATAGGGAGATTCAAAGCGCTCGGGGCCAAAGCGCAAATGCGAAATCGTAATCGCACCGGCTTTTTTCGAATCATAGACAAAATAGCCCTGGGCATAATATTCAGTTTGTTCGCCAATGATTTTAATACTGTTTTTATTGGCCCCCACGGTGCCATCGGAACCCAAACCATAGAAAATTCCGCGAAAGACGCTGTCTGATTCGGTACTCCAATCGGGGTCATAGGCCAGATGGGTATGCGAAAGATCGTCCTCAATTCCAATCGTAAAGCTATGTTTCAGTTTTTCAGATTTGAGATGGTCAAAAATCCCTTTGACCATGCCCGGAGTAAATTCTTTTGAAGAAAGACCATAGCGGCCCCCAATCAAACGGGGCATGGTTTCACGCCAGCCTTCAGAAAAGCCCTGCTGCAAAGCCGAGACCACATCCAGATAGAGGGGTTCGCCCACAGAGCCCGGTTCTTTGGTGCGATCCAGCACCGCCACCTGCTTGACGCTCTCGGGCAGCGCTGCCACCAGGGCATGGGCGGCAAAGGGACGGTAAAGTCTGACTTTGAGCACGCCCAGTTTTTCGCCTTGGGCATTGAGGGCATCGACCACGCTTTGTACGGTTTCAGCCCCAGAGCCCATGATCACAATCACCCGTTCGGCCTGGGGATCGCCATGGTATTCATAAATCCGGTACTGGCGGCCTGTCAGAGCGGCAAAGGCATCCATGCGCTCCTGCAAAACCTCAGAGCAATCCCGGTAGAGCGGATTGACCGTTTCACGGGCCTGAAAATAGATATCTGGGTTTTGCGCAGTGCCCCGAATAAAGGGGTGATCAGGTGAGAGGGCGCGTTCGCGAAAGGCACGAATCCAGGCCGGGTCGATCAGGGCTTTCATGACCTCATCGGGGATCAACTGAAACTTCGAAATTTCATGGGAGGTGCGAAAGCCATCAAAGAAGTGAAGAAAGGGAATTCGGCAGCTCAAACTGGTGACTTGGGATAAAAGCGCGAAGTCATGGGCTTCCTGTACGCTATTGGCGGCCAACATGGCAAATCCTGTGGCACGGCAGGCCATCACATCGCTGTGATCGCCAAAAATCGAAAGCCCCTGCGCGGCCAAAGAACGGGCAGCCACATGCAAAACCAGGGGGGTCAACTCCCCTGCAATTTTATACATATTGGGCATCATCAGCAGCAGGCCCTGTGAAGCCGTAAAGGAAGTTGAAAGGGCACCCGCCTGCAAAGCCCCGTGCAAGGCTCCGGCAGCCCCCCCTTCACTTTGCATTTCGACCACACGGGGAATGGTTCCCCACAGATTGGGTTCCTCAACCGAAGCCCAAGTGTCTGACCATTCTCCCATGGGAGAAGAAGGCGTAATCGGATAAATGGCAATCACTTCATTGAGGCGGTAGGCCACATGCGCGACCGCTTCGTTGCCATCCATCGTCTTCCAGTTCAACTGCATAATATACTCCTTGAAATCCGCGTGCTGATAGCTTTTCAGCCAAAAATTGCAGCGCAAGCAGCCCCTTGGATACAGGGTGCGCCTTTTTTAGCATAGGACGAATATTGCTGGAATTCCTTCTTGCAGATCAAAGCGGGGATTGATCAAAATCAAGTTTCAAGCCCTGGACAAAGCAAGGTGAAACATGGTCAATTCTCGAAATTCTGGCTAGACTGAAGCAGTCACATAAAAAGAAATCTGAAAAAATGACAGAAAACGCAGTTGCAATTATTGGCATGGCCTGCCGCTTTCCGGGAGGAGAATCCCTTCAGGACTATTGGCAAAGCCTGTGCTCAGCCCAAAACCAGGTACGCCCGATTCCCCCAGAGCGCATGCAAGTGGAACCAGAAACCCCTGCCCTGGCAGGCTTATTGGAGAGCCCCCTGGCGTTTGATGCGGGTTTTTTCCAAATTACCGAGGGCGAAGCCCGTGCCATGGACCCCCAACAGAGATTGATGCTGGAACTCAGCCACGAAGCGCTGCGAGACGCGGGCCTCAGTCGCAAACAGCTCGAAGGCTCAGCAACCGGCGTTTTTATGGGGGTCTCCAGCCAGGACTACGCCCATACCCAATTGCTCAGCCCAGCTCAGGCCAATATGTATACCATCACGGGCTCAGCAGCCAGTGTGATTGCCAACCGGCTTTCCTATACCTACGATTGGCAGGGCCCCAGTCTGGTGGTCGATACCGCCTGTTCATCATCGCTGACGGCTGTCCATCTGGCCCTGGAAAGCCTTTATTCTGGGGCTTCAGAATTGGCACTCGCAGGGGGCGTCAATTTGCTTTTTTCTGAACTGATTCACCAGGGCTTTGCCGAAGCCCTGGCCCTCTCACCGGAAGGGCGCTGTGCGGCCTTCGACGCCCAGGCCAATGGCATTGCGCGGGGAGAAGGAGCGGGTCTGGTGATCTTAAAACCCCTGGCAGCGGCGCAAGCAGCGGGAGATCGGATCTATGCTGTGATTCGGGGTTCAGCCCTCTCGCAGGATGGTCTGACCAACGGCTTAAGTGCTCCCAGCCCGGCAGGCCAACGTCGAACACTTGAAACGGCAATCCGGGCAGCAGCCTTGGATCCAGCCCAGATTCAGTATATTGAAACCCATGGCACCGGCACCCCCCTCGGCGATCCAATTGAAGCCAAGGCCCTGGGCCAGGTCTATGCCCAGAAACGCGCAAAGGCAGGGCTGCCGCCGCTTAAAATAGGCTCTGTCAAAACCCAGATAGGCCACCTGGAAGCCGCAGCAGGCATTGCCAGCCTGATCAAGGTCTGCCTGATGCTCTATCACCGCCAATGGGTGCCCAGCCTGCATTTTCACACCCCCAACCCCAAAATTCCCTTTCAAGACTGGCATTTAAGCGTTCAAACCGAGCCTGAAGTTTTGCCAACAGCTGGTGAGCCGATCTATGCTGCGGTTTCAGCCTTTGGCTTTGGCGGCACCAATGCCCACCTGATCCTCGAAGCAAGGGATCAATGCCCACACCCAGAAGCGGATCAAGCGGGTCTGCTCTGGCTGCATGCCCACTCCCCCAGCAGTCTGCGGGCCCAAGCCCAGCGCCTGGCAAAACATCTCGAAGCAGAAACAGCTCCCCAGTTGCGCAATCTCTGCCTGAGTTCAGCGCGCCTGCTCAGCAGTGAGAAATGGCATGCCCCACTGGCCTTTGAGCAGCGTGAGGATCTGATTTCAGAGCTCAAAAAACTTGCAGAGAACGGAGAAGTCTACAAAACCCTGCCACCTGCCCAACGCCAATTGGTGCTGCTCTTTTCAGGCATGGGCTCCCAGGAAGAGGGCATGGGGCGGCAATTGCTGGCTGAATCTGTCTTTCTAGAGCGCTTCAAGGCCATTGATACCTGCCTGCAGCCCTGGGCGGGCTTTTCAGTGCTTGAGGCCCTGCAGCACGGGCACGATGGCAGCCCGCAACAGATTCAACCCCTGCTGTTTGCGATTCAATTGTCTCTGGTCAGTCTTTTGGAATCCTGGGGCCTGCGTCCCAGCGCTTTGATTGGCACCAGCATGGGAGAGATCACCGCGGCCTGTGCTGGCGGCTGGATCAGTTTAGAAGATGCCTGCCGTTTAGTCGCTCTGCGGATTCAGCTGATCTGCCGCACCCTCGGGCAGGGGGGCATGGCCGTGGTGGGTCTCAGCGAAGTGGAGCTTCAGCCCTGGCTGAAAGACCGCAAGGTTTGGCTGGCAGGCTTGAACGGGCCCGAACTCTGTGTGGTTTCAGGTGAAAGTCAGGCCCTCGCCCAGTTGATTTCAGATCTGCAGGCTGCCGGGCAGTTTGCACGAAACGTTCTCGGAGCCGAGGCCCCCTCACACAGCCCCCTGATGGAACCGCTTGAAGCAGATTTTTATGCAGCATTGCAAGATCTCACCCCCTTAAAAGGGCAGATTCCAGTCTATTCCACGGTAGAGCCCCACCCCGAACCCCACCTGAACTTTGAGCTGCCCTATTGGTGGCAAAATCTGCGCCAACCCGTCAGTTTGCTGCCCGTGATTCAAAGCCTGCTTGAAAAAGGCCCCTGCGTGCTGCTGGAAATCAGCCCCCACCCGGTTTTAATCGGGTCTTTGCTGGCCCTGAACGAAACCACCCCCCACCCCTTATTCGGCCTGCCCAGTTTGCGTCGGGATCAAAAAAACAGTCAAAGTCTGCGCCAAAGTTTGGGCATTCTGGCCTGTCTGGGTTTTTCGCTGAAGGGGCAAACCCCGATTGAGAACCTTCCCCTCAGTTTTCCAGCCTATGCCTGGGATCATCAAAACTATCTTTTGGCGGCCCCCGAAGGCCAACGCCCTTCACCGCTTTCGCTGCGGGCCCAGGCTTCAGGCCAGGCCCGCAGCGGGCCTCACAAAGCCCCTGCCCTCAAGGATCTGGCTGAAATTCCAGAAGCTGAACGCGCAGCCTTTCTCGTCAGGGCCCTTCAGGCCGAGTTGGCCCAGGCCCTGCGCCTGGAAGCCGCACAACTCGATCCCCATCTTCCCCTGCAACATTTGGGCATTGGCTCACTGGTGGGCATGGAACTTTACAGCCGTCTGAAAAAAACCTTCGCGATTCAATTGCCCCTTTCAGAATTTCTCAAAGGCCCCTCCATTCAGCAAATCGCCGATTTGATTCTGAAAAACCTGAAAACCCCAAGCCAGGAAACCCCGTTGGAAAGGCCTGAACAACTCCCGCTCTCGTTTACACAGCAGCGCTTTTGGCTCTTGGAACAGCTCTATCCCGGCCAGAAGACCCATTTTATTCCGATTGCCGTTTCCCTGCAGGGCCCTCTCGACCTCAAGATTTTAAAAGCTGCCTTTGAAGCGATTGTAAAGCGCCATGAAATCCTGCGCACCCTCTATCTTCAAGACAATCAAGGCACGCCGTATCAAAAGATCTTGCCTTCAGCTGTGCTCGACTGGCAGGTCTTTGAAGCCCCACCTTCAGAATCTGCCCTGCAAGAAGCAATCAAAACCTTTGCCCGCCAGCCCTTTGATTGGACCCAAGCCCCGCCGCTGCGGATCGGCGTCTTTCGCCTGTCGGAACACGAACACCGCTTGGTGCTGGGCTTGCACCATATCCTGGCCGATGGCCTCTCGTTCAGAATTTTATTTGCCGAATTGCGGGAATTTTATCTGGCAGCCTCTGAAAACCGCGTTCCCGAACTTGAGGCCCTGAAATGGCAGTACGCAGATTTTGCGCTCTGGCAGCGCAAAAACCCCGCCCCAGAAGCCGATCTGAACTATTGGAAAAACACCTTGCGGCAGGCCCCCGCGCAAATCAGGCTGCCCTGGGACGGCGCCCGTCAGGAAGTGCCCCAGGGAAAACAAGCTCCCTTTGAAATTTCTGCCCCGCTGCGCTTGGCACTTGAAAACCACGCCAAAGCGGCTGGGGTCAGTCTTTTTGCGGTCTTGCTCGCCAGCTTTGCACACTTGCTCTGGCGTTTAAGCGGCGAAACCGATCTGGTGATTGGCACCCCCATCGCCGGTCGGTTGGAGAGTGAAACCCAGCCCTTGATTGGCCCCTTTCTAAATATGTTGCCCCTGCGCCAGGAAATCGACCCCCAGGAAGGCTGGTTGAGCTGGCTGAACCGGGTTCAAACCCGGCTCTACGAGGCCCTGGATCACCAGGCCCTGCCCTTTGAGCAAATGGTGGAGAGCCTTCAACCCCCACGTTTGCCAGGGGTTCATCCGCTCTTTCAAACGGTGCTGGCCCTGCATGGCGAAATTGGCTTCGAAGCCCTGGGTGAGACACAACTTACAGGCCTGGAGCTGGATATTGGTGTCACCCGGTTTGATCTGGCCCTGACCCTGATACCCGAAGGGGATCTGCTCAAAGGCCTGGTGGAGTTTGATACCCAGCTTTTCTCTGAAGCCAGCATCGCGGCCTGGACAAAGGCCTGGCTGCACACCTTGGCCGCCCTGCCCGATCTGCCCCCAGAAACCCCCTTACAAGACCTCTGCAAGGCCGATCTCCCGTATACCGTGCAAGGCCCCCAGATCGCCTGGCCTGAAAACAGGCTTTTGCCTTTGCTTGCCAAAGCTTCAGACCAGATTGCCCTGCGCGATCTGCGCAAGCTCTCCCAGCCTGAAGACTGGAGCTATGCCCGACTCTGGCAGGAAGCCCAGCAGCTGGCGGGTGCCCTCTTAGAGCAAGGGCCAACAGAAGCCCCTGTCGCAATTTGGCTTGAAAATTCCCCCCAAGCCGTCGTTAGCTGGCTGGGCAGCCTGCTCGCAGCTCGCCCCTATCTGCCCCTGGATCCAGACAGCCCGCGCGATCGCATTCTCAGTCTTTTGGAAACTCTGGATCAGCCCTTGCTGCTGAGCACAGCCTCACGTCTGGCCGAACTGGGATATGCGGGCCCCTGTCTGGCATTTGAAGAAATCCCTCCCCAGGCAGGGATGCTACCCACAGCGCACACCAATTTGGCCTGTCTGATCCTGACCTCAGGTTCCAGCGGAACGCCCAAGGCTGTCCAAGTCACCCAAGCGGGCCTGAGCAATCTTGTGCAGTGGCATTTAAAGACCTTTCCCACCGCCCCTGGTGAACTGATACCCCAAATCGCCAATTTAAGTTTTGATGCCGCAGGCTGGGAAATCTGGACGACTTTGGCAGCTGGGGCAACGCTCGTATTTTTGCCAACCCCGCTGCGTTTAGATCCCACGGCCCTGCAAAAATTCATGCTTGAAAACGCAGTTCGGCAAGTCTTTCTGCCCACGCCCCTGGCCGAAGCCCTGATCCGGCTAAATTGGCCTGAAACCAGCTGTTTTTCTGTTCTGCGCACCGGGGGGGATCGCTTGGGGCCTTTGCCTGCCCAGCCCCTGCCCTTTGCCGTCTGGAACCAGTATGGCCCCACAGAATGCAGTGTTGTCGCCAGCGCGGGCTGTGTCTCAGCCCAGCCAGGGCAGAAACCAGATTTGGGCCAATTGCTGCCCAATTTCAAAGCCTGGGTGCTGGATGCCCAGGGAAACAGTCTGCCCGAAGGTTTTCCTGGCGAGCTGGCCCTGGCCGGAATCGGATTGGCAGCTGGCTATTGGCAGGCCCCTGAGCTGAGTGAAAGCAAATTTAAGTCTTTGCCCGAACCCCATTATTTAACTGGGGACCGGGTGCGTTTTCTGGCCGGACGCCTGCATTTTCTCGGCCGCACCGATCGCCAGTTCAAACGCCGGGGCGTGCGGATTGAAGCCGCTGAAATTGAAGCCCAATTGCTGCATTTTCCAGGCGTGGAGCAGGCCTGTGTGCTCTGGCAGCAGGAAGAGCTGATTGCCTGTATCCAAGGCCTGAAGCCTGAAGCTTTGAAAGACTGTGAAAACTGGTTAAAGCGCAAACTGCCCAGTGCCTTGCAACCCGATCGTTGGCTGGCACGCGATACGTTTCCGCTCAGCAGCCGGGGAAAATTGGATCTTCAGGCCCTCGCCGAGCAGATTCAACCCACCTTGGCAGTGAAAACCCAGGCCCTTCAGGGGCTGAGCGGAGAGACCCTGGAAATGGCAAAACTTTGGCAAAACTTCTTGCCCACAGCTCAACTGCAAGCGGAGACTTCCTTCTTTGAAGCCGGTGGGCATTCCCTTTTGGCTCTGCGCCTGATTCAAGCGGTGCGCGAGCAAATGGGCCGCGAAATCTCGCTGCAGCTGCTTTTTGAAGCCCCCAGCTTACAGGAATTTACCCAAGCGGTTTTACAGGCTCCGCAACTGAGCTTTGCATGGCCGCAAATTCAGCCTGACCCAGCCCATCACTCAGCACCCTACGCCATGACCCCTGTGCAGGAAGCCTATTGGCTGGGACGCCAGCAGAGCCTGACCCTGGGAGGCATCAGCACCCAGGCGCTCTGGGTACTCTCACTGCCTGAACTGGAGCCCGAACGCCTGGAAAAAGCCCTGAACCGGCTGATTCAGCGCCACCCCATGCTGCACACGGTGGTCACGGAGGAGGGGCGTCTGCAAACCCTGGCGGGTCTTCCCCATTTCACGCTTCAGCAGACCGATTTGCGCAATCTTTCTGAAGCAGAAAGAAAACAGCAGCTTGAAAACCTGCGTGAAGAAATGCTCGCCCTGCGCCTGGATCCCCAAAGCTGGCCGCTCTTCTCCCTTCGCCTGCTGCGCCTGCCCGAGGGTTGGCAACTCTATCTGCTGCTCGATGCCCTGATCGCCGATGCCAGCAGTTTTCTGAATCTGGGCAAGGAGCTTGAACGCTTTTACCGTACGCCAGAGCTTGAACTCCCAGCACTGGAACTGCAGTTTCGCGATTACCGCTTGGCGCTTGAAAACCTCAAAGGCAGCCCGCCCTGGCAAGCAGCCCATGACTATTGGAACAAGCGCCTTAAGACTTTGCCCGAAGCGCCCCAATGGCCCCTGCGCTTGGCCCCAGAAAAGATTCAGACCCCGCGTTTTCAAAGGCTGAGCTTTGAACTGAAGTGCCCTGCCTGGGAGCAATTAAAAGCAGGGGCGCAGGCTTACCAGCTGACTCCCAATGGCTTGGTTCTAAGTCTCTTTGCCGCCTGTATTGCAGCTTACAGTGCCACAGAAGGTTTTCTGCTCAATCTGACGACCTTCCAAAGGTTGCCCCTGCATGCCCAGGTTCAAGACCTGATGGGGGATTTTACCCACCTGACCCTGCTGGCGATTCCCCCCCGTTCCGAGAGCCTGGGGGCCTGGGCCCAAACCATTCAGACCCAACTCTGGCAGGATTTAGAACACGCCCTGCTCGATGGCGTAGAAGTGCTGCGAGCCGCCAGAGCCCAAGGGCGCCCCTTAAACGCACCCGTTGTTTTTACGGGCTTGCTGGGCCAAAAGACCCCGCCCCTGCCTTTGAATGCAGAATTAATTCTGGCACAGACGCAAACGCCCCAGGTCTGGTTGGATTGCCAGGCTTCTGAAAGCGAAACAGGTCTTTCGCTTCATTGGGATTATCTCAGTGAACTCTTTCCCGCAGGGCTGATTGAACAGGCGTTTGCAGCCTTTACAGGACTAGTTGCTCGTTTATCTGAAGCCCCTGAAATCTGGCAAAGGCCCGTCAATACGGCTTTGCTGGGCCCCACTTTGATATCAGCTGAACGCATGCGGGCCAATGCCACTGAACGGGAAATTTTGCCCCAAACGCTTCACCAGGCCTTTTTTGCAAAGGCCCAGTCTCAGCCTGAAGCCCTGGCGCTGATCAGCCCTGAGCGGCGGCTGAGCTATGCTGAATTGGCTGCGCGGGCGCTTGCCCTTGCCCAGGAACTGCGGCAATTCCCCCTTCAGCCAGGTCAGCCGATTGCCATCCTAATGCACAAGGGCTGGGAACAGGCTGTTGCCGCCCTGGCGATTTTGCTGGTTGGCGGGGCCTATCTGCCAATCGATGCCAGTTTGCCCCCCGAACGGATTCAGGCCCTCTTGAAACTGGGAGAGGTCCGCTGGGGCATTGCCCAGGCAGCACTGGAGCCCGCCTTTGCAGAGGTCACATGGCTGAAAGTCTCAGATCAAGCCCCTGAAGACTTCAACTGGGCGCAAAGCTTCGCCCAGGAATGGCCCCCAGGGGATCCTCACAGCATGGCCTACCTGCTGTTTACCTCGGGCTCAACTGGCGAACCCAAAGGGGTCATGCTCAGTCATGCTGCCGCCTGGAATACCCTGGTCGCGGTTTCAGACATGATCCAGCTAAAATCCGACGATCGGGTCTTTGGAATTTCAAGCCTGGGCTTTGACCTTTCGGTCTATGACCTGTTTGGCACCTGGGCGGCAGGAGCCTGTCTGGTGCTACCGGATTCAGACAGCCAACGTGAACCCGATCGCTGGTTGCCTTTGCTAGAGGAAGTCACGGTTTGGAATTCAGTCCCCGCCCTGATGGGGCTTTTGCTCGAATATATCAAACGGCTGCCCGAATTTCACTGGCCGGCCCTGCGCAAGGTCTTGCTCAGTGGCGATTGGATCCCCCTGGAGCTGCCCGAGCAGATCCGTGCCACCGCGCCCCAGGCCCAAATCTGGAGCTTGGGCGGCGCAACCGAAGCCGCGATTTGGTCGATAGCCTACCCGATTGAAACCCGTCTGCCCGAATGGAACAGCGTGCCCTATGGCTATCCGCTTGCCAATCAACGCTTTGAGGTCATGAATTCAGCATTTGAGCCCTGCCCCGATTGGGTCAGCGGCGAAATCTGGATTGCAGGCGAAGGGCTGGCCCTGGGCTATTGGCGGGATCCGCTTAAAACCCAAGAACGCTTCGTCACCGATGCCCAGGGCCAACGCTGGTACAGAACAGGAGATCTGGGGCGCTACCGGCCCCAGGGCTTGCTTGAATTTTTAGGCCGGCAGGATTTTCAGGTCAAAATTCAAGGGTATCGGATTGAGTTGGGGGAAATCGAGGCCTGTCTGCGTTTGCACCCCCGCGTCAAAGACGTGCTGGTGCATGCCCCAGGTGAACGCCATCAGCGCCGCCTGGTGGCCTGTCTGATTGCCGAGGCCACCCCAACTGAATTAAGTGCCTGGCTCGAAGCCCGCCTGCCAGCCTGGATGGTTCCCAAACACTGGCATTTTCTCGATGCTTTCCCCCTCAATGCCAGTGGCAAAGTCGATCGGAACCAATTGCCTGGCCTGAGCGCAAGCCCACCGCCCAACCCGCTCGCAGAGACTGAACTGACACGTCTTCAGGCGATTTTTGCAGAAACCCTGGAACTGCAAATCACCGATCCAGACGCCGACCTGCTCAGTCTGGGGGTGCACTCGATCGATATGATCCGCCTGGGCAACCGCCTACAGACAGTCTATGGCTTTGCCCCAGGGGTGGGCGAAATGTTTCAATTGCGCAGTTTGCGCCTTTTGGCTGAATATTACCACAAGGCAGCCCCGGCAAAGCCCCTTCGCCCTCAAGCTTCAAGCTCCGCTCTACTGACCGGGAACACCATCCCGCTCGAAAAAACTGAAAGCGCCGCTGAGCCTTGGTTGACCTGGAAAAGCCAACGCAGCTTCAGCGCTGAGAACGTAAACCTTAAACAGCTCAGTCTTCTGCTTTCAGTTTTAGAAGCCCGCCCCCAGGCCGAGAGTCTGAAATATCTTTACCCCTCAGCAGGGGCCGTTTACCCCCTGAGACTTTATCTCCATCTGCATGAGAGGTGCCTGCCAGACCTCGAAGCTGGGCTTTACCGCTTTGAAAACGAAAGTCTCAGCCTGCACAAACTGTCTGGCCCAGTTCCCGATCTCGCTCAGCTACATTTGCCCATGAGCCTGGAAATGGCAAAAGCCGCCAAGTTCAGCCTGTATCTGGTGGCCGATTTGGCAAAAATCGAAAGCCATTATGGCCAAGATGCACGGGATTATTGTCTGATTGAAACAGGCTGTATCGCACAGTTGCTCAGAGAAACGGCTCCCCTGGCGCAACTCGGGCTCTGTGGCATTGGCAGGGTCGATGCGGAATTGCTCAAAACCTGTTTTGGCTGGAACACAGGCCAAGAATTGATGCATACCCTGATCGGTGGAATTCCTGCGGCGGAAACCCCGCCTGCCCCCTCAGAGCAGGAAGAATGGGAAGAGTGGAGTTTTTAGCGCCAAGCGCTCAATCAAACAGTTCTTTCTCAAGCGTTTTTTCTTCAGAACCGTTTTCATCCATTTTCTTGAGCTGGTAGCGGTCCCGCACAGCGACGGTGACGTTGCCAGCTGCAGCCCCTGCGACAAACCCCGTGATCGCATTGAGGATGATTTTGCCCTTGCTGGGTGCAAAGGCCAAACTTTGAACCACGCCTGAGGCAGCACCGGTAATTCCGCCAATCACAGTGCCAGAAGCCCGATCAGGCGCAAACGAAGCCGCGACCGCTCCACTGGCCCCCGCAAAAAGGCCTTGAATGCCCCCCAGTTTGGCCTTGTTGATACCGGGCAGCGGATCCTCAAGAAAATGAGAAACTGCCAAAGCCGTGCCACTGCCCGCCACGCCACCAATGGCAGCGCCCAGAAAGGTGTTTTTTAACCAGGGGTGAAGGCTCTCTTCTTGGACAGGGGCTTTCGTTTCAGGTTTGGACTGATTTGCAGGCGCAGTTTTACGACCTGAAAATTCATAGGCAAAATTTGAATCCACAACCTGAATACTGGGCATCACCGACTCCTGTGATGAAGATTGGGTCTTGTGACCGCTGATCTCTTATCGACGGGTCAACGTCATTTCTGACCCGTGATAAACAGAACTTAAAGTTTAGACATCATTCAGAAGGTCGTCGAGGTCCTCGGTTTCTTTCAGCTGGTTGATATCCAGCATAAAAGTACCCGTTTCATCCAACATATCTTCACCAGAAGACTGTTTTTCTTCAGTTTTGGGTTGTTCTTTGGCTTCTTCTTTTTTAGGGGCAACTTTTTTAAACAATTTATCCAGCATGGCTCTCTCCTGCCTGTGATTAACTCTATGCTCTGGAAACCCAAGAGGCATCGGTACTATTGTAGCAAATTCTTAAGGCCGGTCGGAAACCTTATTCGCAGAGCTGAGAGAATCCTTTGAAGGCGTGGTTTTTTTGATCATGCGCGCAAACCACATAAACAATCCCACATGGGTTCCCACCACCACAATAGAAACCAGCAGCAGGGTCAGAAACATTTCCATGACCAGACCTCACTAAAATTTTCTCGCTCAAAGCACCCGATTCAGGTTTTGAATGCCGATTCAAATGGCTGAGTTTTGCTAGACTGAAGTGTAGCACCCCCAGGAGTCCAAAATGAAAACTGCAATGGCAAAAAATTTACCCGACCTGATTGGCGAAACCCCCTTATTGCGGGTTCCCTCCCTGAGCAGCCTGACAGGCTGTGAAATTCTGATCAAATGTGAGTATTTTAACCCAGGGGGCTCGATCAAAGACCGTGCCGCCTGGAATATGGTTCAGGAAGCCCTGGAGAGTGGGGCCCTGAAGCCCGGCATGACAATTATTGAAGGCACGGCAGGCAATACCGGCATTGGCCTTGCGATTGCCGCAAAAGCTGTGGGTTGCCAAATGCGTGTGGTCATGCCCAAAGGCCAAACCCCAGAAAAAGAGCGCATGATCGCCTTGCATGGGGCCGAACTGCATTTGGTCGATGCCGTTCCCTTTGCCAATCAGAATCACTTTTACCATACTGCCCGCCGCATCGCGGAAGCCGATCCCAACCAGTATTGGTGGGCCAACCAATTTGAAAACCTTGGCAATTTCAGAGCCCATTACCAGGGAACGGGGCCAGAAATCTGGTCTCAAACCGAAGGCCGAATCGATGCTCTGGTTTCAGCAGCGGGTACGGGCGGTACCATCGGAGGCACCTCTGCCTATTTAAAGGAACAGGATGCCAATATACAGGTCATCCTCGCCGATCCCGAAGGTTCTGGGCTCTGTCAGTATGTCAAAACCGGCGAGTTCAAATCCAGTGGCAGCTCGCTGACCGAGGGCATCGGCATTATGCGACTGGTTGCCAATTTCGCAAAAGCGCGTGTCGATCAGGCTCTCACGATTACCGATCAGGAATTGGTAAGTGTCGCACACTATGTCCGTCTGCAGGATGCCTTGGTTTTGGGCAGCTCTTCGGCCCTCAATCTGGCGGCAGCTTTACAAACCGCCCTGCGCATGGGGCCGGGCCACCGCATTGTCACCTTTGCCTGTGATTTGGGTGAGCGCTCGTTCTCAAAATTGTACCAAGCTGAATTTCTGGCGAGTAAAAATCTCAATGCCGCGCCAGAAGGCTTTAAAAGTTTAATGCAGAATTATCAGGCCCGTTGGGCAATATAAAAGTCTCGCGCTCTCGGCCGAGTGAAAGGTATAATAGCTACGGGTAATTTCATGACAAATTATTTATTGCAGGATCTTCTCGCCCTTTTACTGGCCGAACAACAACTCGAAGCCCAGATCAGCAATCTTGAGAACCATCAGGAAAGTCTTGTGCTGCGCCTGGATCCTGATTCGCATGAACCGCTCGAATTGCAGATCTTTTCGACCCATCCCCCCGTGGGAGTGCTTCAGGATTCAAGCCCGCCCAGCGCCGGTATTCTGTATTTTTTTTGCGAGTTTCCCCACCATTTTGAAGCAGAACAGGCCAGCGAAAGCACACGCTTGATTTCGTATTTAAACGAGTTGCTGCCTCTGGGTTCACTTGAAATTACAGCAGAAGGAAAACTCTATTACCGCTATGGCCTGCTGACAGAGGTCTCCTGGCCCGATATTCGTTCAGCGCTTGAAATTAGCGTCTGTCTCGCTCAGATCCTGCCTGAAATCAGGGCCTATCTGAGCAAAATCCTTTCAGCTGAACCCCCGGTGAAACCTGAATTTTACCAAGAACTGCGCAAACAATTCAGAATGCTTTTGAACCAGAAAGCCACGCGCAGAACCCTGCCTGAAATGGTCGTCCCGCCCCATGAATGGTCGTCCAATTCCCGTTACGGTTTGGCCTATTTTTTAATTGGTTTTTTATCGGTGGTCTGCAGTACTTTGGCCACCCCCTGGGTCGGCAGCAATACCGGCCTGTATCTGGGGCTCTTGATCCTGACCCCAGGATTTTTTGCAGTCTACCACCAACACCAAAAACAACGCAAAAACGAGCGCCTGCTGAAACGCCGGGCCAAATTCAATTTCTATTTTCAGATGCTGGAATCTGAGCATTTGCGCGCCCAAAGCCATGCCCAGGAATTGAATCAGCAACGCGACAGCGTCGATTATTCAAGCATGAATATGCGCCAAACTTCCCCGGATACCCCCAATCAACTCCTGCGCCTGCACCAGGGGCTGAATCATCTCGTTCAGTTTCAGGAACGCTTGATTCAATACCAGACCGAAGTCAAAAAACGGCTTGAAGAATTGGAGTTATCGCAAGAACACCTAAAATTGGAATACCAATTGTTTCTCTCAGAACAGGCCAATGCCCAGGCCGAACTGCCCCCCGATCTGCCAGAACTCAAACCCGAGCTTCAGCAGGATTTGATTTGGCCACAATTGAAAAAATTAACCACGATTCTGAATTTTCTTGAATTCCAATCCCTGGCCCAAGAGCCACTCGCCACCGAGCCCGGTTTTTTACAGGTGCAATTGCCCCACAACAAAACCCGCCTCTTGATTCAGGCCCACAAAGACTGGCAAACCCCAACCCCTGAGCCCCTCCACACCTGGATGTTGACCTTCAGTGCGCCGCTTGAATTAAAGATCCCGCTTGAAGAAATGCAAAGAGTACGGGAACTGCTTGTGCATTTCAACCGCTTTATGCCGATTGGCAGCGTGCGTCTGGATTCTGAGAATCAGAAGGTCATTCTCTGCCATCATTTTATTCGCCTGCAGGGCGATATCAGCAATTTTCTCCTGATCGAAATTCTCGAAATTCTCAATTTTTTCAGTTTAAAACTTGAAGAAAAACTCAAGCATTTCCTCAACAGCCAGAAATCCTTGCCCGAAATGCTTCAGGAACTTGAAACAGAATTTATCTCGCTGATCCATTAGCACGGCGTTCTGATTCGTCTCCCCCCCTGAAATCTATGTTAGAATCCGATAGAATTTCAGCCCCAACTAGAAGGACGCATAGCATGTTACAAGCCACACTCGCCGCTCAGCTCAGAGAGGCCCTCGAAAAAGCGATCAGCTCAGCGCAGGTCAGCCTTGAAAATCTGCCTCAGGAAATCAAGGTTGAAACGCCTCGCGACCCCAGCCATGGCGATTATGCTTCCAATCTCGCCATGGTGCTGACCAAACAAGCCGGCCTGCCGCCCCGCAAATTGGCAGAAACCCTGGTCGAACATCTGCAAAGCCCGCTCTTTCAAGAAATCTCGATTGCAGGGCCGGGCTTTATTAATTTTCGACTGGCAGCTCCCTGGTTACAGGAACAGCTCAAAGCCCTGATTGCCGCCGACCGGGAATTTGGCCGCCAAGCCCCCCAGGATCAGCACCGCTATCTGGTGGAATATGTCTCTGCCAACCCCACCGGCCCCCTGCATTTTGGCCATGGCCGCTGGGCCGTTTTAGGGGATTGCCTGGCCCGGCTGATGCGCCTGGCGGGCTACCAGACCGAAACCGAATTTTATATCAACGATACGGGCGCACAGGTTCAGAATTTGGGCAAATCTGTTCAGGCCTGTTATTTTCAGGCCCTGGCCCAGGCCGGTGAAGCGCTTTCAGCCGAAGCCCAAGCCCTGATCGAGAGCTACCAGGCTGAAAAAACAGCCGGTGAAAAGGTCAAGGTGCGTTTTTACCATGGGCAGTATATTGAAGTGCTGGGGCAACGCCTGTTTGAAAACCAAAAAAATCAACAGATCGAAGCTGCACCTGAATATTTCAGTGAATATGCCAAAGCCGCGATTTTGTCAGAACAACAGGAACAGCTCAAACACTTTGGTGTGGTCTTTGATGAATGGTTCCCTGAAAGCCGCCTGCACCATCAGGAAGCAGTCAAAGAAGCCCTCCAACACCTGCAGGAATCTGGCAAAACCTATCAGGAAGAAGGTGCGCTTTGGTTTCGCACCAGCGATTATGGCGACGATCAGGATCGGGTCTTGATCAAGCAGGATGGCAGCACCACCTATTTCGCCAATGATATCGCCTACCACTGGGACAAGCTGCGCCGGGGCTATGATCGGCTGATCAATATCTGGGGAGCCGATCACCACGGCTATATCGCCCGCATGAAAGCCGCTGTACAGGCCCTGGGTTACCCTGCTGACGCACTCGAAGTGCTGTTGGGGCAAATGGTCAACCTCTACCGCAACGGCGAGAAAGTGCGCATGTCCAAACGGACAGGCGAAATGATCACCTTTGGTGAGGTGCTCGAAGAAGTCGGTACCGATGCCACGCGCTTTTTGCTGATGCAGCGCAGTGCCGATGTGACTCTGGATTTTGACCTGGAACTGGCGAAAGCTCAAAACTCTGAAAACCCGGTCTTTTATGTGCAATATGCCCACGCCCGGATTTGCAGTATTTTCAGAAACGCAGCCGACGTCACCCGCTATGATGCTTCAGCTTGGTCAGATGCCGATTTAAGCGTGCTCGAAGCCCCCGAAGAGCGCAGCCTGCTGCTCAAACTGCTCTCCTATCCCGATGAGCTGAGCTTTGCAGCCAAACAACGGGAACCCCACCGCCTGGCCACCTATGGGCAGGAATTGGCAGCGCAGTTTCACTCGTTTTACAAGCAATGCCGGGTGCTGTTTGAAAAAGATGAGAAACAAGAAGTGACAGAAGCCGAAATCGCCCTCAGTCTGGCCCGTTTGAATCTGGTCAAGGGCACCCAAATTGTTTTGCGCAATCTCTTGGTCGATGTCTTCGGCATTTCAGCCCCTGAGGTTATGTAGTGAGAGACGATCGGGCTTTTCTCAACCGCGCTGTGGAGCTGGCCCAGGAAGCAGAAGCCGCAGGCAATATGCCGATTGGCTCTTTGATCGTGCTGGACGGTGAAATCATCGCCGAAGGGCGCAATGCTTTGCTGGTGCCGGTTTATAATCCCGGCGGCCATGGAGAAATCGAAGCGATCAAGCGCGTTCCAGCTGCCCTTTGGCCCCGAGCAGCTGAAATGACCTGCTACAGCAGCCTCGAACCCTGCCTGATGTGCTTTGGCAGCTTGCTCTTGCACGGCGTGGGCCGAATTGTCTTTGGAGCCCTGGATCTTGAAGGGGGAGCAGGCTGCATTCAGAACCACCTGCCCCCCTATTATCCGAAGGTAGCCCCTGCCCCGCTTTGGGAAGGGCCGCTTTTGCCCGAACGCTGTGACCCCTTGTATCACCGCGCACGGGCGCGGTTTATCAGCCTGCCCTGTGGGGGCAACCACCCCAGCACAGAAGATGCCACCCAGGATTCACTTCAATCTCATTGAAAGCCCGATGCCAGTATGGTATCTTGAAAAAGTATTCTTTGCGTCCTTAGTTCAGTTGGTAGAACGGCGGTCTCCAAAACCGCATGTCGGGGGTTCGAGTCCTCCAGGGCGCGCTTCCCCTTCTTTCCGATCTTAAAATCTGTTATTATACATTCACCCCCCCCACCCATCCCTGTAGCAAGGGTTTTTGAACATGGGATAAATGTGAGCGTCCTTAGTTCAGTTGGTAGAACGGCGGTCTCCAAAACCGCATGTCGAGGGTTCGAGTCCTTCAGGACGCGCTCAGATCGTAAAGGAAAATAACCAGATCTATGTCCAAAGCAACTAAAAAAGACGTTTCAGAAACAGAAAAAACAACCAAGGCCAAACCCAAGGAGAAAAAAGAAAAAGAAGCGAGTAAAAACCCCATACAGGAATTCACGCAATTCAGCAAAGATTCCTGGACTGAATTTAAAAAAATTCAGTGGCCCACCCGCAAACAGGCCCTCAACGAGTCTATTGTTGTCCTGGTAACGGTGGTGTTTATTATTTTGCTGGTAAAGGGTTACGATTTGTTTTCCGGCTGGCTCCTGCATTTTATCTTTCAAAAATAGGCATAAAGAGGCTCACAGACTATGATGAATCTTACCAATACAGAAACCCAAGGCAAGCGCTGGTATGTCGTGCATACCTATTCCGGCCACGAAAGCAAGGTCAAACAGAACCTCCTGCGCCGCTCAGAATCGATGGGCATGGACAACCGCATTTTCAATATTGAAGTGCCCGAAGAAAAAGTAATTGAACTCAAAGACGGCAAACGTACCGAAAAAACCAAAAAGATTTTCCCCGGCTATGTGCTGGTTGAAATGATTCTCGACGATGATTCCTGGCACGTGGTGCGCAATACCCCTGGCGTAACCAGTTTCGTAGGCGCAGGCAGCCGTCCGGTTCCCCTCAGCCCACGTGAAGTCAAGAAAATTCTCAAACGTGCATCTTCACGCAAGGCCCGGATTGAGTTTGATTATAAAATCGCTGACGAAGTCAAAATCACCAGCGGCCCTTTCCAAGACTTCAACGGAAAAATCATCGAAGTCAGCCCCGAGCGTGGCAAGGTCAAAGTTTCAGTTTCTATCTTTGGCCGTTCCACACCCGTGGAACTGGAATTCGGTCAAATCAACAAAGTTTAAGCCTTCAAAGACAATTGAAAACAGCGTTGGTTGGCCAGCTTGAACAAGCTGGCCAATTCGCTTTCTCCGAATTGTTCAATCTGCTGTGAAATCATCAGCCAGTTTTCATTTTTATCAACCCAATCATAGGGTAAACTGTCGAGCAGCAGCCGAATCACCGCAAAGATTTCATCCTGGCTCTGGGTATTTTTGAGCATAAACCACAGTTTTTTTAAGGTTTCAAGATCATGCACATCAATGCTTTGGGCTTGGGTGATTTCGTTTTCAGTTTCTTCTGGAGCCATCGGGTACGCTTCCTTTATCTATTTCACTGGTTTCAGAATAGCCTGAGCCCAGGGGCTCGGCAAGCGAATCAATCTGCAATGCCCAGCTTTTGGGTATCTGCTTCCACCAAATAATACCAGCCCAGGGAATGCAATTGGTAATAGGCCAAAACCCTTGGCCCTTTTTTATCCTTGTCTTCAAGATAGCCTGAGGGGGATTTCATGATTTGTGCAACCACCTCTGGGCGGGGATAGGCTTTGAGTTCCCGCGCAGTTTCGACCAGGGTTCCGACGGCGAAGTGCTCAGATTTTTCAAGCGTACTGGCCACCACTCTTCCCTGCTGATCCAAAAGATAGCTGTTGAGGATGCCTGGCCTGTCTTTGATTTCTAAAAAATGTGTTTTGATATAATCCAGGGTCATTTCAGCACCTGCCACCCCCAAAAATTGTCTTTTTGAATCATAGAGCGGTTGGGTACAGGGCAAAACCCACCCTCCCCCCGAGGTATCAATATAGGGGCTTTGCCAGCGGGGGCCTTTCTGATGCAGAGAAAGGGTATACCAAGGCCGTTTGCGGGCATCATAGGCCGCCTTATAGCCCGTATTGCCAGGGTAATTGACCAGCAGCCCTTGCTTCAGACCCAAATAGGCCCAAATCAAAGGCACGCCCTTGTCGAGAATTTGTTTTCGCACCGCTTGTTCTGAAAGCCCCACCAAATCCTGTCCCTGGCTTTGCAGGGCAATATGGCGAAAGACATGCCGCAGGGGGCTGAGTTTTCGAATCAAGGGTTCAAGTTCAGCTTTTTCAACCCCCGGAGAGAGCTTAAAGGTCAGCCAATCGCTGCTGATTTTCGCTTTGTAATAGCTGGAATAGCGCAAATCAGGGGGAGCGGTGCGGGGATTGTAAAAATCCAGATAGGTATAAAAGGGTTCGCGACTGGGCACCCCAAATTCCAAAACCGTTTCAGCCGCCCCTGAGAGGCGTTCCAAAAGGGCTTCAAAATTTTTGAACTGGGCGTCAATCAATTCTGCGCGTTTGGAAACCCCCATCAGGTATTGACTCAATTTCTTTTCATGGGCCTGGGCACGCTGCATGGCCTGCTGCTGTTGATACAAACTCCAGATCAAAATCCCTGCACTCAGCGAAAAAAGCCCAAAAACCAAACCCAGGGTAATTTGGCGGTGCCGCCCCACCCAGCGCAAAACCTTTTGCAGCGAGGTATCGGGTTGCGCAAGCACCGCTTCCCCGCGCAAAAACCGGCGCAGGTCATCGGCCAGCTCTGCCACGCTGGCATAGCGATCGGGGGCCTTCTGGGCTGTCGCTTTGTGAACAATCGCCTGCAATTCAAAGGGCAGGGGCTGTTTGGCAACATAATGCTGAAAGGGTTCAAGTTCGGCCTTGAGCACTTTTTTGATCAGTTCTATCGGCTCAGTGGCATGAAAAGCCGGTTTCAGGGTGATCAGTTCAAACAGAATCAAACCGAGTGAAAATTGATCACTGCGACCATCGAGCAGGTCGTTTTTACCAGCAGCCTGTTGGGGAGACATATAGCGGGGCGTGCCCAGAATTTGTCCCAATTGGGTGCGCTCCATCGGGGGTTCGTTGAGATCGGTCTTAATCAGGCGCACAATTTCTTCATCGACAGGGGGTTCGGCCTGCTGAATGACTTTGGCAATGCCCCAATCCATCACATAGACTTCGTTATAGGGGCCAATCATAATATTGGCGGGCTTTAAATCACGGTGAATCACGCCTTTTTTATGGCTGTAATGCATGGCATCGCAGACCTTGAGGAAATGATCCAACATCACCCTTAAACTGTGTTCTTCGTCCACTTTGCCCGTTTGGTCGTATTGGGCACGGGCCTCACGAATCAGATCTTTCAGGGTTTTGCCATGAATCAGTTTCATGGAATAGCCAATTTCACCCCGGGCCGTAATTTCAAGGCTGTAAATCGGCACAATATTGGGATGATCCAATTGGGCTGTAATTTGGGCCTCGGTGAAGAAACGATCCATCACCTTGCGGTTTTGGTTCATATCCGTGTGGATTTTTTTATAGGCCACTTTGCGGTGCAGATTTTGGTCGCGGGCCAAGAGCACCTCACCCATCGCCCCCGAACCCACGGTTCCCAACATGGCGTATTTTTCCCGCTCGGCTTTCAGAGTTTCGCCCATTTCAGGATTTGTCGCTTGGGTCTGAGACTGCTCCCAATCACTGAGCAGCGTGATCTCAACCGCCTCTTCGCCTGAAAGCTCAGGAAAGAGTGAAAAATCTGGCGAAGGGGTATTCTGTTCTGCAGACAAGCGAAAATTTTTCCTTTGCGCGAATTTCACGTGAGCAGGAATTCAGTCCCAACCTGCTCAAACATCTTCAGAATACATCAAAGCCGTTCAAATTGTTAAACTCAAAACTTGCCCTCAGCTGGAAGCCGACTCATAGGAAGCCAGACCTTTGCGCCAGAAAAACCCAATCAAGAACCAGCAGAGCAACAGCAGAAACCCCATCCAGACCAAACCCTGCCATTCTACAGGGTTGAATAAAAACCTCACAGGCGCACTGCCCACCAGCAAGACCGGAATCACGAAACTGAAAAACTTCTGGGCAAAATACTGGTAAACAAAATCAGGCCAACGCGAAACCTGCTGAAACTGCATGCGCATAAAATTAATCCCCATCGATTCCACAATCCAGAACATCGACATGCAGAGCAGAATTTCAATGCTGGTCAAGAGGGCCAGCCCCAAGAGCACCAAGGGGGGCAGCAAAAGCCATTGCCAAGCCGAGAAATGCAAAATCTGCCCATAGTACCAGAGAAAATACCAGGTAAAAAATCCATTCAAAAGCGTACCGGGCCGCATCGAGCGAAAAAAGATCACGAACAGAGCAGCCACAGGTTTGATCAAAATAAAATCCAGGCGGCCGGTGCGAATATCATAGGAGAATTCCCAGAAGTTTTCGCTCACAAAGGTCATATGCAGATGCTCTACGGCAATCATAAAGGCCATAAAAAACATAAATTCACTGCGGCCCCAGGGGCCAATCTGGCTCAAGTGTGCAAAGAGAAAATCGACAGAGCCGAGAATGGTCGCATAAAACACCAGATCCATGACAATCAGCAGCACAAAATGCAAGCGGTAGCTCATGGCGGCGGCAAAACAATTGTTGACATATTCGCGGTAGATCCCGCCATAGTGTTTCAGCACCGACATGCTCAGATGCCCGCCCCGGTATAGGCACGCAGGCCCCGGTTCCAAACCCAATGGGCCAATAAAAACGACAGCAAGCCCCAGGCCCCAATCACGCCAAAGGCCTGGTATAAAGAGCCCTGATAAGTGCCCATCATCAGTTTTACGGGCACCCAGGTCAAATAGGGAAAGGGCAGATATTCAAGCCCAGAGCGAATCCAGGCAGGAAAAATTTCAAGGGGAATCAAAGCCCCTGAAAAAAATTGGCTGACCGTCACGATCATCACGCGCAAAACCCAGGTTTCTTCAAGCCAAAAAGCCAGAATGCCGACCAGAAAATTGACCTGAAACCAAAACAATCCCACGCAGAAACAGTAAACAAAGCCCAGGCCCAAAGCTGGCAAGCTAATTTCAACCCAACCCGCCAGGGCAATCAGCAGCAGACTGAGCCCTGCCACCAGAACCTGAATCAGCTGAAAGGCAATAAAACTGCTGGCATGAAACTGCCAGAAACCAAAGGGATAGATCAAATAGGCCGAAATCCGCCCCAGACGAATATCCTCGGCGAGATTCATGCCATTGAAACCCTGCCCCAAAAAGGTCACGATCATGACCCAGGCCTGATACGCCAACATTTGCCGAAAGGTATAGCCCTGCAAGGTATGAATGCCTTCAAGCGAATAAATCGCCGACCAGAGATTGTAGCGGATAAAGAAAAAGACCAGCACCGGCCCAATCACTTGCAAGAGAAAATTGAGTTTATAGGCCAGGGTTTTGGCCCAGGCAATCTGAACTGTGGCCGCCCATTTCTGCAATTCAGCCGAAAAACTCATAGCGGTTTGGCCATCAGCTGGGGATTGTTCAAAAGTTCATTCATGACCCGTTCAATCGGGAGTTTTTCCATGCTCAGCGAGCTGACCGGAAAATCACGTAGCAAGCGCATCGAGGTCTCACGCAGCTGATCTTCAGCAATCCGCAGCTCGACCTGGGTTTTGTCTGCGTTCCAACGGGCATCCAAGCCCTGCCAGATTTCAGCCTCTGTTGCCACGGGCTGCTCAAATTCCACACTTACAAATTTCTGGCGCCCCAATACGGCTTCAAATTCACGAATCGGGCCATCAAAGCGTTTACAGCCCTCTAAAACCAGCACAATCCGCTGACAGATGGCTTCAACATCGGCCATATAGTGTGAGGTCAGAATCACGGTGGTGCCGTACTCGCGCTGCCAGGCCAATACAAATTCACGGATATTGTTCTGGGCCACCAGATCCAGCCCGATTGTGGGTTCATCGAGAAAGACAATTTCGGGCTGGTGCAAAAGGCTGGCCATGAGTTCCATTTTCATGCGCTCTCCCAGAGAGAGTTTGCGCACATGCACCTTCAGCAGTTTCTCTACCCCCAGCAATTCACATAAACTGCCCAGACGGCGGCGGAAATCCGCCTCTGGAATTTCGTAGTATTTTTGCAATAGCAGAAATGAATCCATGGCGGGAATATCCCACCAAAGCTGAGATTTTTGCCCCATCACCAAGGCAATTTTGCGCCGAAAGGCCACTTCGCGCTGATGGGGCACATGCCCCAAGACCCGTAGGTCTCCCTGCGAGGGCACAATGATGCCCGTAAACATCTTCATCAGGGTGGTCTTGCCCGCCCCATTGGGGCCCAAGAGTCCGATCCGGCTCCCCTGTTCAATTTCCAGATCAAAATCTTGAATCGCCGAGCGCAGTTCATAATCGCGCACGAAAAAAGATTGGATCGAGCCCAATATTCCGGGTTCTTTGTGGTAATGCCTGAAATTTTTTGCAAGAGACTGACAGGAGATGGCTGGAGAATTCATGGTTGGGGTGCTTCAGTTCAATTGGGCGAGGGGGCCGAATCCCAAGGGGCTTTGCCAAAACGAATCTCTATCTTGGCCCAATCCACAGGCGAGTCGGGATAGAGATCCACCAAATTCTGAATCAGGTCTTCAAGCGTGGTGAGTTCTGGCGCCACATGGTCTTTGCCCATGGTAAACGATCCTTCTCCCCAAATCGGCAGAGGCGAAAAACTGAGCACTTCTGTCTTGCCGCCTGGGGTTCTGCCCGTAGCCAGCATGACGTGGCTGGCGCCATCGAAGAGCACAATATCTCCCTCTTGCGGGCGTGGGCCAGACTGCATCTGAACCTGCCCCTCAAGCACCTGGTACTGCATGCTCTGTGCCCCGTGGGGCAGCATTTCCTTTTCAAAAGGTTCTGTGACCACATGCTGCTTTTCAAATTGTTTTAACCAATCTGAGTCAATCTTGCCAGCCTGCAAAGCGGCATACAGAATAAACTCATAGCAATTCAAGATCAACTGATCATCCAGGGCTGGGATTTGCATGGCATCGCCTGTACGTATCCATTCAGCAAAACTCTGTTTGCCTGGTGAAAGTGAACCCGAGGCCCCCCAAGTGGCCGTATGTTGCGTCCAAGGCAAGACCTCTTTGAGGCTTAAAACCTGGGGGGAGTTCAAAGCCAAAGTCTGCTCGGGAAGTGCTCCTTTCTTCAAACCTTTTTGAAGTTGATCAGCTTGAAAAGGGCTTGGCAAGGGGCTCCCTTGAGCAGATGCCTGATGGCCCACAGGCGGCGCGCTTTCTGCCTGTGCGGGGGAGCGTAAATTTTGAGGACGAAGGGGGTTCAGAGCATTCATGGTATGTTTCTCACCTGCATCCCTTCAGCATAGCAAAGCCCGTTGTTTTTGTCAGGCTCAAGCACGGATTCAGGATAAAAATTGCCGATTCAGTGATTTACAAAACGTAAAATACTTTTGTATACTAATTGTATTCAAGGCCTCTCAGCAAGACGTTCTGGAGAAAATGGATGGACTTTCAAAATTTGACTGCCAATCTCAGTGATGATTTTTTGCTCCGCAATCAAAGTGAATTGCAGGAATTCTGGCTCAATTGCAAAGATCAGCTCGAAAATGCAAAAACAGAGTACTTCCACCAAAGTTTGACCGAATTGACACATCTGTTTCTTTTTGGCAATAAAATTCAGGTAGACCATCTCGATATGGGCGAAGACAGTTCCGACTGGCCTGTTTTGACCTCTGATAAATTTCGCCGTGAAGATTATCAGGTCTTAAGGGAATTCTTACGCGAGGCCACAGGCAACCGCAAAATGTCGGACACCTCACCGCTCGGCCTTGCCGAAACCTGGGCCGAAGCCCTGTCTGAACGCTGGCTCAACCTGAGCCACGAAATTCTTTTCCGCAATCTGCCAGAAGATTGGAAAGACAATTTTGAACTTGAAGACGCGCTGGTGGCCTGGCAATCTGAATTGGCCCAGGAAATGCGCAAAAAACTCAATGAAGTGCCTTTTCATTGGATGATTGAAGCCTATGCCCAAAGTGCACGCGATCTTGAAAAAGAAAAAAAAGCCCAACGTCAATTGCAACAGCGGGTCACAGAAATACGCATCCAAACAGCACGCAATGTGCACAGCTTGGTGCGCAAAATTTTGCCCAAAGAGAAATACCTGCCCGAGGACCGCCCGCTGCTACTTGAACAGCTCAGCGCCCTGCGCGATGAAATTTCAGACCTGGATTTTCAAATCTATTTAAACAGTCCGATGTTTGCTTCCCTCTGCACCCAAGCCCTCTGCCTGGAGCTGCGCAAGTACTTTAAAGAAAGCCCCAACCTTTCTCAAGAAGCATAAAAGCGCTGCCCCTTTCTCAAGGATGCAGCGCTTGGAATTGAATCATCAGTTTTAATGCAAGGCTTCTTCGTAGCTCTTGTGAAATTCACGTTCACGGGCCGGGAAACGATCATGGGGAATGCGTTGAATATTGGCAGGCGGGGGAACCTTTAAGCTCAGATCACCCACCGCTGCAATCATCAACTGCGCCCCAGAGGCCAGAAACTCGCGGTTAATCGTCGGAAACTGATCACCCCGTTGGTGGTAATAGGGAGTGCTGTCTTCACTGGTCCATTCTTCAGACATGCACAGCGAAGGATAGCCCTGATCATGAAAGGAAACATGATCGGATTGGCCCGTATTGGTACGATCCAAGGGAAGATTCAGACCATGGGTTTTATTGACCATCTGGTAATAGTCCCAGAGAATGCCATCAGGGCGGGCCAGTTCAACGGCCTTGTCGCCATCGCCATCCCAGCCCAGCATATCGATGGTATGTACGCTGGTAATTTTCAAGCCCTGCTTTTTGAATTTACGGGCCAGATAGCTGCTTCCCACCAAGCCCAATTCTTCTTCATCAAACCAGGCAAAGAGAATATTCACTTTTCGGCCCTTGAGTTGCGGCAAAACAGCAGCGGCTTCAAGCACGGCTGTTGAACCTGAGGCATTGTCATCAGCACCGGCATTGCGCACCGAATCCATATGGGCCCCCACCACGATATACTCATCGCTGGGTTCTTCAGCCATCAGGCGGGTAAAGACATTGCTGCCATTGCGGCGGTACTCATCCAGTTCGACCGTATACCCCAGACCTTCCAGGGTTTCTTTGAGGTATTGGCGGGTCATGGCACGCCCCTGAACCGTTCCCCGTTCAGGAATCACCGTATTGCTTGCAATTTGTCTGGCCCCAGTCAAGGCTGCAAGATTGGATTCCATCCGTTTCAGATCCACGCGTTTTTCAATCCCTTCAGAAACCTTGCGTTGCAATGCAAAACTGCGCAGGGGGGGAGCCGCCTGGGGAGTTGAAACCAAGGCATTACAACTGTTAAGCAAGGCAAGAGAAAGGGCGGCAAGCAGGATCTTTGACTTCATGAACTGACCTCAAATCGATTAGGAGATAGAAACTTTATCGTCAAGAATAAGAAAAACTTGTGTAAAGTTTAAGAATTGATTAACCCAGACAAAACTTCACCCCCCAAAAACTTGATCTCGATCAATGTCAGAATTTTTTACATATACTATACTGGGTATATTATTAAATCCCCCTATGGAGATATGCATGAAAATCGAAACCTTTTATGATCCCAAGACTTATACCTTGACCTATGTGGTTTTTGATCCTGATACAAAAGATGCCGTGATCATTGATCCAGTTCTTGACTACGATCCTGCTGCTTCAAAAATATCTACTGAAAGTTTTGAAAAAAACAAAGAATTTATCGATCAGAACGATCTGAAGCTTCACTATATTTTAGAAACCCATGCCCATGCCGATCACCTTTCAAGTTCTCAATACATCAAAGATGCTTACCCCGAGGCAAAAATTGGCATTGGCGAAAATATCAAAACCGTTCAGGAAGTTTTCAAAGGACTGTTTAATTATACAAGCCTGAAAACCGACGGTTCTCAGTTTGATCAGCTGTTTGTGGATGGTGAAGAAATTTCGGCTGGTAGCCTGCGTTTCAAAGTCATCAATACCCCCGGACATACCCCAGCCTGTGTCAGCTATCTGATTGAAGATGCAGTTTTCACAGGGGATTCCCTGTTTATGGAAGACTTCGGCACAGGCCGCTGTGATTTTCCTGGCGGTTGCTCGGTAGATATGTATACCTCAATCCATGAGAAGCTTTACAATCTTCCCGATGATACCCGTGTCTTTGTGGGACACGATTATCAGCCAGGAGGCCGTGAAGTAAAATATGAAACCACGATCGGCAAATCCAAAGTTGAAAATGTGTTTTTGAAAGCAGAAACAGATAAGGACGCTTTTGTCTCTCACCGCAATCTGCGCGATAAAACCCTGCATGCGCCTGTGCTGCTGCTGCCCAGCGTTCAGGTCAATGTCAATGCAGGTTCCTTTCCACCGGCTGAAGACAATGGCATGAGTTATCTTAAAATTCCTCTGCGCTAAAATCTGATGGACTCAGCACGGACAGAAGTTTCTGTCCGTGCTTTTTTTATCGGCCCTGGCCAGCAAAATTTCATGGGAGGGGGATGGCAGCGCAAGCCTTCCCTTTGTTATGCTGCTCTCAGCACTTCAGCTCAGCCTGAAACGCTATCCATGTAATGACGAGGTTTCCCCATGCGTATCAAACACCTGCCCGCTCTGGCGCTGAGCTTGTATCTATTGCTCCAAACACAGGCCTTTGCTTTTGCGCCTGGCCAGGATATTCTGGCTCAGAAAGACGATGGCAATTGGTATATCGCCTGGGTGATCCGCGAAGAAGCGGGGCAGGTACTTGTCGCTTATAACTGGAGTGCCAATGAAATGGAATGGCTGCCCAGCGAACGCATCAGAGAAAATCAGCGCGCCCCCAAAGCCGACGCTGAGAAATGGATCTCAGGCTGGAACAGTTCAGAAGGTTCGCTCTGGGCCTTGGCGATTTCAGCAGATGGAAAATGGGCTGCCGTCGCTGCAGCGGCTGGCTATATTCAGACCTTTGAACAGCCCAACCTCTACCCCCTGCAGAAACTTCCCGGCAACCAAAAACCGATCCGAGCGCTGGCTTTCAGCCCCGACAGTCAGAGTTTGGCAAGTTGTGATGATGGCGGGCAAATCAGCATTTACCAGACCGGACAGTGGAAGCTGCTGCAACGCAAACAAGTATCGGGAAGCTGCAATACACTCGCCTTTTCTAAGCAAGGGGTGTTGGCGTTAGCAGGCTATACGGCTCAAAAAAATCCTACCCAAGCCCTTTGGCTCTATGATTTGAATTCACAGAAACTTTCAGCGCCCTTAGTCCCCAAACCCTCCCAAGAACGTGTGATTTCAAGCTTAAGTTTTGACCCAAGTGGAGAGTTTCTGGCCTTGGGCAGTTCCAATCAACTCAAAGGCATTGAACTGTTTTCAGTTTCAAATTTAAGCTTAAAAGCCTTGCGTAAACTGCCTTCAGCCGGAGATATTTCAACTCTGGCCTTCAGCCCTGACGGTAAATACCTGGCCGCAGGCGGTACAGAGCAAAAGCTCATGCTTTGGAACTGGCGCAGCGGACAACGCTTCTGGGCTACCCCCTGGCGAAGTGGCAAGGAGCAATATATTACAAATCTCGATTTTTCTCCTGATGGCAGCCAGATTGCTGTCTGTGGCATGGGTTCGGGAGAACCCGTACAAATCTTTCGTACAGGCAATGGCAAACACGTGAAAAGTTTGGGAAAAAAAACCAGTATGAACTGTACAGGTCTCAGATTCACACAAGACAATCAGAGCTTGCTGACGATCCGCCAGGTCTACAGCAATTTCTTTGAACTGATTCTCGATCGCTACCGACTGAAACCCAACCGAACCGGGGAAACCCAACCTTAAACCTGCAATTCAGAGCAAGAAGCAGATGCGCTTAGCAACTCATGCGCCGCGACAGGCTATAATAGAGTAAGCCCAAATCTGTCTGTAAGCGAGCAGTCACCCATGCCCTATTTGCGTCGTGATTCTATTCAGCCCTCAGTGCCCCTTCAGGCAGCAAAACCCCTGGTACCTGTCGCCCCTGCGCCACCATCCGAGGCGCTTACCCCCTCTGTCAAAACAGATTCCCTTCCCTCCAACCAACAGGCCAGTGGTTCTGCCCCTGCCAGTGTGGCTCTGTTCGATCCCCCGGTTTCAAGCACTCCTGTACAGGCCGCCAAAAGCCTTGAATTGATACTGAATCAGCGTAAAAGTTTAAGTGGCAACAACCTACCGAGCGCGCTGCAGGCCCAAATTCAAAACAGTCTGGATCAACTCAAGCAAAAACTTGCATTTTATGATCTCAAGCAACCCCAGGTCCGACAGGAAGTCTTTACGCTGATGCGTCAATTGGGACAGCAATTGCAAATGGGCCAGCTGATGGACAGCCCCGTCAAGGCGGGTTTAGATCAATTAAGCGCTGCAGTGATTGCCGAAGCGGGTCAGGAGCTGGGGCTTCAACTTCAGCGTGCGGGCAGCCTGCCGCAACTCAGTATCCAAGCAGACGCAAACCTGGGCACTCAAACCGATCTGCTGGCAGACAGCCGTGAACTGGTTCGGGATTTGGAACGCAACAAAGCCCCGCTCAAAAAACTGACCCCTGAAACCCTCCTGGTGATGAGCCTGCGCGATGAACTGCTGCGGCGGGGCCTTGAAAATATTGCGCCCCGTGGGCCCGTCACGCCCCTCTACGTGGACCACCCCGAAGAGGATTTGGGCATTATTCGCAATGCAGTCGAAATGGCCGATGGCATGCTCTCAGCCACTCAGGATCTGCCCCCCGATCTGCTTCAGGATTTTTCGAAGCTGACCGAAACGATTTCTAAAGCCCCCCCTGGCAAGCTCAATGAAAGCTTGGAAAAACTGCGTGAACAGAGCAGTGCCTCACAGTTTGGCGATTTAGGCAAAAGCCTTCAGGATCTTGCCAGCCAAGACAGTTTGAATATTCCTGCCCTGCAAAACCAACTGGCTGAACTCAATCAAAAGGGCGCAGTCCCAGCGAATATTCAAAGCCTCTCGCAAAACCTGACCGAGAGCTTGAATAAAGCCAGTGGCCAGGCTTCAGAACAGATTCAAAATCAGGTCAAACAATTGGCAGATTCTCTGACCCAGGTTGCCAACCAAGGCGCAAAGATTCAAGTTCCTGCCCCCATCAACCAACTCGTCGATCTGGCTTTTCAAGGGGTTCAATCCGGCCCTCCCCATTTAGGCGCAGGTTTCACCCCCGTGATTGCGGCCTATAGCCAGGGCATGAATGCGATTGAAAGCCAGCTCCCCCCGCTGTGGTTCCCCGTCACCCTGCCGATTCCGCTCAGTTACAATCAGGGGGATACCTCCTTTCTGCTACCGGCAGGCTCTCAACTCAGCCAAAACCACGCAACGGGCGCCTATACGATTCAATCTCCCGGCATGTACCTGCAAACCGGCTCAACCCAGGTAGCCGCCAACCAGGCCCAAATCCAACTGGGCAATGGCCTCGATCAATTGCAAATGAATTCCCTGACGGTCAATGATTCAGGCCAAAGTACAGTGCTTAGCGGTGTCAAGGCCCAAATTGACAGAAACCATGCCAGCAGCCTGATTCAAGCGGATTCCATTGCCATCAACAATGAATCTGGCCAAATTCAGCTTGAAAATGCCCGCATGGTTCAAACCCCTGGCAGCTTTGAATTGGCCACCGATCATTTGCTTTACCAACAGGGTCAGAATGCGCTCAGCGCCGATCAGGTAGGACTTTGGCAGCGTGATCAGGGCGGTGTCTCCAGCCTGAAAGGCGAAGCACAGAACCTGAATTATCTCGATGGGCAAACCCTGATTACGGCTGATCGCATGGGTTTCCAGATGGTGCAAAATGAGAACACGGGCGATGGCTTGCTGCGCTTCTCAGGTGAAAAGGTTGCCATTCAGAGCGGCGACAGCCTGCTCAGTGCCGAGCAGGGCAATTTTGACCTGATCACCCGTGCCGATGGCAGCTCAAAGGCGACCCTCGCAGCAGAAAATGCAAATTGGCAACAGGGCACGCAGAGTGTGAGCAGCCAAGGGCTTGCGAGTTTGGAGCTGGATCGCGACAGTGCGGGCCATCTCTCGCATTTGAGCGCCCAAGCCGATCAGCTCAATTACGCCAATGGCAGCCAGACAGGCCAGCTTACAAACGGCCAGCTCAGTATCAATTATCACCCCAATGGCTCTCCCAGTCAGATTCTTGCCGGTGTCGGGAACTTGCATTGGCAAGACCCCCAACAGGGCATTGATGCGCAGGGAGTGGGCATACAGGCTGATTACTCTGAAACTGGCACCATTCAAAACCTGGCTGGAAAAGTCGATAGCCTGCATTATTCTGGGCAGGGCCAGCAACTCAATGCCAGCCAGACCCAGATCCAAGCCAACTGGGATGAAAATGGACAACTCAAACGGCTGAATGCCCAGGCCGGGCAGCTTGATTATCTGGGCCAAAACGGCGAAAGCCTGAAGGCCAGTAACGCCCAACTCAACGCGCAATTTTATGAAACGGGTCAACTTCAAACCGTACAGGCTGAAACCGGCAGCCTGAATCTGAGCCAAAATGGACAGGTTCTCAACCTTCAGAACGCCCAGGCCAGTGTCAATTATCGCCCCGATGGCAGTCTGCAAACCCTTCAAGGGGGAGCCAGCCAGGTCGATTGGCAAAACAATACCGATCAACTTCAGGTTGAAAATCTTCAGGGCCAGCTCAATTATGGCGAGAATGGCCTGCTGCAGTCAGCCCAACTCAGCGCAGGCGATCTGAATTATCACGGTTCTCAAGGAACGCTCGCCACCCAGGGCCAGAGCAGCCTGAATCTGAATTACACTGCCAATGGACAGTTGCAGAGTGCGCAGGGCCAGATTGAGAAACTCAATCTCCAAACTCTGTCTGGCGATCAGCTTCAGATCGAAAAGGCAAACGCCCAGCTCAGTTACGGCGAAAATGGTCTGCTGCAAAGCGCCAGCGCCAGTGCAGGGCAAGTAGACTGGCAATCGGGTTCGGGAGACAAGCTGAATGTTCAGGGCCTGGGCATGCAGCTCAATTATGCCGATAACGGGCTCTTAGAAAGCGCAAGTGCCCAAGCGGGCGATCTGAATTACTCTGGCAGTTTGGGAACCGTTGAAACCCATGGCCCCACCACCCTAAATGCCTTTTACAGTGAAAAGGGTCAATTGGCTTCGCTGAATGCGCACTCAGAGAGCGTTGATTTCTCAGGCCAAGGGCTTCAGGCCCATGCCGAAAACACCACCCTGAAACTGGATACCTATGAAAATGGGCTGGTCAGCAATATCTCAGGCAGCAGTGAAAACCTGAGTCTGCAAGGAGATTGGGGCAAACTGACCACCCAGGGCACCACCTCCGTGGGTATCCACTATACTGAAGCGGGCCAATTGTCTGGCCTACAGGCCCATTCCGATCAGTTGAGTCTGGCCCAAACCGGTACAACGCTCAATCTGACCGGAACCGACCTCAAATTGGATTATGGGGCCAATGGCCAGTTAAGTCAGGCGGTCGGCAGTGTTCAGGCCGGCCAGTACAGCGGTGATTTTGGTCAGGTCGATCTCAGTCAGGGCGCAGTCAAACTCAGTTATGGCGAAAAGGGTCAACTCAGCCAGATTCAAGCCGGGGCAAACAGCCTGAATTATGCTGGGGATCAAGGCCAATTGACCCTGCAAGGCACCCAATTCCAAGCCCACTATGGTGAAGATGGGCTTTTAGAGAATATTCATTTAAACGGTGAGGGGGTTCAATTTGCAGGCCAGACCGGACAAAACCAAGCCCTCAATTTTGCCATGGGCACCTATGCCGCAGATCTCACCCAGAAAACAGAAGGCGGCCAGCTCTTTCATTTTCAAGGCCAGCAGATAGCGCTGCAATCCGGTGAGCAAAACCTGAACCTGCCAGAGGTGCGCACCCTGCAACTTGAAACGGGCGCTGATGGCAGTATTTCAAGCATGAAGCTACACCTGCCCGACCAAAATACCTATTCCAATCCGGATTTGAACGCCGCCCTCGACAATCTACAGGCCAGCTATTCCCAGGCGGGTAATCAGCTCCAGGCCAGTTTTGATGGCTTCAAACTGGAAATGCCCAAAGAGGGCTTAACTGTCGATCTGAAGGGCGGTCAATTGCTGGATAACCCCCAATTGACCAGCCTGCACCTCGATTCAGCAGCTGTGGTCAAACAGTTGGAACAGGAACTCAATGTCAAAGTTGAAAATGTCGACCTCTTGCTGAACAAAACCGAAACGGGTACCCTTGCCAGCGCGGACTTGCGCGTGGGCCAGGCCGATGCCCTGGTCTCTGGTATGAACCTGATGGTACGCACCCAGAATGGCGATCAGGTACGCCTGAATATGCAAATGTCAGAAGATGGCAGTTTCCTCAGGGAAGCTTTCCTGCAAATTCCACAGGGTGGAGAAATCAAACTCAGCAAAGACGATCTCAACCTGCGCTTGGGGGGAGGCCAAAAACTGAGTTTTCAGCAGGACGGTCAAGGGCTTTATACCTTCCGGGGTGAAGGCCTGGATATTGACGCCAGCACGAAAGATGCCAAGGTTCAGGTTACGGGGGGAACGGCCCAAATCAGCCTCGACAGTAAAAATGGCGATCTGATCATTGATGAAATCAAAGGCACAAAAATCCATGCCGAAGTTGCGGGGCAAAAAATTGATGTCGATATCAAAGAAATGGAAGGCTTTCTCGTCAAAGCCACTGGCATTTCTGGGCTGGCCCAGGGCGCAGCCCTGCACCTGGTACCCACCTCAGACAGCTCTGTCCTGACCGCCGAAATTCGCACCTCTTATAATGGCATTCCGATTGCTGTCAAATTTGACAATGTGCATGAACTCAAAGCACTCGCAACGATTGAAACCAATCGCGCCCATGTCTATTTTGGCGATCCCAGTGGCCGCGGTGAAGTGAAAATTTCAGCAGGCCCGCTGGAGATGAAAGGCTCAGCGATTGAGTTTGTGGCCCGTTATCAGCAATACGACCCCCAACGCATGATGAGCACGCTCAGCCGAGCCCTGTCTTCAGATGGCTATGAGATTGTTAAAGGCGTACAGCTCGAACTCGATGGCGTACTGCGTCTGCAAACCCCCTTTAAAAATGGCCCCCATGCCGGTCTAACCCTACTTTTCCCCCGGCCTCAGGCCATGACCCAAGCGCCATTTGACCCCAACCCCTTCAGCAGCAATCAAATCGGCAAGGGCATGGATGACGGGGCCTTTGGCCTCGTCACCGAGTTGGGTTGGAAACATACCAATGATGCCAATACTGAGAGCACCTATGGCGTTCATGCCGGTCTGGTTCCTGGCTCCTATCTGAGCATTGACCAAACCCAGGGCAGCGCCAGCCTGGCAGGCGTGCCGCTGCCCAAACATATTGCCATTCCCACCACGGCGATTGCAGGCGTCACCTATCGCAGACACAGTGATTTGTCTCGCCTCGATCTGATGGCTGGGGGCTACCTCAATCCCGCCGGGTTGGCCCCCAGCACAGCTCCAATTTCAGAACCGAATAAATATGGGGCCTATGCTGGCTTTAGCTACCGTGAAGGCAGTTGGCAGATGGGCGTCACCAGCACAGTGGATCTGAGCAAGTCCAAACCCGATTTCGGTGCCATGGTCAGTGTCGGGCTCAGTTTTTAAAGCATGCCTGAAGACCTGATGAAGGGGTTTAAAAAGTTTCTGCTCGGGTTTCGCTGGGCAGGAGAAGGCTTGGTTTATGCCCTGAAAACCCAGCGCAATATGCAGGTTCATGCTGCAGCAAGCCTATTGGCCCTCTCTCTCAGCTTGTGGTTAAACTTGCTCCCGCTGGAATGGGCTGTTTTGTTTTTGACCTTGGGGCTGGTTTTGAGCCTGGAATTGCTCAATACTGCGCTCGAAGCAAGCTTAAATCATCTCGCTCCAGAGATTCATCCCCAGGTCAAAATTGCCAAAGACGTAGCAGCAGGAGCTGTTTTAGCCGCCTCCATCGCGGCTGTCGCCGTCGGGCTTTGTCTCTGGGGGCCCAAACTCTTGAACGTTCTCCGACACTGACCCTGATATACTTAATTTTTGCCTGGGGGGGTTTCCATTTGAATACCCATTTTTTCAAATTCAGATTCTAAACGCAGGGCATTCTGAAAATCCTTTTCAGTGACCGCCCAGGAGTCCCCCTCGGCCCCCGAAAGGGCGACTGAAATGGAATCTTGCTGAATCGAAAAATAGGTCTGAATCCCAAAGATCGTTTGAATACTCGGTTCCTGGTAGTTGGGATAAGCGGTGACAGGGTGTGCCAGACGTTGATATTCGTCGAAGGCATAGGACACGCGGGGTTGAACGCGTTCCACTCCCTTCGGAATCACCTGAAGGGGAATCTGAAGTTTTTCGAAAATTTGAAGCAGTTCTGTTTCCCCTTGAAAACGAATTTTCCCCCAAATCGTATCCGCGTCATTGGCATGCCCGCCAAGGGCATAGACAAAATAAAAATAGCGCAGGGTCTGGTTCCAGCGTTCAGTGGTTTTCAGACTGGGGGGCATGGCAAATTCCTTTGTAAAATTTTCAAGTCGGGATTCTCTTGCTCACCCTCTCTTTTCTTGAGATATTATATGCTAAAATAACAGCTATCCGTTCCCTGTAAGCAAGATAAACCGCCAAAGGAAGTGATTGCAGATGATGAATATCTTTAGCATTGCGAATAAATTGGACGTCTCATGGCACCCTGAGATTGCCACCGTTTTGGAAAGCTGGACCGATTTCAATGTTGAACTTGAAGAATTTCGCAAAGCTGTTTTTGTAAAAGGTATCAATCACGCCAGAGGCAGCCAGGCCAAAGCCTGGATCTTTGATCCCAGTAAAGCCAGCGGAGAATTCAGTGAAGAGATTTTGGGCATGATTGCCCAGGATCGTTTTCCTGCGTTGGGTTGGACGGGTGTGAAATATTTTATTACGATTCACCCCGAAGCGACTGAAATTCTCGTCAATCCAGACACCTCCATGACCCGTGGCGTACAAAGAGTCGATGCGCCTTCTGTAGAAAGTGCCATGGCTTTTATCAAAGAAAATCCATAGACAGAGCTGGAGCTGTCTTTTAACCCCATAAAAAAACCTTGAGCCAGCCATTTTCAAGCCGACTCAAGGTTTTCGTTATAAGAACTTAGAAAAGTCTGCTGCCGAAAAGTGTTGCATATTCGGCGTTCACTTTATTGCCATAGGTTGCCACATTGGGATCCCCATAGCGTGCAAGCGCTCTTTGCACATTGCCATTGTTACGATCTTGAATTTCATAGGCCATATAGGCGGTAGAAGTCCAGATATTCTGCTTGATATTAAAGCGCTGATTAATATTGGTTTCACTGGCAATAAAATTGTCACGGTACTGGGTATAGGGCTCACGACCCTGTTGACCCTTGGCCATTCCCGCCATATAGTGCACCTGACGAATGGCGACCCCTGTCAATTGCCCCAACCCACCGGCACCGGTACTGCTGCGGGCTCGGGGATTAAAACCCCCGCTTTCATGGGCATAGACTGCCAACATCACTTTGGGATCTACGCCAAAGGCCTCACCCGCTTTATCCAATTCAACGGCAATCTCACGCATTTCAGCGTCGGTGGTTCGGGTTCTATTGGTGTGTCCGAGTTCACTGTGATGGGCTTGATAGCCTTTCAGAGCCTCATAAAGTTCTGCAGCTCGGGGAGTCATGCCCTCCGTATCCAGATTGCCAACGCCTGTCACATCGCTGGCACCATTGGTTTCGTCGCTGGGGCGATCCGAACTGACAGGAATCTTTAAGGTCATGCCCGCTCTTAGCGATTCAGGGGTTCGCAAAATATCTTTATTGGCTTCGAAAATTTCAGGATAGCGTTCAGAATTTCCCAAATGACGCAAAGCCAAAATACTCAAGGATTCTCCAGGTTTGACTGTCACTTCCTGGAATTGAGGCGCGGGGGTTTCAGCTGCGGGGGTTTCAGCTGCGGGGGTTTCGGCTGCGGGGGTTTCGGCTGCGGGGGTTTCGGCTGCGGGGGTTTCGGCTGCTGGGGTTTCAGCTGCTGGGGTTTCAGCTGCTGGGGTTTCGGCTGCTGGGGTTTCAGCTGCTGGGGTTTCGGCTGCTGGGGTTCCTGTTGGAAAGTCGACGCTGTTGGGAGGCGTAGGAATTTTCAGGGTCATGCCAATATGCAAATCGTTGGGATTTCGTAAAACATCTTTATTGGCTTCAAAAATATCCAGATAATTTTCAGAACTGCCCCATTGCTTTTGGGCAATCTTACTCAGGGTATCCCCACGTTTGACCTGATACTCCGTAAAATGAGGGCTGGTCTGAGTTCCACTCAAACTTCCCAAATTGAATTGATCCTTGGGGGCAGTCGCTGCAGCCGGAGTCTGTTCCTGCGTATTCGCTTGTACAGGGGAAGTTTGCGCTGGAAAAGAAAGGGGGGTCTGGGGTTGAACGGTGATAGGAGAATTCGAATTATGAATATTGGGCATCCAGGCGGCTCCTCAAACAGAATTTCGTGATTTTGGAAAAATTGGGTATAAACCTATTATAGAGTGAGTTAAGAGTCATGCGTGCTGATTTAATCAACTCCTAATAATTGAGAAACAATAGGCTGTGGAATGCTGTAGGTAAATTCTTACAATCATAAACGCCAAAGACTGATAACTGCTTGAATGAATTTGTTAAATAATAAGAATATGGCCCAGGGAATGAAATGCGTTTTCCCAGCCCAGACTTAAAAAGCTCAGAACGCATATGCAACTGAAAGCAAGGAGAAATTAAATGCAAAAATGGATTCCTGTTGTACTCTGTGGGGGCTCTGGCACCCGACTCTGGCCCCTCTCCCGTGAGCATTTTCCCAAACAATTTGTAACCCTTCAATCTGAGCGCTCCCTCTTTCAGGAAACCCTTCAGCGTTTAGAGGGCTTAAACGGCGTGCAAGCCCCTTTGATTGTCACCCATGAGGAACACCGTTTTCTGGTCAGTGATCAATTGCGTCAAATGAACCAAACCCCTGCTGTTATTCTGCTTGAACCCCAGGCACGCAATACTGCACCTGCACTCACCCTGGCCGCACTTTGGGTACAAGCCCATCAACCCGACGCCCTCATGCTGGTCATGCCTTCCGATCATGCCATGCAAGACCCCGCAGCCTTTCGTAGCAGATTGACCCAAGCAGCAGAGCTGGCTCAGGAAGATCGGATTGTCACCTTCGGAATCGTTCCCGAACGTCCAGAAACAGGCTATGGCTATATCCATGCAGATGGAGAGCAAATCTTGGGTTTTGTCGAAAAACCGGATGAAGCCACTGCACGCCAATATCTGGAACAGGGAACTTATCTTTGGAACAGCGGCATGTTCGTGCTCAGCGCCCAAACCTGGATCGAGCAGATCGAACGCTATGCGCCTGAAATCTTAAGGGCTTGCCAGACAGCCTTTGCCCAAGGAAAAACCGATGCAGATTTCTTCCGCCCTGAAAGCACAAGTTTTGCCGCCTGTCCTGCACGGTCAATCGACTATGCTGTCATGGAGAAAACCCGCCGTGGCGCCGTGCTTGGCTTAAAAGCGGGTTGGTCAGACGTAGGCTCCTGGGATGCGCTCAAGGCACTTTATCCCACAGATGCCCATGGCAATGCCTGTCAGGGAGATGTGATCTCGCTTGAATCTTCAGGAAATCTCCTGCAGAGCAGTGGCCGTCTGGTTGCCGCCGTGGGTGTTGAGAATCTTTTGGTCATCGAAACCCCTGATGCAGTGCTGGTCGCCAGCCAGGATCATGCCCAAGACGTGCGGGAGCTGGTGGGCAAATTGCGGGAAGCGAATCGCCCTGAAGCCCAAAACCACCGCCGGGTGGCCAGACCCTGGGGCGCTTATGAAACCGTGGATCAGGGAGAACGCTTTCAGGTCAAGCGCATCACCGTCCATCCTGGACAGGCCCTCTCGAAACAGATGCACCATCACCGTGCCGAACATTGGATTGTGGTGAAAGGAACAGCCCAGGTCACACGGGGCGATGAGACTTTTCTTCTGACCGAAAATCAATCCACGTATATTCCCCTGGGCAGCGTGCATCGTTTAGAAAACCCTGGTACCATTGATCTTGAATTGATTGAAGTTCAATCTGGCCCCTATTTAGGCGAAGACGATATCGTGCGCTTTGAGGACCGTTACCAGCGCAATTGAAAGGCTTTCATGAAGATTCTCCTGGTTGAAGATGATCCCAGTCTGCGTTTGCTGTTTCAACAGAAGTTGACCCGCTATGGTTACCAGGTCACAAGTCTTGAAAGTGCTGAAGCAGCCTGGGAACTCATCCAAAAAGATCATTTTGATCTTCTGATTCTGGATTGGATTTTACCCGGCATGAGTGGTCTCGAACTCTGTCGGCTTTTGCGTGAACGACCGAACAGTGAATACCTGTATATTTGGGTGATTACCGCCCGAGATGCCCGCGAAGATCTTTTGGAGGTCTTGGCTGCCGGTGCCAATGACTATCTCGCCAAACCCATCGATATGCAATTGCTCGAAGTGCGAGCCAGAATAGCGGAACAACAGGTTCATCATCTACAGGAACGCCGCAAAGCAGAAAATGCCCTGGCACAATACCACTTAGAACTTGAACAGCGAGTGCTTGATCGCACCGAAGCGCTTTCAGACACGGTTCAGGCTTTGCAAGATGAAATTCAACAGCGCAGCACTGCAGAAGCGCTTTTGGCTCAAACCCGCGATCAATTGCGTGCCTTGGCCAGCCGTTTACTCTCGATTCAAGAAGACCAGCAAAAGCGCATTTCACGCGAAATTCATGATGAATTAGGTCAGGCCATGACCGCCCTGAAACTCGATTTGGGTTGGTTGGCGAAAAATTTACCCCAGGAACAGACTGAGCTTCACGCCAAAATCCAACGCATGATCCCGCTGGTCAGCGATACCATACTCACCATTCAGCGCATTTGTGCCGAACTGCGCCCCGGTTTACTCGATGATCTGGGCCTGGTCGATGCTTTGGAATGGTTGGTACAGGAATTTGGGGAACGCACAGGCATTCATACGCAATTCGATGTTATGCCAGAAGATCTGGATATTCCCTCAGATCTGGCCACGCCCTTGTTTCGAATTTGTCAGGAATCGCTGACCAATGTCATGCGCCATGCTGAAGCCCAGAACGTAAGAATTCTGCTTGAAGCGCAGGATTCGACTTTGCGGCTGGAGATCGTCGACAATGGCAAAGGCATCCCCCCTGATCGGATCGAGCATCCCAGCTCTTTGGGGCTGATGGGTATCCGCGAACGTCTGCTGTCTTGGAATGGCGAAGTGCGTATCAGCGGCAGCCCTGGCCAGGGAACAACCATTTATGTCACAGTCGCTTTGGAGGATCCCCAATGATTCGAATTTTGATTGCCGATGATCATGCCATCGTTAGAGAAGGGCTCAAACAAATTTTATCGGGCCTGCCCGATCTGACCGTTAAAGCAGAGGCCGACAGCGGCTATGAAGCGATTCGCCAACTTGAGTCTGAAGAAATTGATCTGGTTATTTTGGATATCAACCTCGGCGACCAAAGTGGTCTTGAAGTCTTGAAACAAATCAAACAACAATGGCCACACATGCCTGTTTTGATCCTGACCATGCACTCTGAGAAACAATATGCAACCCGCATGCTCAAAGCCGGTGCCGCAGGTTTTTTGAACAAGGGTTCTGTTTCAGAAGAATTGGTTGCCGCCTTGCGTAAAATTGCCAAAGGCGGCCGTTATATCACCGAAAGCCTGGCTGAGCAATTGGTCATGGATATCGGTCAGAAATCAGATATTCCCCATGAGCGTTTGAGCGACCGGGAATTTGAAATCTTTCGTCTGATTGCTGCAGGCCATAAGAACAAAGAAATTGCAACCGAACTCTTTTTGAGTGAAAAAACGGTAAGTACCTATCAAAGCCGAATTCTGGAAAAAATGAACCTTGTCAATCGTTCGGCGATTATTCACTATGCAATTGAAAACAATTTGATCTGAGGTTGTCGGAATTTTCTGACACCCCATCTTCTCACTTCCTGATAGGGTCTTATGCTCAAAAATGATTGACTGAGTACAGATCCCATTTCCCTTTGCAAAATTTGGGATACTCTTTGATGCGTTTCTGGAGTGGAGAAGATGGAACATATCCTCATCGTCGAAGATCATCCTGATACCGGCATCCTCATCGATCGGTTTTTACACCAGGCGGGGTATCAGGTCAGTTTGGCCAGTTCTGGTATAGAAGGCTTGAAAATCCTGCGCAAAGAAGCCATTGATCTGGTTCTATTGGATATTCAACTGCCAGATATCACAGGCATGGAAGTATTGGCCCTGCTCAAAGCCCAGCCCCAGTCTCCTCCTGTTATTATGTTAACGGCCAGCTCAGGCGAATTGGCTGAAGCATTTGCCCTGGGCGCACAGGACTATGTTCTAAAACCCTTCAACAAAAGGGAATTATTGGCACGGGTTTCAAGCATTATCAACACCCAACGCCATCTGCGCGCGATTAAAAAATTAAATCAGGCTTTACAGGCGGATCGCGAACTGGCAGGCCAGGTACAGCGATTGTTTTTACCCAAACTCACCCAAGACCCCGCTGTGCAGATCGGATATGCCTACCTGCCGCTTGAAACGGTCAGTGGTGACCTGCTCGACATCAAAAAACTTGAATCAGGAAACTATCTGTTTTATTTAGGCGATGTATCCGGTCATGGCGTACATGCCGCCTTGCTCGTTGCCGCCATTAAAACCCATTTGGATACCCTTTTTGAAGCGGGTGAAACCCAGCCCTGGCAAATCATGAGAGGTTTGGCTCTGCATATGAATCCCTTGCTAAAACAACATTACCTGACGCTGATCTTGGGGCATCTCAACTTGCAAACTGGCAAACTCACTCTCTGCAATGCAGGTCACCCGCCCGGCCTGCTTTTGCGTCAGGGCCAGGTACAGCTCTTGGATCAACCCGACAAAGGTGCGATGCCAATTGGGATTCAACCCATCGAAACGATCCACCCGGAAATGGAAACCCATTGGCAATTGAGGACCGAGGATCGGCTCCTGCTTTGCAGTGACGGATTGTTTGAACACCAGATCTCAGAGGTTTCAGCCTTTACCCGCTTGACCCAAAGAGCGGCAGAACACGCTGCCCTGAGCCCAGAGGCCCTCTGCCGTGAACTTCCTGAGCGCATGCGCGGACAAGGTTTTCAAGACGATGTGAGTCTATTGGCAATCGGTTTTCAGATGCGCGTGCGAAAAAACAGCATCCCAGCCAGTCTCTCCCAGGTAGAAGCAGAAATGTATGCCTTGACAGATTGGCTTCAAGCCCAAGAACTGGCTTTTAACAGTCAGGAAATAGCCCTGGCCTGGTTGGAGTATGCCAATAATCTCGTCATTCACGGCCAAACCCAGACCATCGATCTCGAAGCCTCGATTTCGGCAGAAAGCTTAGAATTAAAAATTCGCGATTTTGGCCCAGATTGGGAATTGCCCCCCTGTCCAGAGGCCATTGATCCGATGCAGGATTCAGGACGGGGTCTGTGGTTGATCGACAAACTTTGCCAAAGCTTTGAGGTAAAGCGTGAGGGAGGCTCCAATCTGGCGGTCATGCTCTTCTCGCGTGTTCAGGAAAAAGTCGCTCTCAAGGGCTGAAAACCGAGACTCAACGACTGCCTTCAAGGCTTCAGAAAATTCCTACACTGACTGCAGCCCCCCTCTGATAGAGGCCTTGTCGGGGCCAGCGTATGCTAAAAGAAAGCCCAGGAGGAAGAATAAAAAATGCAAACTATCCTGTATATCGACCGCCCTTTCGCCACACAGGCAGGGGGAGACAAAAACCGCAGTCGTTTTTTATGGAAAACCCTGACCCCTCGCTATAAGTGCGATCTCTTGCTCTTAAGCAGCGAAACTGAAGCCCAGGAAAACTATCCCGAGGCCCAGGAAATCCATTTCCTGCCCTACCACCAGGGCAAAGGTCTGCACCCCGAGGCCCTTTATCGTTTTGATCAGAAAACACTTCAAGATTTTAAAGACCTCTTACTAACTCGCCGCTATGATGCCATCGTTCTGCGTTTCGCGGCGCCTGCCGCCCTGGCTGAGATCGCGCAGCAGGTCTTGCCCCATGTCAAAATCCTGATGGATATTGACATGGTTTTTTCGCGACTTTCAGAATTGGCCTGGAAACAATCTCCCCAACTCAAAAACCGCTATTACTGGATTCAGAATCAAAAGCTCAAAGGCTTTGAGCGCAAGCTTTTTGCCAAAGACTATACTTTTTTCTTCAGCAACCCGCAGGAAAGAGATGCGGTCTTGGCCACGCATTCACCCCTGCAGACCGAGCGCTTTCAGGTTTTGCCCAATTTCATGCCAGAGGCACCGGTGTCAGCACAAACCCCTGTCCTGGGCAAAGATATTCTCTTCTTTGGCACTTTGGACTCAGCAGCAAATATCAATGCCTTTCAATACCTCAGAGATGAAATCTACCCCTTACTGGAACCTGAGCTGATTCGCAGAGACCTGCGCATTCGGATTGTCGGCCAGCGTCCGAGCGTGATCTATCAGGCCCAGCCCCGGATGGACATCATCGGAGCCTGTACAGATATAGCCGCAGAAATTTCAGCTGCCCGCTGTGTGCTTTTGCCCCTACGCGTAGCTTCCGGCACCCGCACCCGTATTCTTGAAGCAGCGGCCTGTTCACGCCCTGTGGTGACCACCCGTTTGGGCGCAGAAGGGCTGAAGCTTCAGGCTTTGGCCCTGGCCGAAAGCCCCCGTGCTTTGGCAGATCAGGTCATCAAAATTTTAGCGGAGCCCGCTCAGGGAATGGCGCTGGGCCAACGTTTAAAGCAGGAAGCCGAAGCGCTTTACTCACCCCATCAGGTGGCTCAAATTCTCTATGCAGCCCTTGAACAGGAATTCTCTGCCAAACACCACCGGATCGCCATTGTCACCAACCGTTTTTTTCCAGAAATCGGCGGGGCCGAAATCAATATCTATCACCAGGCCAAGGCTTTGGCCCAGCACAATCAGGTCACTGTCTATTGCCCTCGCCGGATTGACAAACCCACCTTTGAATACACACATGGATTTGCCACCTGGCGGCTGAAAGATCGTTTGGCAAAAAAATTACCCAATATTCAGGCCAAAACCTTCTGCCCTTCTCTGTTTTGGAAAATCCTGACAGGCAAGCATGAAATCGTGCAGTTGTTTCCTGCCTTGAATCCCAATAATTTTTTGGCTTTGGCAGCGGCTAAACTCTCAGGTAAAAAAACCGTTTTGTGTTCCTTTGACTATCTCGACTATGCCGCTTTGATTCCCAGCGGAAAACTCACGCCTGATATTCTCAAGCAGCACCAACCGGGTTTAAAAGAACGCCTGGCTCTGCGCCTGCTCGATGCCATCTTCGCCATTTCTGATCGTGAACTTGCCTTTTTCAAACGCTTTAACGCGCAGGTAGCTTATTCCCCTGTACCGATTCTGCCTGAAGAATTCAATTTAAAAATGCCTGACCCACGCAGCAGATATGGAATTCAGCCCGACGAATTTGTATTTTTATCCCTGGGACGGGTTTCTGCCATCAAAGGTCAGGATTTGGCACTTAAGGCCTTTATTGAAGCCGATCTTCCCCAAAGTCGTCTGGTATTTGTTGGGCGCAGTGACTATGAACCCGAATATTTCGCCAAAATGCAGGCCCTAATCCGTGCCAAGGGGCTTGAAGATCGTGTCATTTTCACTGGCATGGTCGAACGCGAAGAAGCGCTGGGTTGGTTACAGTTCGCGCAAATTCATGTCATCCCTGTGCGGTTCATGAACTCGGGGGCGGTGGTCGTGGAAAGCTGGATGGGAGGTATTCCTGTTCTGCAAAGTGATGCCGTCGATCCCAACCTGGTGATCGAGGGTGTCAATGGCTATGTCTTTCCCAGTCAAAATTTGAAGGTTCTGGCAGAAAAAATGCAAGCGGCCTATCTTGAGCGGGCAAAACTCCCTGAAATGGCTGCGCAGGGCCAGACACTTGTGCGCCAAAAATATACCTATGCGGCTCTGATTGAAATTTACGAAACGCTCTACGAGAAACTCTTGCCGCAAAAATCTACAGCCCCTGCTTTGGCACAAAACTTCATTGCCCCCATCAATTCATAGAAAGATCAGGAGAGCCGTCAATGCAAAATTTTCTTTTACCCAATAAAACCCAAGCCCATCCCAAACTGTCTGCACAGGAGCTTAAAAAGCTTGAGCAACGCTACCTCGGTGTGAAATGGGAACGTCACCTGCTGCCCACCCAAACTTTGTTTTTGCAGCACTGCGAAACTTTCCTGAAACGCGCCATCGATGTTTTAGGGGCCTTGGCCGCCCTGCTGATGCTCTCGCCGCTTTTGATTTTCACAGCGCTGGCAATTTGGCTGGAAGATCGCGGCCCTGTGCTCTTTTCCCAAGAGCGGGTGGGCCAGTTTGGGCGGGTCTTTCAATTTTATAAATTTCGCTCCATGGTGCGCAATGCCGAAGCCTTAAAAGACAGCCTGACCCACTTAAACGAATCTTCAGATGGGGTGATATTTAAGGCCCGCCGGGATCCCCGCATTACCCGTGTGGGTCGGATCATCCGCCGTTTGAGCATCGATGAACTGCCGCAACTGTGGAATGTGCTGCGGGGCGATATGAGCCTGGTCGGCCCCCGTCCACCGGTCCCCCGTGAGGTTCAGGATTATCGCCCTGAAGATCGCAAACGCCTGGACATACGCCCTGGGCTGACCTGTATCTGGCAGGTCAGTGGGCGCAGCGAAATTCCCTTTCATCGCCAGGTGCAAATGGATCAGGACTATATTCTACGCCAGAACCTGAAACTGGATTTCATCTTGCTGCTCAAAACCGTGCGGGCAGTCTTTAGCGGGCGAGGAGCGTATTAGCGAAGGGCTGAGAACATTTAGAAACCCAGTTTGGAAGATTCAATTCCAAACTGGGTTTCTTAGCATGCACCACGTATCTCAGGAATTCCAATTTAGATCTTTAATTCGAAGTGAAGTTCAAATCTGACAGCAAAAATTCGGCGCACAGCCGACTTAATCCAATTTCTGAATTTCGCCAAAGACCCCTTGAGTCCATTGTCTGGCAATGCGCTCCCCGTTTTTACCTGAATAGTGAAGCCCGTCTTTACCGGCACAGGTCTCCACATATTTTCGGGAGTCTATCAAAGAACCAAATTCTGGCACAATATGCTCAAGCTTTTGATAAAACTGTTCTACCAATGCAGGGCTTCGTTTTTGAGGATCATATTTGGGCGGGCCCACCCAAACCAATTCAGCACCAGAGGCAGAAACAGCATTGCCAATCTGGCTGACCTGCAAGGTCACATCCGCTTGAGAGGCATTGGAGGCAATCATATTCCCCCCCATGGTGACCACCACAACATCTGGTTTTACAGTCGCCAAGAGTTCCTGAAGCTGAGGCGTCGCTACTTTTGTTTCAGTCTGTTGCTGCCCCTGCTTATCGCGGTTCCAGTATTTAGAGGTTTCCTGGCCGTTGAAATACCAGGTTGGAGTCAGATCAGACAAAAAGAATCAGCCAAGGTTTCTGATCTAAAGATCAAGGAACCTTGGCTGATTCGAAAAAAGGACCTGGAAGTAGAAAACGTCAAATGCGTCTGCGTCACCTAAACCGAAGCCAGAATCCCCCGCTTTTGCAAGCGCAACTTGCTCAGCAGTGTTTTCTGTTCCTCGCGGGTCAGCCCCACGCCGAGCAGAACTACAAGCGTGATCATGCCGCAGAGAAAGCCTCCCCCCAAGAGACGCAGCAGGGCGGGCCAGCTGCCCATCAGAGCCGAGAGGGGCCAAAACAGCAGGGCTGAAATTCCGCCCGCCAACCAGGCAGAAGCACTGGTTTGGCGAAAAAATCTGGCGAAACTCACGCCACTGGCGCGGCTGGCCAGGGGCAGATTAAAGCTCAGGGCCAAAACCAGATTGGGCAAAAGGGTGCCCAGGGCCACCCCCAGAATCCCAATGCGGGGGGCCAGCAATAAACTCACGCTCAGATTGAGCACGGCTTCCGCCAAGGCCCCCCACATCAAGGTCTTTTCGCGCTGGCACATCAGCAGCACCTGGGTACCGGTGCTTCTCAGACTGACTTGAACAAACATCGAAGCCAAGAGAATCCAAGCCGAGAAACGCACCTCGGGGCTGTCGAGTTTGAGCCACAGACTGAGCAGCTCAGGTAAAAACCAGGCCAGGGGCAAGCCCATCAATACCGCCAAAAGACTGACCCAACGGCTGGTATTCAGCAAGGTGAGGTTCAAGAGTTCTTTTTGCCCCTGGCTATAGGCCCGAGCCGCCAGGGGGCCAAGATAATCATGCACCTGGGTCGTGAGCTGGCGAAACAGATCGGCCAGCCGGTTGGCAATCTGATACCCCGCTATCGCCCCGACGCCGATGCTGGCCCCAATGATCAGCTGATCGCTGCGAAAAATCACCAGATTGGTCAAGGTAATCAACCAGGCATAGACACTGAAACTGGCGACTTCCCGCAAAAGCTTGCGGCTGGGTTTTCCCAGTTTAAAATTCTCGGGCAAAACCCGAAGCGCTCCCCGCAACATGAGCAGATTGCTGATGAAAGTAGTCAAAAGCGTCCAGAAGGTCAAACTGAAAAGATCAGGGTAAAACTGCACCAGCAAAAGGCTTCCCAGGGTCTGGGCCAGCAAAGTCCAGGCTTGAATCCGGTTGCGCAGGGGGATCTGTTCCAAACCCCGCAAAATTTCAGCAGCCAGTCCCGTGGGAAAGATCAAACCACTGCCCACGCCAAAGAGGATAAAAATCAGTTGAAAGGGTCTGGGATCTGCACTGAAATGAAACCATTGGGGAAGATAATAGGCAATTGGCAGGGAACTGAGGGCAATCAAGCCCCCCATCAGGCCATAACAAGCCAGCAAAGAAGAGAGCAGTGAACCATAGCGGCCCCAATCTCCATTGACACGGGTCTGACTTGTCCATTTTTGAACCGCGGTTCCAAATCCAAAATCCAGCAAAAGTGTATACCCAAACATCGACCAGAGCAAAGCCCAAAAACCATAATCTTCTGCGCTGAGGTTCAGAAACAGGCCACGGGTCAGAATCAGAACACTCGCCATGCGTAAAAAGAGCAGCAGATAATTGCTGAGCGTGCTTTTGCGCCAGGTTTGAGCCTGTTTGCTGTTTAAGCTGCTTTCCATGCGCGGCCTCCCTTTTCGAACAGAATGGCTTCGACTTGGGTTTTGACCCGATCCAAAGCGAAGGTATCTTGGGCATAAACACGGGCCCGCTGGCTGATGGTCGCCAGATTCATAGGGTTCGCGAACTGTTCTTGCAGCAGATTTGCAAGCTGACGGCTGTCTCCCGGTTGAAATAAAAATCCAGATTTGCGATCTTGGATAATTTCTGCTGGGCCGTAGGCATTTGAGGCAAAGACCACCAGGCCACGCATCATGGCTTCGACAATCACCAAACCGAAGGGTTCACGCATGGTGGTCGGCATGAGCAAAATCTGGTGCTCAGCATAGAGGGCGTCGGTGTCCTTTTGCCAGCCTACAAACCTGACCAGATCATCAAGCGCCAGCTCTGATACCCTTTTGCGGCAAAAGGCAGAATACTCAGGGTCTCCCTGGCCAGCCACGGTCAGGGGCAGGATCAGGCCTTTTGCGTTTAAGAGCGCGAGTGCTTCCAGCGCAAGATGCAGTCCCTTTTCAGGATCGAGACGCCCGACAAAGAGAGCCTTCAGGGGCTGATTGAAATGAAGCGTGTTGCGCTGCTTGGGGATGGGCAAGCCATTGGGCACCACTTGAATGTCTTGGCTGCCATATTTACTGCGCAGTTCGGGCACCATCCACTGGGCGACAGAAATCACAGGATCGAGCCTCCATTTATCGCCCAAAAGTCCGGGCAGAAAGCGTTTGATTTCGCGTTTCAGTTTGGGTTTCCAACCGGGTTTCAGATAGGAATCCGGCCAAAAGTCTCCGATTTCAAAAACCCGGGGAAACTTCATGCGTTGCACGGCATAGACGGGCCCCAGGGAGATCAAACGCTGGCTCCAGAAATAGACCAGATCTGGGGCATAATCATTCAGTTCCTGACGCGTTCTGAGATAATTGAACTGCTCAGTCTGCCATTTCTGCTGATACCCCCCTTTTTGATAATCGATCCTTTCAAAGACACGCAAAACATGGTTTTCTTCAGGCACTTCGTCTGCCCGCCAATTGCTGGTCAGAACCCGCACTTCATGGCCGCGGGCACGCAGCCAGTCAACAGTCTGGGCACAGGCGATTTCGTAGCCCCCGACACTCAGGGGTGGATAATAATTGCTGATGACTAAAATACGCATAATTTTTCACCTCGTGTCTTTAGCGTACCTGAGCCAGGATTTTCGACCTATCAGAAGGCTGGGGCTTCTGCTGTGAGACTTTTCTGACAGGCCTGCGCTTTGCGGTACTGAGACTCTTATGAAAGCGTTCCAGGGCAAGAACCAGGCCAAAAACCAACATCAGCTGATAAAAATTATTCGATTGCTTCAAAACCCATTCAAAGCAGGATTGCAGATAAATCGAAGTCATGCCCACAGCCAAGCCCAGACTGAGGGACTTGATCAGCGGGTCGGAGCTTTTAAAATACAAGCGGTAGGCACGCAGGCAAAAACTCCAGATCAAGGCCAGGTAGAGGGCAAGCGTATGCCAACCACACTCGGCAGCCGTCATCAGGTAGACGGTCTCCACCAAGCCCCCTTTTTCTTCTTCATCTTCGGGGTCATTGCTTTCTTTGCGGGGAATATGGTCGCCGTAAGGGTAAGGGGGGTTGATCTTGATGCCCCAATTGTTCAAGCCCACCCCCAGGGGCTTGTCGACCACCATGCGCAGGGCGGCAATCGCCAGGACCTGCCGCACCTCTACCGATTCTTCTGGGGCGGTGTCAAAGCGCTCTTTGATTGAATCACTGGCTTTCCAGGCAATGCCACTGCCGGCCAACAGAGCCAGGGTCAAAACCACCGTTTTACGCAGGCTGATTTGTCGGGGGGTATACGAAAAGGCAAAGACCAACGCCAGGCCCAGGGCCAGAAACATCATGCCGCCGCGTGAAAAGGTAAAGACGGTACAGAGCATGCCAACGGCCAGCAAACCCAGCCAAAATAAGCTGACCATTGCTTTTGCGCGCTTTTGGTTGAGCACATAGGCAAAGAGCATGCAATTGAATAAATTGACATACATCACCAGCGAGTTTTGGTGGGGAAAGGGCCCCCGTGCCTGCCACATGCCCATGCGGTACTTTTGGTTGAGCATTTCGTAAAAGATATACAGCATCACGATCGCAACGGAGCGCAAAAACCATTTAATTTGCTGGGGTTCCTGCAGCCAATGGCTGAAAACCCAAAAAAGCAGATACATGCGCAGCATTTTAAACAGTTCAAAGGCCACCAACAGGGGGCTGGCCGCATTCACAACCGAGAGCGCCGAAAAGCAGAAAAACAGCGCATAGAGCGTACTGCCCGGGGGCCACAGGGTCAGCTTGATTTGCCGCCTGCGCATCAGCAAATAGCCCAGACAGCCCAAAACCAGCAGGTCAATCAGCGACACTTCAAAGCCTTTGGCGGTCCCCCTATAGGTCTCCATGGAAATGAAGTTGATATCCTGGGTTTTCACGGTCAAAAAAACCAGCAGGGGAATGATCGCGCTGCGCAAGCGGAGCGAATGATTTAAGGCCATTGCCAGAACCGGTGGCAGAAAGACCAAAGCAATTGAAAAGACCAAATATTTGAACATCGGTCAAGCGGCCGAGGGGGTTGCCAGCAGTTCTTGGGCATCGGCGCGCTGACGCACGATTCGGGCCGGAATACCCACGGCCACAGCATAAGCGGGAACATCTTTGAGCACCACGGCATTGGCTCCGATCCGGGCATAGTCATCCAAATGAACGCCGCCCAAAATCTTAGCACCTGTGGCAATTTCAACCTGATCGCCGATGATCGGATTGGCGAGTTCATGTTCTTCGCCCCGCGCACCGAGGGTGACGCCCTGGTGAATAATACAGTTCCTGCCAATTTTCACATGGGCACCAATCACCACTCCATTGGGATGGGGCAAAAACAAACCGCCCCCAATTTTCGCACCACGGGCAATATCGCAGCCGAAAACAATCTGATTGGCCAGCGCAAAAAATTTCGACAAGACTCCCAAACGCAGGGCATAAAATGCACTGGCCAATCGAAACAGCAGCACCGGCGCAAAACGGGGGTGGAGCAGCCCTTTGTACAGACGCATTTGAAAGGGCCACTGGTCATAAAACTTACACAAATCTGCCTGGAGTTCTTTCAGCATCGGTTCCTCCTGCTGGAATATTTCATCTTGATATCTCCAGCATAGGCCCAAACTGTGTGGGGGCCATTCAGGCAAATCCCCGGTTTGCTGTCAGAAAATTCTGAATCGGGTGGGAGTGCCCCAGACCTGGCGCTTATCGAAGCACGGCAGGATGACGTTCCAGCACGAACTGCTGGCCCTTGCTGGACTCCTGGCTACCGGCTTTCAGTCTTTGCCAGCCATGTTTCCATCCCTGCAGATGGGCCCAGTGAAAAACAGCGCGGCGGGGCAGCGCCAGCGCCAGTTCAGTAAGAGAGCCTGTCTTAAAGGCAGCGTTCAGATCGCGCAAGCCGTCTGCGAGAATACGCAGAGGCAGCTTATACAGGGGATAAGCTGCCTGCTGCATCCAGGCATCGGCTTCGCCTTCGATGAAACGGCGACCGGCCAGTTGACGCAGGGTATAGTTGTGAGAGTGCATCACGCGGGCTTGGGGCGTATAAACCACCTGCCAGCCTTTGGCTTGGGCCCCCTGGCCCCATTCGGTATCCTCTGAACCCCAAGCCCAGGTATAAAATGGCATGTGTACCCAGGCACTGCGGCGCATGGCAGCCAAGGGCAGTGAATAGCGCATCCAATCAGGGGCTGATCCCTGACTTGGAAAAGCCTTGAGATAATCACGCCGGACCCAGGCATCGGCTTCGGGGCGGGCAACCTGGCGGGCAAAACTGGCTTTGACCTCGGGGTTGGCAAAGGGAGCAAGCAGTTCCGCCAGCGTATCTTGATCGAGCATCACCACATCACTGTTCAAAAAGACCAATATCTCACCGCGGGCCATACTGGCAGCCTGATTGAGCACTTTGCCGGGGAAATAGTCCTGGGCTTGAATTTTTAATAATTGATGGGGGTAGGCTGCCAACCACTCCAGGGTTTGGTCCTGAGAGCCCGAATCAGCAACAATCAGTTCAAAATCCTGAACTGTTTGAGCAGCCAAGGCTTTGAGCACTTCAGCCAGGGTTTCGGCACTGTTTTTAGAGCGGATAATAATGCTCAGACGGGGGTGAGATTGAGAGCTTGTGTTCATGTTCAGGCCACCCAACTTTCTGGAGCGGAATGCAGCTCAGCCAAGGAGCCCATCTGAACCTGCGAACGGGTCGCAATATATTGCAAAATCCGTTCTGCACTGCGAAAACCATCGCAGAGATACATGGTAATCGGGTGAAGAATCAGGTTGGAGACAATCCCACGGGCTTCATTGGCCTTTAACTGCGCCAGTACCATCTCGGTCCAGGTTTCAATATCATAGGATTCAGAACCAAAATCGTCAGACCAATCGTAGCGTTTGACCCATTGCGCCACCCACTCCGGGGTCCGTTCGGCATGGTAGAGATGTTCATGATCGGGAATAATATTGAGTGGAAAGTTTAATATACCCGAGGCATGCTGTTCAGGCGCAACGGCACGGCGCTTGACCCCATCAGAACAGATCTGAATGCCGCAGCTGGCCAAAACTTTTTCAGTATGGGGGCCATGCATATACATATGGTTGCGCCAGCTGCGAATCCGTTTGCCGGTTTTGGCTTCAATGATCGCCACCGTTTTTTCGACATCGCGTTTCTGGTACCAGGCGGGGCCATTGTAAGAGCCCGTGGCTTTGTTCCAGAAACGGTGCCAGAGCTGAGGTTCAAAACAATCCCAAGTATGTCCGCCAATTTCAATCAGGGGCTCATCACAGATCGGGGCCAGTTGCTCCCATTCTTCGGCAAAGGTCTTGCCGCTGATAAAATAAGTGGCCTGAACCTGGTAACGGGCTAGCAAACGGGCGAAAAGCACGGCGGTTTGAACTTCAGGTAGATCACTGTGGGCCTGGTTGCCGGTACGCAAACTGCTGTGGTGAATATCCGCGCTGAGACAGATCATGCTGCCACCTCCTGCAGGTGCATGGCCGCTTTCCATTTCTTCATGTTCTGGATCAGCGCAGGGTCCATATACGTAGCCCAAGTCCGCAGATAGTCTTCGAGCAATTCCTGACGGGAAAAAGAAGTTGATTGAAGTTGTTCACGCACCAACCCCATATAGTTTTTCTGGGTCAATTCATAGGCCACCACGGGAAAGAGCAAGGCCAAGAGGCTGGCTGAGTCTGTGGCGCGCAGACCGAGATTTTCAAAGGCATTCAAATGGCTGGAGAAGGATTGATTGGTGAGAAAATGCTTGATCCGGCGTAAACGGGTACCCCGGTGCTGCCACTCGGCGACCAGGTTGTGGCGCAGCACCTGCTTGGGGTAATGCACCCACATAAAACTTTTCTGACTGATACCCAAACGCCAGCTTTCAAACTTCAGGTGACTCTCTTGCAGCATCTGAATCAGGTCTTCATTCCAGGCAGTGAGATCGATGTTCTCAAACGCTTGATAATCGGGTTTGAATCTGAACAGCGCGGCCTGGTCATAGGCTTTGCGAACCTTCAAGGGAATATCGAGCGCCAATTGCATGCGGTGGGCTTTATCGAGATAACTCCAGTGATATTCTCCGCGCATAAACAGCAGAGCATCGCCCATGCCGATCATGGCCTTCATAGCATGGCGTACAATTTGTTTGCGCAGTTCTGGGGTAGGCTCGCCCAGACTCAGCAACCAGCGGTTGATCAAGAGCAAGGTGCCCCGGTTGACCATTAAATTGCGCACATCACTGGGCAGAATATCCTGAACCCCATAGCGCAGAATGTCTTTCAGATAGCCAGGTTTTCCCAAAAGTTGGCGGTGGCCATGGCGCATATCATAGAGCATGACCAGGCAGGGCAAACGGCGCAGATGGGCTTCATCGATCACGAAGGTATCGAGGGCAATGCCGTGGTTGCGCTGAAAATGAAGGGCTTCCTGTTCCAGTTTTTCACGGATCAAATCAAGTTTGGCAGCATGGGGAGTGACCCAGATCAAATCCAGGTTATTGTGAAGGGTTTCCTGCCCATTTTTCACCTCCACCCCCCCTTCCCCACGGCCATAGCCCCCGGTAATCATCACCGCCTGGTAATCCTCAGGTCCAAAGCGATGGGCCAGTCTGCTCCGCAAGCCAGCGACCATCCTGTCAATTTTCTTTTCGAGCGCAGGGCTCCCAGATACTGTCCATTGGCGAATCATTTTATGCAGCCTCCTGAAGGTTGAATTTTTGGGTTTGTTTGGATTCAAATACGAGACGGTGCATCAGCGGCACCAATTTTTGCAGATGTTGGCTGAGCTGAAATTTTTCCTGCCAGAGCAGAACCCCTTGTGATCCCATCTCTGCAGTCAGTTCAGGGGCTTCGCCCAATTGGCGGATCGCGTCGGCCAAAGCCTGGATATCACCGCTGGGAAAGAGTAAACCGTTCTGGCCAGGGTTCAACCAGGTGCGCATGCCACCCACATCACTGGCAATCACGGCTCGGCCATGGGACATGGCTTCAACCCCTGCCAGCGCAAAGGTCTCGGGTGCGCGGCTGGGAATCACCACCATGGCAGCTTGGTTTTGCAATTGGCTCAAGGCTTCTGCACTCTGGTTGCCCAGAAACTGAACACGGGAACGCAGTCCCAATGCTTCACAGATCTGCTGGTATTTTTCGGCCTGACGGCCTTCCCCTGCGACCCAGAGTTTGGCCTGAGGTACTTTGACCAGCGCTTTTAAAAGCAGGTCCAAGCCCTTGCCGGTAACCAGCTGTCCGGCAAAAAGCAATTGCCAGGGGTCAAACGCAGGTTTTCCCAAGGCTGGCTGAGCAGGCTGGGGGGCAGAGGCAAACAGGGGAACCACACTGATCATTTCACGCTCAAAGCCATTGGCCACGAGGTGATCGGCCAGGTAATCAGAGGCCACCACGGCCTGGGCCAGATGCCTGTGCAGGTCCAATTCCTGTTTCATTCCCGCTACGCTGCGCAAGCTGATTCCGCTTCCAGAACGCACAACAAATCCAGGGCAGGTATAACAATGTGTGCCCAAGGGGCGGGTACAGGTCTTTTGGCCGATCGCCGTATATTTGTGTTCACGCAGGCAGAGCAGTTGGTGATCATGAAAAAAGCGCATCACAGGAATTTCTAATTGAAGCAGATCTTGCATGCGAACCCCTTGGGGCAAACGGTGAACATAGATCAGGTCAGGTTGAATTTTTTGAATTTGGGTTGAGAATTCAAGGGCCGGCCAGGCCGATTCAAACGCGGCAAGAAAATCGGGATCGCTGTATCCGGGGCCATAGAGCAGGCTGGAAACAATGCCCTTTTCACGCAGGGCGCTGGCCACCTGCATCAGATAGCGTTCTGCGCCTCCGGTGCCACGGGCTCGGTCATGAATCCAGAGCAATTTGAGTGGGGCTTGGGTTTGTTTGAGCATTTTTCTCACCTCCATGAAATGATTCTAACTTTGAAAAGTTCGGCTCCCTATCAGGCACTGACTGAGCTGCCTGTCAGAATTTTCTGACGCGGGGGGGATCCTTTCTGACAGGGGCTTAGGTCGGGCGCTGACTGTCAAAAGCACTGGACTGCGTCAGACTGATAACAGCTTGAAACGAGGTGAAATTATGAAACGCAAACTCGCTCTGTTTACTTTCTTTGATGCCCTGGGCTGGGAAATTTACCAGCACTATGGTTTTATGGCCGACGAGACCTGCGCAGCCAAGCCCCTGGAAACCGTCTTTGGCTTTTCATCAGCTGCCGATCCCAGTATTCTCTCGGGCCGCTATCCGGAGTCCCATGGCCATTGGTCGAGTTTTTACTATGCCCCTGAAAAATCGCCCTTTAAACTGATGAAATGGATCAGCCACCTGCCGCGCAAAATTTTTGACCGCTGGCGGATCCGGCACTGGCTCAGCAAGATTCTGGCCAAGGCCTATGGCTATACCGGTTATTTTGAAATTTATTCAGTGCCCTTTGGAGCCCTTCCCCATTTTGACTATCTCGAAAAACGCGACTATTTTGTGCCAGGTGGACTCCTGCAGGGAGATACGATCTTTGACTGGCTAACCCAGCGGGGCATTCCCTACCACTGTTCCAACTGGCGGCTCAGTGAAGTCGAAAACCTGCAGGCCCTCAAATCAGAAATTCAAGCCGGAGAAATCAACTTTGCCTATCTCTACCTGCCAGCCCTGGATGGCTTGATGCACGGTGTGGGCACCCGCCATGAAAAAGTCGCCGCCAAACTGCGCTGGTATGAAGAAGAACTGCGCAAGGTCCTGGCCCTGGCCCGTGAACACTACGACGAAGTCAGCTTTTACGCCTTTTCCGATCACGGCATGGCCGATGTGATCGGCAGTATCAATCTGATTGAAAAAATCGAAGCCACCGGGCTGCGCTATGGCGAGGACTATATCGCCATGTACGACTCCACCATGGCAAGGTTCTGGTTTCCCAATCCCCAGGCACGGGCCAAAGTCGAAACAGCTCTCAGCCAGGTTCAGCAGGGACGCATGCTCAATGCTGAAGATTATCGCCGCTGGCACTGCGATTTTGGCGATCCGCGCTTTGGTGAATTGATCTTCCTGCTTCAGCCCGGCTGGCTGATTGTGCCCAGTTATATGGGCTTGCAGGCCATTCCGGGCATGCACGGTTACGATCCCGCTGACAAGGATTCCTATGCCTGCGTGCTCTCCAATCGCCCCTTGCCAGAAACGATGCACGACCTCACCGATCTGCGCGCTCTGATGGAAGCAGAAGTCAGTGATTTGGTCAGAAAGGAAGCCCTGGTATGAGCCCCACAATTCGCTCTGCACAGAAACAAATGCTTTATGTCGCCATGCCCTATGATCAGGGAAAATCCGGCATCTCTGCGTATATCCGGGCCACTTTGAGTGAGCTTTCCGCACGTCGCAATCTCAGTCTGGTCGCCCTGGAATCCGACTTGCCAGCCTTAAAAGTCTGCCTTCAACCGGGCGAGCACAACCTTCAGGCCCTGCCCGCATTTTGGGGCCACCCCCTGGCCTCTTTGCTGTGGTTTTTCTGGGTCTTGCCCCGTTTGGTAAAAAAACCTGAAATTGGACAGGTCTTTATCCCAGCCGGGAACCGCCGCTGCCTGATTCAAAGCCCCAAGCCTGTCGTCACCACTGTGCATGACCTGGCCCCCCTGCGTCTGGCCCGTAAATACGACCCCCTGCGGCAGTTTTATCTGCGCAGAATCTTGCCTTGGCTTTTGAAACATGCCGGCAAATTGGTCGCCATCAGCAGCAGCACAGCCCACGACCTGAGCGAACTGGTGGGTATTCCGGCCGCAGATATCAGCCTGGCGCCCAATGGCTATGATGCGCAGCGCTTTCAAGCCCAAGCCCAGCCTGAAGATCCTCAAGTCCTGCTGCGTCATGGCTTGCGCGGAGAATCGGCCCTGCCCTATTTGCTCTATGTGGCCCGGATTGAAAACCCCGGCAAAAACCATTTGGGGCTGCTCAAGGCCTGGCAACAGCTTCCCGAAGGCTTACGTCAGCAGTATCAGCTGGTTTTCGCAGGCAGTGATTGGAAAGGCGCAGAAACAGTACATGCCTGGGTGCGTGAAAACCAACCTGAAAATGTCAAATTTTTGGGGTTTGTGCCGGATGAAGATCTTCCCGCCCTATACCGCCATGCCAGTTTGTATGTGCAACCCTCGCTCTATGAGGGATTTGGCATTCCCCTGGTCGAAGCCATGGCTTCAGGCGTGGCCGTGCTCAGTTCAAATTGCGGTGCCTTGCCCGAAGTGGGGGGAAAGGCTGTGCAATTGGTCGACCCCACGCCCCAGGCCCTGGCCACAGCCTTGGAACGCCTGCTGCAAAGCCCAGATCTGCGGGCAGAAATGGCCAGAGCGGGGATTCAGCGCGCCCAGGATTTCAGTTGGAGCCGGCATACCCAGGTAATTGCTGAATTGGCCCAGCCCACAGAAACACTGACCTTACAAGGTCTGAAGCTTTATAACGGTCACATGTCTCAGGTTTTGGAACTGCTCAAGGCACGGATCCGTGCTCACCAGCAAACCCGCCTCTATTACGTCAATGCCGATTGCCTCAATCTTGCCTGGCAGAACAAAGCTTACCGTTCAGCCCTGCAGGAAGCAGATTTGCTCCTGCCCGATGGCAGCGGTGTGGCATTGGGGGCAAAATTGACAGGCCAAACCCTGATTGAAAATCTCAATGGCACAGATATGTTTCTGCCCCTCTGCGAAATGGCGCAAAAACAGGGACTCAAGCTCTGGTTTTTTGGGGGGCGGCCCGAGGTCAATCAGGCCCTGTGTACCCAGGTGCAAGCCCGGTGGCCCCAATTAAAAATTGCAGGCTCTCAACACGGCTATATCTCCCCCGATCAGCATGCAGAACTCCTGAAGCAGATTCGCGAAGATGCCCCGGATATCCTCTTTGTTGCCATGGGGGCCCCCCAGCAGGAGCGTTGGATTCAGGTTCACGCCGAGCTCCTGCAAGTGCCTTTGATCTTGGGCGTGGGAGGACTTTTTGATTTCTATTCCGGTCGGATTCCACGTGCCCCCCTGCTCCTGCGCCGCCTGGGCCTGGAATGGACCTGGCGGCTCCTGCAGGAACCCTCACGGCTTTGGAAGCGCTATATTTTGGGCAATCCACTCTTTGTCTGGCGCATGCTGCGAGCAGGTCGACAGGCTCCCCGCTTCTCGTAAAGTTTGATTCCTCTATTCACCTCCGTGGCCCTTCGGGGCCTTTTTTTTGTAAACTTTTCGCCTGTCAGAAAATCCTCACAGATTCTTACGACAGGCTCTGATAGGGCAAAAGTCCTCCCAACCGTAGACTAAAGTCAGAACCCCATAAATCAAATCGGAGGAACCTATGAAAATCACTGTCAATACCCAAAGCCATCCCGGCAGCGCTGTGCTCAGCCTCAAAGGCACCCTGACGGCAGACTATACCCAGGATCTTGAGAATGCCGTTGCAAACGCCTTGAAAACTGCGCGCGCCCTGGTGCTCGATTTTGAAGAACTCAACCTGCTCGACAGCACAGGCTTGGGTGCACTGATCCGCTGTCTGAGAATGAGTTTGGCTGCACGCAGCAGCATTTACCTTGCCAATGTCAAATCCGGCCCCCGTATGGTCTTGCAGTTGACCCGCACCCATCGCCTCTTTGATATCTACGATTCTGTCGACGCTGCAATTGCCGGTTTGGAACTGGAGGGTCAAATCGCATGAAAGCCCTCGTGATCTGTTCTGAAGCTGCGCTTGAAGACTTTCAGACTTTGGAAATGAATCCTTGGCTGCTGCCCGTGGCCGGCAAAGCCGTGATCGAGTACCAGCTTGAAACCCTGGGACTGATGGGCCTGCGCGATATCCGCATTTTGGGAGCAAGTCCTGAACTTGAAAAACGCTATGGCTCAGGCCAGGCTCTGGGATTGAATTTAAGCTATGGGGCTTTGCCCAGTGAAAACTGCTTGGCCAAGATCCTTCGCCAGCAGCTTAGCTTTATTCAAAACGTCCCGCTGGTACTGGTTCAAGGGCTGCGCCTGCTGATCCCTGTACACGCTCCCCATTGTCTAAGGCTGGATCAAAGCTTTTGCTTGGGCGAGGGGGTCTATGGGCTCACGTCAGAAGCCGTCAAGGCCGTGCTTGCTGGAAGTTTAACGGCAAACAGACTAAAGAACCTGCCCACACGCTCACACTGCATCTCATGGGCCTTAAACAATCTCAAAGATTATCATCGCGCCAATCTCGAAATGGTTTCGAGCTGGAGCTCCAGAATCAGTTTGCCGGCCTATGGCCAATACCAAGGCTTTCATTGTGGCAGCAAACTGAGCTTGGCCAAAGATTTGGTTTGCAAAGGCCAAGGGGTTATTGGCAATCATTCTGTCATTCAAAGCCAGGTAGAATTGCAAGATGCCTATTTGGGGCAAGGCGTGATGGTGGCACAAGGCACCCATATTCTCCGCACTGTGGTTCTCGATGGCACCTGGATTGGCCCCCAGTTGACCCTTGAAGATAAAATCGTGGTGGGTCGGCGTTTGATTGATCCCCTCAGTGAAGAAGTGATTTTATTGGAAGAACCGGGTTGGCTGGATACGCTTCAAGTCTCAGAGCTGGCCACGCCTTTTGAACGTTTTTGCGCAGGCTTTCTCTGGCTGCTTTTGCTGCCCTTCTATGCTGCTTTGGCGCCTTCCCAACCCCAAACCCGTAAAGCCTACCAACTCAAAAACCAAACGGTAGATCTGCCACGCTTTGCCCAGACTAAAGGTTGGCGCTCCCGCCTCTTTGCCCGCTTGAATCTGGATCGGGTGCCTGCGCTGCAGGCCGTGATGCGCAACCAAATGGCCTGGGTCGGCCAAGCCCCAGTTGAAAAAAACAGCGAAAATCCCTATACTGATTATTTTCCAGCCGCCTTTGCCTATTCTGAATGGCTGGGTTCTGAAGGGGCCCAAGCCCTGCTGGATGATGCCAGTTATCCCTTTTTTCGGGCTTCTTGCCCAGCCCTGAAGATCAGTTTAAAAATCCTGTGGCGATCACTGACAAAAGGCAAAAGCTCAGAGCATGCTAAAGTAGATTCCAGCCAGGAAACAGGGGCTTGGGTTGAAAATCCCTGCGAAATCCTGTCCACTGAAAGCTTGATGGCACAGCGTTAAGTGCAATGATGAGATCTGAAACAGGAAAAGAAAGCATGTCCCAAAGTGCTGCTGAGCAGCTCGACAGTTTAGAGCTTGAAGAGCCCGCTTCCTCCCCACCAGCGGGAGGGGGTTTTGATTTACAATTATTGAGCATATCCTTGCTGCGAAAATTGCCGCTCGTGCTCTTGCTGACCTGTTTGGGTACCACTGCCGGATTCTTCGCCTCGAAAAAGATTCAGGTGCAATACCAGGCCCATACCGTACTGCTTAACCACAATAAGAACACGGCCAGCAATCCAGATATTTATATCGACCCCAGTCTGCGCACCATCCTTGAAACGGTCAAGGTCCGGGGCAATCTCGAAGAACTGAAACGGCGGCTGAACTTAGCACTGGACCCTGAAGATCTGTTTTCAGCCATCGAGGTCAAACAGGGCTACCGCAACGATATTATCCAGATTCAGGCCACGGCTGATTCCCCTCAATTGGCAGCAGATATGGCCAATACCCTCAGCAGTATTTTTCAGACCTCATCTGCAGGCATTTCCCGCTCGGTGGCCGAACGGGTTTACCGTTTTCGCCAATCGCAGCATGAAGCCCTCTTAAAAGAACTAAAACTTGCCCAAAACCGCCTGGATCAGTTTCAACGAAAAAACAATGTCAGTTTTTATCAAGACACCACCCGCCTGATACTTGAGCAAATCAAGCAACTCGATCTCGACCAGTACAATGCCCGTATACAACTTGAAAAAGACCGTTTGCGTCTGGGAGATTTAGGCAAACAACTTAAAAGCCGCCCCGAAAATATCCGAGTCACCACCACCGTCAGACACCGCACCCAAGTCCGCTACGGCGAGCTTCAAAATGAATTGAAAGGTCTGCTGGAAAGATATACAGAAGCCAACCCCAAGGTGATCGCGCTCAAAGCCCAACTTCATGCCCTGGAAGTTCAAATGCAAAACGAAGGCAAGCTCGATCCCGAAGAAGAGAGTTTCGGCATGGACCCTGTCGTACGCGAATTGCGGATTCAGCAGGCCCAATTGGGAGCCAGCCTGAGCGGGACAGAGCAGCAAATCACCAGTTTGGGCAAAGCTTCACAAGCCTATCAAAAACGTCTGAGCAAACTCTCCCTGCTTGAAAAAGATTTTGACAATCTCAAACGGGATATTGACCGTTTGAGCGAAAACCTGCGTGAAAACGATGCCCATCTGGCCGAAGCGTTTCACGCCATGCGCTCCAATATTTCCTCCTTTGATATCGTAGAACATGCCAGCCTGCCCCAAGCCCCTCTGCCCACGAGACGCAAACTTTTGCTTTTGGCAGGGCTGGCCGTGGGACTCATGCTCGGGTTTGGCAGCGCCTTGGCCTGGGAACTCGCCGATTTAAGAATCAAATCACCGCGCCAGTTCAAGGGCTTGGGTCTGGAATACCTGGGGCTTTTGCCCCAGCAAATCCGCAAATCACACAAACTGTATTATCAGAATTGGTTGCTGTTTATCAACCGCTTATTCATTCGCTTGCAAGCCACCCCTTCCGGCGCAGAAAAAGGGCCTTGCTTGCTCTTGATTGCAGGTGAACGCCCTGAGCAGGGGTGCAGTTTTGTCAGCGAACAATTGCTTGAAACCCTGCGTTTTCGCGGAGAGCAATTGGTGCATATCCGCCCCGCGCTTGACACAGACAGCGGCCATCAGGACTTAACTCCCTGGCTGCAATCGCATCAGGAATCCTTGCCCCTGCCCTTGCGTGCCGATAGCCAAACCCAGGTTTATACCACTTCTTTAAATGAAAAGGCCCAGCAACGCCCCTTGCTCTTGGATAAATTGCCTGAACTGCTTCAGCGCCACCAGGAAGTCAGTTATATCCTCTGGGAATTGCCTGCCCTTGAAGACCATTTGCCCTGGTTACTGATGTTGGCCCCCATGGCTTCAGCCCTGCTGGTTGTGACCCGTTTTCGCAGTGTGCTCACCCGTCAGCTCAAAGGGGAATTGGCTGAACTACGCGCCCTTACCCCCCAATTACCGGCCTATGCCTTGCTCAACCAAGTGCCTTGGGCCTACCGCAATTTAAAGGGAGACTGAAATGAAACGCGGAATCCTGCTTTTGTGCTTACTCAGCAGTTGTTATCAAACTCTGCCCCCCCAGCGTCCAACGGAAATCAACCTGCCGCCCCGGCAACTGACGGCCCCTGAACAGGCCCAGTTGGAACGCCCGAATCAATCTCTGGAGCTGTGGCTGGCAGAGTTGCAGTCGCAAAGTGCCTTGGTGGATACCATTCAACCGGGCGATGCCTTTAACCTGAGCGTCTATGGTGAACCCGAACTCGAAATGAAGGGGGCGGTGGTGCGGCCCGATGGCATTCTGGCCTGCCCTCTGATTGGCGATATTGCCGTCACCGGCCTGACGGTAGATTCGGCCCGCGCCAAGATCCAACGTGAACTCGAAAAATACATTCAAAATCCACGTCCGACCCTCAGTCCCTATCAGTTTGCGGGGCGCAATATTACCATTTTGGGCAAGGTCAACCGCCCCGGTAGCTATTCTCTCAGTCAACCCACGCGGGTGCTGGATGTCATCGGTCTGGCCGGTGGATTTTCTGTGGGAATTATTAAAAATGACAGCACCGAACTGGCAGACCTCAAACACGCCTTTATGGTGCGCAAGCAAACAGTTCTGCCCGTCGATTTTGAAGCCCTGGTCAAACAGGGAAAACTGCAAAACAATATTCCGCTTTTGCCAGGAGATTATCTCTATGTGCCTTCAATTGCTCAGCAAGAGGTCTATGTTTTGGGTGAAGTCTATGAACAGAACAGTTTTTCGTTTCATGATGGCATGACCGTCAGCCAGGCCATTGCCTATGCCAAAGGCCCCAAAGACGCAGCGAATCTCAGACAGGTTTTGCTGGTTCGTGGGCGTCTGAGTCAGCCCGAACTGTTTGTGCTGGATTTTCAGGCCATCTTACAGGCCCAGGAAGCCGATGTACTTTTACAGGCCGGCGATGTGCTCTATATCAGTTCTGGCCCCATGAAAAGCTTTCAGAATATCATGCAGGTAGCCCTGCCAGCCTTGCAGGCCGTGCAGGGGGGCGCACTGCTCTATGAATTGTTCCGTTCCCGCAGTGTCACGCCTTAAAGACAGCTCATTTTTTTCAATGGATAAAGCTTAACTCCATTGTCCCAGGCAAAAATCGCTTTAATCTACGATACTAAACAATTAGAAATATTTAATAATTTTCGATAAAACAATGCATAAATAGTAACTATACAATACAATAATATTATTTTATATACACATATCTATTTATCCAATTAAAACATAATTATTCAAATAGAGATAAAGTAACAATTTATCTTTTTAATTATCTAAATTTCAAGATATTCTTAAACTAATTGTTTGATTGGAAAAATAAATTGAATAAAATATACACTCTGCCAGCAAGATATTGAACGATTTATAAAGTTATCAAGCAATTTTTTCAAATTTAAAGGAACCTTTCCTACCCTGCTCATTACTCATTTTAGCAGGTTGAAATAATACGGCGTATTGTATTAAAATAGGATAAAACTTGCTAAAATCAAAACTACGGATTACGTTTTAATCCACTACGATAGGAATACCTCAATGCTCAATAAAACAGGTTCGGTAAGTTTACTTTTGCTCACCATTTCATTCAGTGCTTGTACCAGCGCCACAACTGTAACGCCAAGCTCAACCGCATTGGAAATCCGACCAGATTCTGTAAAATCACTTGCAGAGATTTCTGATCGCCTCTTTTTTAAATTTCATTCCCAAGGAAAAATTGTCGCCACAGGCAATATGGGTGATTTAGCAATTGATGGAGCAGGTTTTTTCAGGCTGCTTGATACAGCTCAAAACCGTTACTTTTACACCCGAATAGGTAGATTTCATGTAGACGATGACGGGCACATCAAAAGTGCTGAAGGATATGTATTACAACCTGAAATGACGCTATCCAAAGGCAAGAGTTTTTATATTCTACAAAACGGTTCGGTCATCTCATACGATACAAACCAAAAGATCTGGGAAAAAGAAGTGGGTCGCCTCACACTTTCTCATTTTTCATATCCTGAATTGCTTAAAAACGAAGGAAAGGGCTACTTCAGCGCCATTCCTGAAGCAGGAACTTTCCAATACGGTCAACCCGGTCAAAATACATTTGGTTATGTCATTGCCGGTGCCCTGGAAGAGCCTGAAAATAAAGCTACTTTTGCTCAAGGTCTCCCCCCTTCTCCAATGGATACGCCCAACGAAACCAATCAGTCTGCTGCTGGAACCCTAAAAACAACAGGGCGTTCACTTGATTTAGCGATTGAAGGCAAAGGTTACTTTTCATTTCTGGATCCCCATTCGGGCATGCAGTGTTTCTCTCGTCGGGCAAAACTCTTTATCAATGGTGCGGGTCAAGTGGTCTCAGAGCATGGTCTGAAACTTGAACCCCCCATTATTGTCCCCTTGGGTTATCAAGCTCCTGAAGAGAATATTCGGTTCGAGGCTTCTGGAAAAGTATATTTTAAACGCAGCGAAAGCGATCAAGTTGAACTGGGCAAAATTTCACTTTATCTACATGAAAATACTCAGGGTCTACAAGCCTATGGATATTCGCGACCAAATGTTTTGGTCAGAACACAACATTCAGGCAAGATGACCCAAGCTTTCCCAGGAGAAAAAGAAATGGGAACAATAAAATCCGGTATGCTCTTTGAACCAGAGCAACAGGATATCGTAACACTCCCAGAATCGTTATTGCATTCTACTATCATGGGTTAACTGACTTATCGCCGTATTGCTTTCAAAACAGTGACAGATCATTGTCCAATTTGGAATGCTCGACCCCTTAATCCATACAAAAAGAGTATAATCTTCTGAGACAGCTCTGCATAGATTGGATTATTTGACTAAACGAATTTGAAGCTTTTGATTTAAGTGGTTTTGGGGGGCGAATCAACATGAGACATTATTTTTTCACTATTCTTTGTCTGGGTTTCTTGATCTCTTGGCCATCTTACGCAGAAGCCCCCTTCAAAGTTCTGGTAAAAGCAGATGGTTTAACGAAGCTCAGCAGTGTTGCAGTCAGCAAAGACTATATGGGTACTTACAGTCAAACAAGAAATACCCTAGGACTTTGGAATGCAGAGAATCAACTCCTGACATTGAAATACCGAAACTTTTTCAAAGAATTTGCAGAAGCAGGAATTCTCAGCTATACCTGTTTTCATCAAATCAATGCGCAATATTTACTTGAAAAATGTAGAGACCCACTTGAATTGAAGGTTTACACCTTGCCCGAAGGAAAATTGAATTTCAAGTCGGATCTTCCACTCTGGATTGAAAACTATCACAGTGCATCGATTCATTCGGGTCAAATCGTCTCAATACACCCTTTACCTGTTTTAAAGATTTCAGGTTTAAAAAGCAACTCCCCAGTGCATCTCATTCACTCGGAAGACCCCATTCGCAGCTATCAGTTTCAAGGCAAAGATCTGCTGACAGGTCATCAGAGTGGAACACTCAGAAAATGGTCTGGCCCTGATTTTCAAGATTTTCAAGCACAAAAAGTATTGAATGGCCCAGTTGATAAAATCATAATTCAAGACCAGAAAATTTGGGCCATCCACTCAAAAAAAAATTACACCTACAATCAAGTGATTCACTGTCAGGTAAGGGCTGTAAATTTCAACTTAGCTCCCCTGAAAACAGGCACGCTTCCCAATTTTGAAGAAATAGAAATCAGAATGTCTGCAAAAAATTTATTCATAATGGCGAAACACAACACTCAATATGAAGTCTGGCAATTTCAAGCCGGAAAATGGTCTCAATTGGGAATTATCCCCCCCACTGAGCGCAATATTATCGCCTTTGAACCGCTGGAAAAGGGAAACTTTCTACTCGCAGACAGCGGTGAAGTAAGTCTTCTCTATCTCTGGAAACCGGGCTCGCCAAACTTGAAAAATCTTTCAGCGATAGATCGCTTAAATCAAATCAACAGAAACAATCACTATTTAACCATCGGAGGAGAAAGTGGTTTTGAAGTTTTTTCACCACAATCAGGCAAAAGAATCGCCGGTTTTCATACTGAAAATCGAGAGGGAAGCGCTCCAACAGCTTTGTTCAATCAGTATTATGTCATGGGAATTCATCAAAATGACTGGCCCTACAACAGAGGGTTCAGACAGTATCAAGTCTGGGATATAAAACGCAAGCAACCCCTATATTTAAGCCCACTCTCATCTAAATCGATTAGCAGTCTTAATATCAATCACCAAAGTCTTTTCATTGGCTATGAAGATGGCAGTTTAGAAGAAAGAGCACTTCTCACGGGACAATTGCTCTCCTCTAACAAAAGGCATAATCAAGCAATTCAAACCATCGCCTTTTCTCAAAATCAAGTGTTGACTTCTGCTGAAGATCTCCAGATTCAATTGAAAACCCTCTCAACAAAAAAATTATCCCACGTCATTATCCCCCAAGAAAAACCCCAAGCCGTTTTTTTAAGCTCTGAGTTTCTCTTCATGGGAGATGTTTCAGGCAATTTGCTGATCAAAGATCGGCTCAATGGTAAGGAATATCAACACCTAAATTTCGAAGAGGGGATCAAGGCCATCACCTTTTCAAAGCCTTGGGTTTACATAGGTCTAAATTCAGGTCAAGTGAAAGCATTCTCACTTGACCTGCATAAAATAAAAGAATTTGGCAGTTTTCAAGAGATTCAGAAAATCATAGCAAACCGCACACATCTTGCACTTTCCAACAAACATAAACTTGTATTGTTCAATCTTAAGACTCAAAAAATTGAGAAAGAATGGGCAGAGCACTCAGATTTTGATCTCGGTGAACAAAAAATTACCCTTATAACTCAGGGGCACTTGGAAATTTGGGATCTCAAATCCTTATCCCTTCTACAAACTTTATCTGTTCCGGAGAACGATGCTGAAAGATATGTTCTTCAAGCAGGGTCGGTGAGTCACCTTTTCAATCCAGATAAAGTTTTCCCCTCATCCAAGCGCAACCTTATGCTAAAAACAGGTGTTTTTCCTGCTCTTGAAAACAAGCCCCCCCAAAGTTTCCCCTTCATTACAAATGCCTTGCTGAAAAATCATTATCTTGCAAGCGATTATTTTGAAGACTGGATCAGTTTTATTGATCTTAACGATGAAAAACAAAAATATACTTTTCGTCAAGACACCGATTCATTCGATGCCTATCAACTTAAGAGAGGCATTCTTCAATCTCCATTTTTGTACAGTTTGCAAAGAGAAGATCTGATAACGAAAAGAGAGCTTCAATCTGGACAAATTATCGCAAGTACGCAACTCAATTCGATTTACTATGATAGCAAATTGATTCAATTCGGCAAATTCATTTTGGTAGACCATGGCTTCGACAAAAACCTTGATATTATTGATTCAACCAATTTAAAACTGATCAAATCCATACCAAATTGCCTACAGATGGTTTCAAACCAAGAGTATCTCCTGATTGAAAATGAAAACGAACTTTTACTCCTGAACTCACAGTTCACGGTTCTGAAACGGATCAAAACAAACAATTTGAAGTTTGGAGAACGGTTCGCACTCGTAAAAAACAAATATTTACTTTCAAAACACGATGCTGAAGAAGTGAGCATCTATGATTTAGAGCAGGAACAACAAAGTGGGACCATCCCGCTTGAAAATCTTGTGGCAAATCCATTTTATGACAGAGGGCTCATCTACATTCCCTTGCGAGGAAACGCCCTTGAAGTATGGGAAATAACACCCCTTAAAAAGCTGGGAACACTTTATGATTTCCCAAACTCAAACTTATTTGTAACCCGTGATGGTTTCATGGCTGGCCAGGGTCATTTTCTAAAAAAACTGAGTTTTGTCGAGAATCAAGTAGCAATGCCTTTTGAGACCCTTTCAATCAAGTACTGGCAACCAGATAAAGTTCAACAGATCATTTCAGATGCAATCCAAGAATAAGTTAAACCTATGATATTAGATTTACCCCAAAACCCCAGACTGGAGAAATTCATTCTTATTTTCATTTCCAAGCTGGGTTTGCAAACCTAACCCAGTTTGCCCATTAAAACGAAAACCTAAACATGGCCATATTAAGCCAGAAGACAAATATATGGGCCAAGATAACGACCAGAGCAAAATCTGAGACCGGTAAAAAATAGAGTGGAATAAGACAAAGCACACTTACCCCCAAAACGCGAAGACTTAGAAATTCAATATCTTCCCATTTTCTGCGGATCAGTTTGCTACAGAGTATGCCTGCAACAACGCTAAATATCATCATGTCCACAAAAGCAATGATCCGGACTTCACTACTTATTTGAGAAGCATTTTGAATTCCTGCATGTGTTGGATCCCCTCTAAATCTTTGTCTTGTTGAGCTTGAGTTCTATAGGTTGCATCCAAAGAAATCGCTTTACCTAAATGCTTGAGGGCAGTTTGATTGTTTAGCAAGATTTGCTCCAGGGAAGTTCCCGCAAATGCGCTGACATCATGCTTGGTTAGTACCCTTTCACCTTCTTGGGGTGAGACTCTGGAATCAAACTGGGTTCTGGAATCTCCTTCCAATACAAATACCTTATCTTATCCCAGGAAGCGATTTTCTCCAACTCCAGCCCCTTTGAAGCGCTCCTTGAGCCAAACACTGCTTTAGCACTTCAACGTGTTTAAAATCAAAAAAAACAAGTCCATTGGGCAATCAAAACAAGTATACTTAATTCACTTATAAAATAATAATTTTAAAGCATCGGATACCTCACACTTCAAAACTGAGGTAGCTGGGTCGCTTAGTTTGAAATGAGCGTAACAAATGAACCCACGTATCTTCGCCCTGCTGATCTTGTCAAACCTGTGCTTAGTAACAGGCTGTTCTACCTGGTTTCAATCCCAGAACAAACAAGCAACAGAGTCCCCTCAAGAAACGCTGGCATTGCAAGCCTCAATCTCAGAGCTGAAATCTGAGAATCCTGAGATTCGCGTAGCAGCAGCGAAAGCCCTGGGTGAATCTGGAGCTCCCTCTGCTGTCAGGCCCTTGCTGAGCGCACTCCAAGATCAAAGCGCTGAAGTCAGAATGTCTGTTGCAGAAGCCCTGGGAAAATTAAAAGATCGCAGTGCCGTCTCAGCTTTGCTTCCAGTCCTGCAAGATCAAGACGTTGGAGTAAGAACCTTTGTGATCGATGCCTTGGGTGATTTGGGAGATCCTTCTGCGCTCCCTGCCTTGCTCCAAACCCTTCAAGATTTAAGCGATGAAAATTCAGTGCCAAGGTATTTTGCCGCAAAAAATTTGGGCAAACTGGGAGATCCTTCCGCTGTACCAGCTTTGGTTCAGGCCCTTCAGGATCTGAATCGGAATGTGAGGTATTACGCAGCCGAAGCCCTGGGTAAACTGCAAGATTCCAGCGCAGTTCCCGACCTGATTCAGAGTCTCCAGGATCAAGATGCCGATGTCAGGTATGCAACGGCAAAGGCCCTCGGAAATTTGAAGGCCAAATCAGCCCTTTCAGCGCTTCAGAGCGCACTTTCAAAAGAATCTGAAGAACAGAATCAAATCGAGTTTAAAAGAGTCATAGAATTGCTTGAAGCATTCCCTGGTTAACGCAAAAGTTCGTTTGACCTTAACGTCAAGATACGCTCGTTATAATTGGCTTTCTGGCCCCCTGACCGCCCACTCCAGTTCAGCAGCAGGCATGCCCCTCTTGTCCATTTTTTTGTTTAAGTGTATGTTGAGAATATGTCAAAAATGCACACCCCTCTCAACCTTCGATTAACCACTTGGGTTCTCCCCCTGAACGGATTGAATCGACCCATGCGGCAAAGACGCGACAAGCAAAAACGCAAAACGGCTCATCGGCAAATTCTGAACATGTGCTGTGGAATGCTGCTCAGCAGTCTGCTGAGCCTGCCAACCCAGGCCAAGCCCCCACTTCAGCCCCTTGAGAAAGAACTTGCAGTTTTTCTACAAAACAATCTGCCAGCCTACCGTCTGGCCAATCCAGAAGATTACCTTCCTGCCTTGTCAGAAAGCGATCGGGGGGTCACTTTGATCCGGGCAGACTTCGACCAGGATGGCTTGTCAGATTATGCTGTGCTTTTGCTTCACAGGCAAACCCGTGAGGCAAGAATTTACTTTCTCCTGCGGCGAAAAACCAGTTTTCAGGCCGATCTTTTGCTCTCATGGCCAGCCCTGACGCCAGGGCCTGCGCTTCAGACACCGATGTTTTTCAAAAAAGCGGGCGAAGCGGGATTGACGGCACGTGATTATAATGAACTACAGGAAATTCCAAATTGGGAGAAATTGTCAAATCAAGAGCGGATGCGTTTGCGCAAAGCCAAGGCTGCGGATTATGTTTCAGTTCCCGCCATCAGGGTCTGGATAGGCACAGGAAAACCAAACCGTGGTGAGGAGGAGGGGGCTTTCGATTATTGTGAACGCACCTGGTTTTACCAGGCCGGCCAGCTCAAAGCCTTCATTGCCTGCGACTGAGCAGAGCGAATGCTGTATCTGT
>Ga0210039_1000093_pt1 | contig 101228 bp, 85 predicted proteins | sample CryGeyCG2114_250_3_FD_185460 | JGI IMG/M metagenome (GOLD analysis project Ga0210039, IMG submission 185460) | Groundwater microbial communities from aquifer - Crystal Geyser CG17_big_fil_post_rev_8/21/14_2.50 (SPAdes) (version 2) | ecosystem: Environmental > Aquatic > Deep subsurface >...
GCCCAGTTTAAGATCACACGTGCAGCATTCTGATCGCGACTCAAGGTTAAGCCACATGGACATGCGTGTTGCCTTTCGGATAAAGGCTTCTTTGCTTGATTGCCACAACCACTGCAAGTCTGACTGGGCTTAACCTTGCGCGTCGGCACTTCGATGTATCTCGTACCAGCTTCTGCCGCTTTGTACTTCAACATCGCGTGAAATGCCCCTGGGGCTGTGCTCAATATTTCTCGGTTGAGTCCCTTTTTTCTCTGACCGCCCTTGGCTGTCATTGCTTTGGTATTCAGCTTCTCGACAGCAATTAACCCATTTGCTTTGACCACCAAGGCACTGCTCTGATGCAGAAACTCATGGCGCTTGCGGGCTATTTTGCTGTGTAATGCAGCAACCTTTTTCTTCGCTTTATACCAATTGCGTGAGCCCCGCTTTTTATGGGACATCTCTCGCTGCAATTGGGCCAGTTTTTGCAATTCAAGCCTTAAATGCCGTTCGTTTTCAATCCGGCTGTAATCACCGCTATCATGGGCCAAAGTAGCAAAGCTCTCTACTCCCCAATCCAGACCCACAGCTCCTTTGACCAGAGGGGGCTCATGATCCTTGGGTTTGCGTTCAGGTTCACAAACCAAGACCACCGAGGCATACCATTTTCCCCCTTTGTACAAAATATCCAAGGTTTTCGGTGTACCAGGCATTCTGGCTTGTCCCCGCATCCGAATATACCCCACTCCTGAAAGTTTGAGCAGGCCATGTTTCTTTTCTTGAGGGAACAATCGCCAGCCATCACCATGGGTTTTGTAGCCCCAACCAGAATAGCGCTGGAGTGGCTTGAAGCGCGGGAAGCCCACTTTTTCAGCGTTTTCTTTGAGCCGTCTGAAGAAGTGTTGAAAAGCATGTTCAAGCCGCTTGAGGGTCACCTGACAGGATTGGGCGTTGAGGGCATCATATTCAGGCATGGCTTGACGCAAGTCTGTCAGATCTTTGCACTGTTGAGCAAAATGAAGCGAGACGCCACACCTGCGATAAGCGGTAATCCGTTGTTCGAGGGCTGCGTTGTAAAGTTGCTGATGCAAAGCACGGATTTTAAGCATTTCAGCTTCTTGCACTTGGTTGGGGTACAAGCGATAAGTGACCCTGCGATTTTGGCTTTGAGAAGAGGATTGCATACACTTAGTATACTTCTGTTTTATTTTGAGTTCAAGTATAATTAGTTATGCTCAAAAAACAAAACTTAAAAACGCTTTATCACTGTACATACAATCTAAATTATCATTTGGTTATTGTTACAAAATACCGTCGCAAATGTATCAGCAAACCCATGCTTGATTCCTTAAAAAGAATCTTTACGAATCTGTGCAAGCAATGGGAGTGTGAATTACTTGAGTTTAATGGCGAAAAAGACCATGTACATTTGTTGCTTTCTCTCAATCCGAAGGTACAACCCAGTAAGTTTGTCAATAACCTGAAAACAGTTTCTTCTCGCTTGATTCGTAAGGAATTTGCGGAAGAAATAAATAAAGTTTACACCAAGGCAGTATTTTGGAGCCGTTCGTACTGTATCTTGACATGTGGCGGTGCGCCATTGTCTGTGCTTAAACAGTATATTGAGCAACAAAAGCTGGAATGAGCGGCGGAATGCCGCTATCGCACTTCACCCCCCGCCAAGCCTGTCGGCTATGGCAGGAGCACTATGCGATGGTTTGGTAGATGCCTATTCAGGCCTGCAACTCACGCAGGGTTGTTTAGCGATAACGATCGACAAACAGAAATTGGCGATCTTCCAAGCTTTTAAAAGATTTCATTACCGTCAGGCGATCCATGGGGAGAATTGAATGGATTTGACCGATGCTGAGTTTTCCATCAATGACTTCGAGCAGGTATTGATCAGCTTCAGACATTCTACTGATTTGAGCCGCTGAAGGCCGCATTACGACTTCGGGGATATCATTTGCTTGATAAAATTCCCAATACTCCATAAACTCATGATGGTATTTCCTTAACTCAGCAATCAAAAGATTGGACTGCGGAATAGCCAAGGTTTCGGCTTGGGGAGGGGTGCGTTGGAAAAACATCCAATTGCCACTTTCCCAGGCTGTGAGAGAACAAATTCCTTGAAAGGGTTCATAGGGTTTGTTTTTAACATCGACATGCATCAAATATCCCCCCGAAAACCAGACAGTTGCCTCTTGATATGAATTCCAGAGAATGAGTTGCCCATTGCTTTGGTGAGAAATCAAATGGACCAATTCCTCTAAAAGGCTGAAATTTTCAAAATGCTGAATTTGAGGTAGGTAGGCCCGCTGAGCAGGCCCATTGGGCTGTGCTTCCGGAAAACCGCGTTCCATTACGACTTTTAAAAACTGTCGAAGTTGGCGGCAACTGAGAAAACGATGCTGACTTTTTTTCTTCAAGCAAGAAAGAATCAATTGGCTGAGATCTTCTCCCAGCGCAGGTTGGATCAAATGGGGGGATGGGGCTTCCTGATTGAGAATCATCAGCATCGCTCCGCCTGGGTTATCTGAAACGAACGGCTGTGAGCCAGTGAAAATCTCGTACATGACCACGCCCAGGGCATAAATATCGATTTGATAATTGGAGACCCGGCTGTTTTGAATCTGTTCCGGCGCCATATAGGACAGGGTTCCCACCAAAGCATCACGCGAGGAAGGGGTCTCAACACCTTCAAGGCGTGCAATCCCAAAGTCGATAAGTTTGAGATTCTGATCTTTTAAAACGATGATATTTTCAGGTTTTAAATCACAGTGAATAATACCGTGGGAGTGAACATATTCCAGGGCGTCTGCAAGTTGATCCATCAGTTTTAGCATCATACGCGTGCTGGGTTTTTGGCTTTTGACAAATGTTTGAAGCTCCTGCCCTTCAAGTAGCTCCAGCACCATGACATGGTTGCTATCTTGAACAAGATATTCCTGTAGCGCCATGATATGGGGATGATTCAAAAGGCCCAGTATTTGGGCTTCTGCTTCGAAACGATCAATACGGGTCTGAATTTCTTCATCGCTGAGATGACCGGGAAGATTGAGATGTTTGACGGCAACTTTTTGATTGGTATGAAGATCCAAGGCTTGAAAAATGGTAGCCATACCGCCTTGGCCAACCTGATTCAGTAAAACATAGCGCTCAGCAAAGGTCATGCCCTGCTGTAACTGGCTTGATCTCTCCGGTGAATAAACGTTCATGACCCTACCCTCTTTACACGACTTCTTCAGCAGAGCCCACAAACTTTAGCTTAAGTGTCTGATTTACTATTTCCCTTGATTTTCTTATTATAAGCAATGTTTATGGAAATCATATTTTGTAGAGATTAAAATTTGATGACAATTTTTTTACAAAGTTTAAATTTTCTTCAAATGAACTAGCCTAAAAATGCAAGTGCTGCGACGATTAGACCAAAAATCCCACCCAATGCCCCGTACCAGGTAAGTGCATTAAAGATGGGTTGGGCAAACTCAAACAGTGATTCAATTCTGGCAGGATTCATGGCCAAGACTTCTCTGCGCACTATTCCAGCAAAATCAATCGGTTCAAGTACCTCACGGTTGTGCTGTCTCAGCCCGTCAATCAGACTATCCACCATCAGGTCTTCGACGTCTTCTTTGGTTTCTTTTTCAATGGTTTGATTCAATAAACCAATAAAATGGAGGGTTAAGTTTTTCAAGGATTCCCGGATAGATTTTTGAAAGGGCGCACTGCGTGCCAAGCCCGCTGGCGTTTGTAAAGAGAGGGTTTGAATGGCTTCAGAAACATCCGTTTCGAGTACGCGATAGTCGATCAGTCCCGTGATATCGCCTTCTCCCAGAGGTTCGAGAAAATGGTCCAATAAATTGAGATATATTTTGCGAAAGGCCCGGCCCTGGTAAATCATTTCCACCCAGTCTTGAATGTGTTCTTTGAGAGGAAGCGGATGAATGCCAGCAAAAAATTCACCTGGATAACGCTCTAGGACTTGAATTTGGATCATTTTCCAACCGGCCTCACTCAAGTTTGCGCTCAATTTTGGATGGGAGAGCTGAGGAATGAAGTGATTTTGGGCTGCTTCAAACTCCAGGGCAAAGCGTTGGTAGAGGTCTTCAAGCGAATCTATTTGCACCAATTCCAAGACTTCTTTGAAACTCAAGGTCTGAAGCAGTTCACTGAGCAGTGCGCCTGTAAACTGACTTAATACAGGCAAAGTTTGAGGATGTTCGAGAATTTTTGTTTTGATCATCTGTCTGAGTGATTCGGCATGGAAGACATCATCTTCTAAACCCAAATCTGATAAAGGGATGGCTGCAATATCTTCCCGAATATAGGTTTTTAAGACGGCCTTTAATTCACTGCTTTTTGAGTCCAGAAATCCGCCCAGTTTCTGTTCGATTAAGACATCGACTACCTTTTTGACATCATTGCGCACCCCCCCAAAATTGACAAGCATGACCTCTAAAACGCCTTGGCGCTGAATATCTGAAACCACTGCTTTGACAATTTTACTTTTATGATTGCGCATCATTTCGAGTAAATAACCCGAAAAAATGTCCATAAAAAAGTCAGATTCCTGGTAAACCCATTTCAATAGGCTGCCATCAAAGATTTCGCCAACACTGGAGTGTGAGCGCAATCCTTGTTTCAGCCAATTTTCAAGTCCGATCAGCAGGTTATCTTGCCAAGAACTGGTAGCCAGGGTGTTCAACCCCCAACTTAAGAGTGTTTCTTGAGGCAGGGTATCTGCAGGGGTTAGACTTGCAAGTCGTGTGTTGAGAAAACGATCCCAGTGCTGACCATAGCTTAAAAATTGGCTGCGAAAGTGTGAGACTTGCTTCAGTTCTTGGCCTGTTTTCGTCAGCCAGGTATGGATCTGATTCTGAAGTCCTTGCCGAATTAAAGTTAAGAAATCTCCTGAGAAGTGATTAACCAGGCTGTTTTCAGAGACCAAAAGTCTTTCCAAAGCCCGTTTTAGCCAATTGGACAAAGGATACTGGCTCTCTTGAACCTGGCCTAAAAATTCTGCGCGTAAATGCTGAAAGTCTTCGGGTTCCAATTCAACGGCACGTGCCTCTTCAACCAAATAGGAGGCGATTTCCTGGCTGTTGGCATGTAATTCTCTGAATCCCAACTCCAGAACCAAAGGGCTGAGTGTATCATAATTTTCATGGGTATAGCGGGTCAATGTGCTGTCCCAGGCCTGATAATCATTATGCGAAACCACCTGTTTTATCACATCTTTCCAACGGTGATGGTAGCGCTCAAGAATTTCGACCATATTGTCTTTGGCGAGAAGTTTTTGATCGATAAAGCGAGCCATACTCTCTGCCAGTGCAAGTTTATTTTTGATAAAGACTGCGGGTGTAAAGGGAATTTGCAAAGGGCCTAAAAATTTTGCCTGATAAGGGCGGAACAGCATGCGAATGGCCAGCCAATTGGTGCCAATGCCTGTCAAGGCATAGACCACTGGAAAACTGAGCAGGGCCCAAAATCCGGTCGTATAGGTGTGAAGCAGAGGAAGATTGAGGCCGAGTCCCATGCCTGTACCTACACTGGCGCCAAGAAAGGCTCCCAACCAGGCAATGGGCTGAAGTTCCTGACCCATGAAGCCTTCCATTTCCTGTTCCAGTTCGCGATCAGAAAATCGTGCAAAGCTTTCTTTGATGGTGATTCGGATTCTGCCATGAAAGAGACGATGATCTCGGATCAATTCGATCATAAACTTGACGATCGTTTCACGGGTGCGCGTGGCAAAGGCTTCATAGTTCGTTAGGTCGAGATAGATTTTAGCCAAGTGGGAATACAGCGTATCCACTTTTTCTCGTTGTAAAACCAGCAGGAAATCATCAAGTTTTCTTAAAAAGACGGTTTGTAATTTACTCCAAAGTGTGTCGTGAATGGCTGCAGGAATGACTTCTGAGATGGGTTTTGAAGCCAAGGTTTGAGAGAGTAAATGGCCCAGCCGATCCATGACGAATTTGCGAATGGCATCTGAATGCAACCATTTTTGCAGCCAAGGTGCCAATGCTTCTAAGCGGGGTTTGGGCAGCCAGACAGCCAAAGAGCGTTGTTTATTATTTGAAATCCAGTTCTCACTGGCCTTTTTAAGCCAATTTTCAAGTTGTGGATTTAAAAAAATGCGTTGAATCAATTGTTTGCGAAAATAAGGGTAGAGCTGTTCATTTGCCAGTTCAGCCAAGTGAAGCTGTGAGAGACCAGGCAAGCTCTCCAAGGGGCGATTCAGCCAGGGTTCAAGCAGTTTTGCATCTACACGGGGCAGGTAATAGTTGAGAATACGAATAAGCGACTGGGTCAGGGCTTCATAGTCCAGCCAATGGGTGTCCACTGTCTGGGCCAAATCGCATACGCGCGTGTTTTCGAGAAAACGAGTGGCAAGAGAGGCCATGCCCGCCTTGGATTGATTGGCGATACGGCGAATTTCCTGAATCACGTTTTCTACAATTTTATAGCGCTCAGTCAATTGTTCTGAAAAGACGGTGGCAGTGAGGTGTTTAACCAGACTTTCCTGGCGTAAATGTTCGTCAATGGAGGCTTGAATCAATTGATTCAGTTCTTGATGGTTTTGATTCATCCAACCTTCTATATGGTCAAGTAAAGCGGGCAGATACTGTTCAATCAAGCCCAAAAGCCACTCTTCGAGCCTCGGAGTTAATAAGCTTGCCAAAGGTCGCTCTACTTCTTTTAAGACAGCGACCAAATGCTTGAGAAGTTCAGCAATTAATTGTTGGCCTGTCGCTGAACTGAGAAAACTCTCTATGCGGGTAACCAATTGCTGAAAGCTCTCTCTTTGGGAGTCTTTGCCCAGGAGGTCAGCAAGGCTGCGTTCACGCAGTTGGCTTTCGAGAACTTCCCAGAGCTGGGGAATATTCAGTTCTCGATAGAGGGTATTCATTTGTTTTTCCCACCAGGAAGCCCCCAAATAATTAAAATTTGTGTGAAGTCCTTTCAGCAACTGATCCAATAACTGCTGGGCAAGATCTGAGGAGAGGATTTCTTCAAGTGGTTTTTGTTCAAGTTCTTCCATTAGGCTTTCCAAGAGGGGTTCCCATTGTTTTTCCAGAACTTGAGCAAAACTTTCAAAGAGTTGGCTTAAGAGATGGCGTAATTGCGCCTGACTGAGTAATTCTCCTACCTGCAGATGATCAAAAAGTGAATTCAATGCTGAAGAAAGGATGGTATCGCGATTTTCAACCAAAAATTTGCGTAAATTTGAAAGGGTTTGTCCATAACCGCTGATATCATGGAGGGTGTCAAATTTAGCTATTTTTTCGCGCAGTTTTTCTTCAACAATCAAGCGGATCAGTTTTTCGAAGGAGAGCTTGAATGCTTCGCTGTCAAATTCTTCAAGCAGAGTTTCAGGGGTAATCAGCCGTTCTTCAACCAGATCGCTCATGGCATCTTCAAGGTGTTCACGATCTTTGACAACTTCTCCCCCGCCGATTAAGGGGTATTGCTTGAAGAGCATTTTGATTGCCAAGGTATTGGTGATATAGCCAACCAAGCCGCCTGTCAATAAATTCAGAAGCAGCAGTAGCCCATCCATAAGCGTGTCAGGACTGCCAGGTACGTTCTTGGTTATAGGCGTTTTTGCGCCTGAAAGCTTCTTCCAGGTCTATTTCCAAGCGATTGGCGAGGGCAAGTAGGTAGTTAAAGACATCGACAATCTCTTCAGAGACTTCCGTTTTACAGGTCTCAATTTCGGGCGCTTTTTCTTGAGATTGTAGAAAAAGCTTTTCACACCGGCGGATGGCCTTAAACAATTCCCCCATTTCTTCACCCAAAAGAAAACAGTTGTGAATGAGATCCACGTCTAACCACCCCTGTTGTGTTTCCAACTGGTGGATATAGTTTTGGTAATCTGACATGGAAGCCTGGGGCGGAAGTTCAATCATCTTTACCTCTGTCTGAAGCTTTTCACTGCGTATTGTGCCACAGCTCTTGCTGGCTATGCCAGCTTAGAGATGCGGACAGCAGCGATGCCACAGCTCTTGCTGGCTATGCCAGCCAATCCTACCACTAGGCTGTCATGATCAAACTTTTGCGTGAGCCATAAAAATAGATCAAGGGCAAATGCAGACGTTGTCCCCAAAACCACTCATTGTGCTTTCCGCCTCGGTCTTCGAGATAGGCAAGATCTTCACCTTCCCGGTAACCTCTGCTTTCAAGGATTCGTTTCATCAAGCGCGTATTCTGAATATTGTAATTTCGGGCGACAGCAATTCGGGAGCCCCCTTCACGTGTCCCCATGTCCAACCAGAGTTTTAAGCCTCGCTGAATCTGAGCGGCATCGCGCAGGGCCTGGCGGTGCCCCCACCAGAATGAAGGAGAAACCATGCCAATTTTGCGAAAGACATGGGGAAAGTAAAGCCCAAGATAGAATGAAATCAGGCCTCCCAGTGAAGAGCCCATCACGCCTGTTTCTTCTGGGCCGGAGAGCGTTCGGTAGTGGTGATCCACCAGGGGTTTGGCTTCATTGACAAGAAAATGGGCATAACGCTCTCCATTTCCGCCTTCTGATCCCCAGCGCGTTTGCATGCGTGTCCAGGTATACTCGTTGTCCCGCCCTGGGGTATTGTGAACTCCCACGACAATTAAATCTTCAACCAAACGGTGGCTGATGAGGCGATTGAGCATTTTATCCACCTGCCAGGGCATGCCCCCAAAGGCCAGTTCAGGAAAAAACAAATTGTTACCGTCATGCATATACAAAACAGGAAATCTTTTTCCCGGTTCCCGATCGTAGGCGGGTGGTAAGTATATATCCAAATCACGGCTATTATTCAGATACCAGGATCGGATATGCCGTCTTTCAATCCTTCCTCGCAGATAACGAGACGGGGCAATGCGATTCAATTCCTTGTTTTTTAAACTGAGCTTTTTTACGCGCATCGATTTAAACTGCCATAAAATTTTCAACAGTGGGTTTATCAAAATCGACGGAGGCGATGCCATCACAGGCTGCACAGACCCGACCTTCTGAATCATAGATTTCGCTTCGGGCAAATACGAGGGATTGACCTGCTTTGACAAGCCGCGCCTCGGCCAAGAGAATATCTCCTTTTAAGGGGCGCACAAAATGAATATTGAGTTGAACAGTGCCTGTGCGATGCTTTTGACTGTTCACAATTCCCACCAATCCAATCATGAGGTCAAAAAGCCCCGAAATCACGGCGCCGTTAACGGCTTGTGTTCCCAGTCCTCCCCTGTGTTGAGGTTTCAGCGGATCAATCTTGGCGCGAAGTACATCATCGGCACTTAAGTCGACTTCTACGCCCATGACCTGCAATACGGGGTTGGCATTCCAGAGGCGTGCCATTTCAAGACGTTCTTCAGGGGAGAGGGGGTTTGTCTGCGGCAATGTCTGCATAAGATATCCTGATTCTTAGTTTCTGGGCTGCATTTTAGCACAGCCCTGTTGCCTGTCTGTGGAATTCGAACTGGAACTCGAAGCCGTCTCTGGGGTAAGATAGGTATATTCTGTGCTGCGAGGTCTGGGAATGCGGATTATCTTTTTAAATATTTCGGACTATCGCCATTATCACAATATTTCAAGTGGTCCGATTGGGTTGGCCTATCTCTCTGCTTCGGCCAAGGCGAGGTTTCCTGAAATTGAAATCAGTATTGAAGTCGACCCCGATCGGATCATTGCAGCCAAACCTGATATCGTGGGTATTCGTGCCTTTACAGAAACCTACAGTCAATCGATCGAAGCTGCACATCATATCCGTCGACATTTGGGCAAAGACCTGCCGATTTGGTTGGGCGGTCCCCATATCAATGCCTTACCGACTACTTTGGCCCCCATTTTTGACTTGGGCGTAGTCGGCGAAGGCGAAGAGACCTTCGTGGAACTCTTGGAATTGGCTCACTTGGGCAGATTAACCCCTGACTACCTCAAACAGGTCAAGGGGGTGGTCTATTGGGAAGAGGGGCAAAGAGTCGTGACTCCCCCCCGTGAAACCCTGATGGAACTGGATCAGATTTTGCCACCGGATCGCAGCATCATGAAGACCTGGTGGCCTCCTCAGCAGGGATATATCAATTGGCCTCAACCGATTTATACCTCTCGCGGTTGTCCGTTTAAATGTATATTTTGTATTTTCAGTCTTGAAACACAAAAAGTAAGGTATCACTCGGTGGATCGGGTGGTGACTGAAATTGAAGATATTCTGCGCTACAATCCAGGCCAGGAAAGCGTTTCGATTCATGATGACCTCTTTGCCTTGAGCAAAAAAAGGCTCTATGAATTAACCCAAGGTATTCGATCTGCGAAACTCCATAAAAAGGTTTCGTTTGTCTGTATGGCCAAGGCCAGTGTCTTCAACGATGATATGGCGATGCTGATGCGCGATATGAATGTCTCAATTGTCACCTTTGGTTTGGAATCTGGCGTTCAGCGTCAGCTTGAATACCTGAAAGGCCCGCGCAATAAAGTTTCGGATAATCGACGTGCGATCGATATCTGTGCCCGTCATGGCATTCGGATGGGGGGCTATTTTATAATCGGCACACCAACTGAGACCCATTCAGAATTGCAAGAGGCCTATTGGTTTATTCGCGATAACTATCCCCCCCTTTCAATGGCTGGGGTCTTTCGCTTGACGCCTTTTCCAGGTACCAAGTTCTGGAAAGAGGCTGTCGAAAGAGGGATTGTTCACGATCAAATGGAGGATTGGCGACCCTTTAATTACTTGGATATGGACAAACGGGATTATCTCTTTTTTAACGAAAACTATTCGCTGGAGACATTTAAAGAGGCCTATACACATTTTTGTAGCCTGATGGATCGCAATAATTTAGGCATCAGCATGGAAGATCACGAGAAGCGTCTTGTGGGTTTTCAGGAGCCCGTCTATCTGGAGCATCTGCGTCAATTGAAACAAGGTCAAAGCGTGCTTGAAGTCTCTGGTTTTACGCGTATGTCTGCGAGTACAGTTCTTGAAGACTTGGATTTGGACTTACAGGTCACACGCCTCAAACCTTGGGAACCGTTTGAGGCGGTTCAAAGCCAGTCCTATGATTTAATCATCTGTAATTTTGCACTTGAACAGATGGCGCAAAAGCCTGCGCTTTTGTTAAGCCGTTTGAACAGCTGTTTGGCTCCAGGGGGAAGACTTTTGATCTTTATCTATAATCCGCGCCATGAATCTGTGATTATGCGACTTTTGGCGGGAGCCTGGGACAATGAACTCTGGGGTTTTAAACCCTTTGATATGTATACATTTTTGACTCCAGAACAGTTAGAAAAAAATTTAATGGATATGAATCTGAAAATAGAAAGTATTCAGCCTTTGCGTCAGGATGCTATTTCTCCGCGTGAAAGTGCAGTACAACCTCAGGTTCAGCAGGTCTTATCTCTGCTTCAGACGCAGATCGGGGGGCCCCCATTGTCCGCATACCGTGAATTCGCCTATACTGTTTTGACACAACCGAAAGAGAGCAAACCCTCCGATGGGAGACATTTTCAAGCGACTCGTCAACTTGGCGAAAGCCGAAATTTCACACTTGAGTCAACCGGACCGTGAGCTGACTGAAGAATTCAAAGCCTGGTTTGATCATCAACCCGGCCATGATCGCTACCGTGAAGCCTTTGATCGGGAGTATCAACGTCAATACGGTCAGGGACATCAATACTCTCAGGGTCGTGAGCAACGTCAAAATCAGCAAAGCTCAAGCTATTCTGAAAACCAGGGCTACGATCCGTATAAGGTCTTGGAGATCAATTCTCAGGCCTCTTGGGAAGAAATTGAAAAGGCCTATAAAAAATTGGTAAGAAAATACCATCCCGATCGCTATCAGAGTGCCGAAGACCGTGAGACGGCCACCCGTGTGATGTCGATGATCAATGCTTCCTTTAGCTTTTTGAAAGAAAAACACGGCAAAAAATAGTGTCTTTACAGGATTGGATGCAATTGGCTTTGACCGAAGCTGAGAGCGCTTCTTCACAGGGCCATGTCCCTGTGGGGGCTGTTTTGGTTTTTCAGGAAAAATGTCTCTTCAAAGGCCATAATCTATCTGGCCACAGTGATTTCCCGCTCAAACACGCTGAAATGAAGGTGCTTGAAATGGCGATGGGGCATTTATCCCAGGAAGAATGGCGTATGGCGACCCTCTATGTCACGCTGGAACCCTGTCCGATGTGCATGGGGGCCATTCTGCACACCCATTTGGGTCGCCTGGTCTTTGGGGCAGCAAATTTGAAATGGGGAGCCTGCGGTAGCGTAGCCGATTTAAGCCATCTCTATCCCAGCCAAAACCTTGAAATCATTGGCGGTGTTTTGGAGTCTCAGTCTCAAAGCTTGCTCAGTTCCTTTTTTAAGGCCTGTCGCTAAGGCGCGCTTGACTCTGCGGGGGGCGGATCTGAGAGTGGAGTTTCTGGAGACGGCGAAGCCTCACTTTCTGTGTTATTTTCAAGCGTTTCACTCTCTGGACTGGCTTCTGAAGAGGGGGAGGCCGTCGCTTCTTCGCCAGCGCTTGAATCTGCAGATTCGATGGGGGTAGGAGAGACTGTGCTTTCAGGGGATGGGGTCGCCGTGTTTGGACTGGTTGTTTCTGTGGGGGGATTGCTGGCGATGGTCGCTGCCGGACTCGGGAAGGAGGCGGGTGCTGCCTGCTCAAGTGGTGCTGAAGATTGAAGCGGGGAGGTTCTTTCGGGTTTGTGCGCAGGCGGACGCGTCATTTGCCAGCCCACAATCATTAGCAAGAGGATGGCGCCAATACCTGAATAGATAATCATTTGTTTGGAGTTTTCAGACTCCAGGGCTTTTTTTGCAATTTCCTCAGGGCTGGTCGCGATACGAACGACCTCTTCCTGGGAGGCAGAAGGACTCCCTTTTAATTTCGCATCTGGCGTTTTACCCGCACTTTTCCAACCACAAAACATGCAGGTTAGGGATTGGTCAGATTTTACCACAACCACGCGATTACAAATTGGACATTGCTTTTCAGACATATAAGATTCCTGTAGTTATAATAGTCTTCTGAAATTTTTATACTTTTTGCAAAACCGTTTCTAAAGCTTGTTTTTGTTCAAACTTCTCCAACCCAATGATTTCCGTGCGCCTTATAGCTTTGAGCCCACCCAGACAGAAGATCAGCGGGCAAGGGGCCTTTTTCAAGCGCTTGGCTGAGTTCGCTTAAATTTTTGATCTGGCGGGTGCCAGCGATACACGTGTCCACACCGTCTGCAAAAGCCGTAAAACGCAAGGCCTGATCAGTCGTGATTTGCTCAGGTTTCATGCCCATGGCTTGCCAGCGTAGCCAATAATTTTCGCAATAGTCCCCGTATGGGCGTGTTTGAAATCGCCAGAAGGCGTTGGCCAAAGGACGCTTGGCAATCACGCCCAGGCCTTTGGCTTTTGCAATGGGTAACAGATGCTGAAGACTGTAGCGGTCGCAGATATTGACGGAGCATTGAATACTGTCAAAGACGCCAGCGTGTATCGCCCACTCCAAGGCTTGGTTTTCACCGGAATAAGCCATGAGCCGTACTTTTCCAGCCTGTTTGGCCTTTGCAAGCGCGGCGATCACTTCTCCGTATTCTAAGGTTCCGATAGGACAAGAATGCAGGTGAACGATATCCAGCCAATCGGTCTTTAGGTTTTTGAGCGCCTCATCAATGCCAGCTTCAATACAGGCGGCTGTCCAGTCTGGAATGCCTTCAATGCCATAGCCAATTTTTGTCGATAGAATCAGGTCAGAGCGTTTGTGTTGAAGGAATTTGCCAATCCGTGTTTCAGAGGCTCCATATCCCCGTGCTGTGTCGATCAGGTTAATACCAGAATCCAGCACATGGTTCAATAAGGCTTCAGCTTCACGATCACTGAGTTCATTGCCCCCAATATGGCCTGCGCCAAATCCAAGCGCAGAAACCTGCAGACCTGAGTTTCCAAAGGCACGTTTGATCATGACTTGGTTTCTTTTTCAATTCGCTTGATATGGGTATTCAATTGTTCAAGGGGCAAGGCAAAGCCTGAAGCATTCCGATGTCCTCCTCCGCCAAATTCACGGCAGATGGCGCTGACATCAAATTCGCCAATGGAACGCAGACTGAATTTTCGCAATCCCTTTTGATCTGAAAAAGACATGGCAAAAGGGGCTTCTGGAAAACGCAAACACAAGTTGTTGCCCAATTCAGAAGCAAAGAGTGGCGTATTGACACCGGGAACCTCATGGCCTAAAATTTCAAACCAATCGACTCTTTGCCCCAGATTTTCAATCAATTGGTGCTTATAGCGCAGGGTAATTTTACCTTCTTCGCGTAAGGTGTCTACTTCCAAGCTGTTCCAGACTTCGAACTCCATTGGATAGATACTCAAGGCTGTGGTAATTTCATGGGCATCTGGAAGCGACCAGGTCCACAAATCCTGATCTTGAATATACTTGAGGAGTTCAGGAATGGGTTCCTCAGGAAAAAAATATTGCCAGGTCATCACTGCACCAGAACGATGCATATCGAATTCAGCAAAATCCAGATCTTTTAATTCTGCCAGTGCAGTTTTGTGATGATCAAGAACCTTTAATTTAGAGCGTTGGGATAATTCTAGCAATGTTTCACGATCAAAGGAGAAATCCAGAATATAGACTTCTGAGCCCGAAGGTATTTCTGGAAGTGTTGCACCATGGCGCATGGGGATATAAATAGCCGTCTCTGAAAATTTTTTCCAGGCTGCCCATGCGGCTCCGAAACCGTCAGGGCAATTGGCATGGTAAAGAACATAACGCGACATGTCATTTCCTCCGCAAAGAATGCAGGTATTATAGCTTGTTTCTGCTCAAGATACAGATCGGCCCAAGGGAGTCGGGTTACAATATCTGAGTCTAAAATTCTGGAGGAGAAAAATGTCACAGATCCCGCATTATCTGGAAGTGATTGCAGAGTGGCACCGCGAACACCACCCCCTATCTGTGAAGGCACTTCAAGCACCTTTGACGCTTGAACAAATACAGAAACTCAGCTCGGAACTGCCTTTCAGCTTGCCTGAAGAATTAATCGAACTCTATCAATGGCACAATGGACAATCCAATAACCGGCCCTTTTTTGGGGGCTATACTTTCTATCCTCTGGAAGAAGCGATTGAAGAATATCAATTGGCACTTGAAACCTCAGAAGAAGAAGGGCGTTTATGGAAAGCGAGCTGGTTTCCTGTTTTTGGTTTTCAAGGGGACTATTTTGTTTTGGATTGTGAAAGCGAACTTCAACCTTCTCCCATTTTCATGTCCCTGGACAGTGAAAGCTTGGCCCCATGCTGGTATGAAAATCTTGAGAAAATGCTGCTCACTCTCAAACAGTGTTTTGAAAAAGGGGCGTATTTCTTGGATGAGGATGAGATCCTGCTTGAAGATTATGAAAGTGTTGAGCAAATTCGGCTGAGCATCAATCAGAAGGTAGATCGCTATGCGACTGAAGAGGAACTCTCTGAATTTGAACCCCATCAGGAAATTGAAGATTTGATCGATGGCTCACGTAAAGTCACCTCCTGGCTTTCGGAACATCAGCATACGGTTGAATTCTTTGGCCCCGATGGTCGAAAGCGCTGGCAAGACATATTTTGGGGAGATGAATTGAGACGCAAAGATATTTGGGAGTTTACGGGGCCCAGTGAGGCAGTGATTACCAGCGAAAACTATTCAGGGATGCTTTTTTCAACCCGTGCCTATGCAGATATTTTGCCGGGTGGCGAAGTGATGACACGACGTGTTGAAACGATCATCAACGGTGAAGTTGTTTCTGAAGAGGATTTCAATGAACAAGAAGAAGATTAAAACATGGCTTTATGCGATGAAAATCAAGCTTTATTGGACTATTTAAGACAAAATAAACAGCTCTGGCATATTCTTAAGACTCTGCCTGAATTGCCGTGTAATGCTTGGCTTGCGGCAGGCAGCATTATGGAAACGGTTTGGAATCTTCAAGCGAAGTTTCCTGCAGATCGGGGGATTCGTGATTACGATCTGATTTATTGCGATCCCGGCGATCTCTCATGGGAAGCTGAGGATCGACTGATTCAGCACGGGCGCAGGCTCTGGCCAAATCTTGAAATTGAGATACGCAACCAGTCACGGGTACATTTGTGGTATCCCGAGCGCTTTCATATCGCAATAGAACCCCTCACGTCGATTACCCAGGCCATGTTATTGTGGCCAGCGACTTGCCATGCGATTGCAGTCAAGCTCGTGGGAGAAGAGCTTGAAGTCATTGCTCCCTGGGGATTAGAAGATCTGTGGCAGGGAATTGCCCGACCCAACCCTGCTTGTCCTGATACCCAGGCCTTTCAAAAAAAAGTGCAGCGCTGGACTCTTTTGTGGGATCTTACTGTTTGTTATAATTTAAAAAATTGATATGATGAATATATCTCGTTTCTGTCTCATTATTGCAAAAAAAGTACATAATTATGACGCTGATTTCAGAAAATAATGGTATTTACTTCTTTTCAGTGCCATCACCCGATAGAACGGTTGTGCTGCCGCACGCTGAAAATATCATGGTGATTTGCAATGAAAGTACTCAATATTGTTTACATTCTTCTCAAGTTAAAGAACTTATTTTTGATTCTACTTTGCCCAGACAAGCCATCCCTTCTTCAAATTTGGAGAAATTGTCTGAAATTTTCAGTCAACTGGGTATCTCCTTGGGGTGTTTTGTAGATATCGGTGCTTATGATGGTTTGAACTATTCCAATACCTATCCCTTGATGTGTGCGGGCTGGTCAGGGCTGATGCTTGAATGTGACCCCTGCCGTTTTACAACTTTGGCTGAAATTTGTCGTGATTATCCTGCTGTACAGGTTTCCAGAGCCAAAGTCAGCCCGAAAAATATTCTTGCTCATTTGGCTTCTGCAGAGATCCCGATCGAGTTTGATTTTTTAAGCCTCGATATTGATAGCTATGATTATTTTGTTTTGGAAGCACTTTTAGATAGGTATCACCCAACGGTGATCTGTGCTGAAGTCAATGAAGTGATCCCCCCCCCGATTGAGTTTACGGTGAAATACCGACCTGATTTCAGTTTGGACTTAAGCAGCCGGTTTTTTGGCATGAGTTTAACCAAACTTGCAAAATTGGCAAATCGCCATGGCTATCTTCTGGCGCATATGCACTATATGGATGTTATTTTAATTGATGCCCGATTTGCAATTAAAGACCCTGAAAACCTGAGTGCATTTTACAAACGTTCTTTTTTAGATTTGCCCAGACCCACCTATTATCAAGATTACCCCTTTGATGTAGAAGCTCTGCTCAATGCGCCTCCTGAAGTGGGTCTTCAAATTTTATTGAATAGTTTCTCTCCTTTTCAGGGGCAATTTGAGCTTTCTCTTTCCACTGAAGGTTTTGCTCTGAGTTAAAGCCGACTCAGGGCAGAACAGGCCTGTTTCGCTGGTATAATAAAGACAGATATGAATTGCTGAGATCTGTAAGGAGAAAAACCATGGGCCAAATGACTGTTTCGAATGAACTGACCCTGAGTGGACTTGAAGCTTTATTGGAAGGGCAGGCTCCTGTTGCCCTTCGGGCTCCCCATGGTACCCATCTGAATTGTAAAGGTTGGATTCAGGAAGCCGCCCTGCGCATGCTTTTAAACAATTTGGATTCTGAAGTAGCTGAACACCCAGAAAGTTTAGTTGTTTACGGCGGAAGCGGAAAAGCAGCCCGAAATTGGGAGGCTTTGCGGCAAATTGTTAAAACCCTGCTGACACTTGAAAATGATGAAACCCTCCTGGTTCAATCCGGTAAACCTGTCGGGGTATTTAAATCGCATCCTGATGCGCCGCGCGTTTTAATCGCCAACTCCAATCTGGTGCCCCATTGGGCAACCTGGGAAAAATTTCGTGAATTGGAAGCCCTGGGTCTGATGATGTATGGTCAGATGACGGCGGGAAGCTGGATCTATATCGGTACCCAAGGCATTTTGCAAGGAACCTATGAAACATTTCGAGCTGTTGCTGAAAAACATTTCAAAGGCAGCCTGGAAGGGCGTTTGTGTGTTACAGCAGGTCTGGGAGGCATGGGGGGCGCGCAGCCACTCGCGATTAAAATGAATGGGGGCGTTGCGCTCTGCGTTGAAGTAGATCGCTCGCGGATTGAACGACGGATTGAAACCCGCTATTTGGATCAATGGTATGAAGATGTCAATACCGCCATTGACCATGCCTTAGAAGCCAAGCGCAATGGTTGGGCCCGTTCGATTGGACTGGTTGGCAATGCGGCAGAGGTTTTACCAGAATTGGTGAATCAGGGCATTGTACCGGATATCGTTACCGATCAAACCAGTGCCCATGATCCTCTCAATGGCTATGTGCCTGCTGAATACAGTCTCAGTGATGCAGAACATTTACGCAAAGCAGATCCTGACCGTTATATTCAACTCTCTCTGCATTCGATGGTCCGGCATGTTGAGGCCATGGTGACCCTTCAGAGCAGAGGCTCTGTGGTCTTTGATTATGGCAATAATATTCGCCAACAGGCCTTTAACAGGGGCTTCGAGCGGGCTTTTGCTTTTCCAGGCTTTGTACCGGCCTATATTCGCCAGCTTTTTTGTGATGGCAAAGGGCCTTTTCGCTGGGCTGCCCTGTCTGGGAAAGCTGAAGATATTTACCGCATTGACCAGTTAATTCTTGACGAGTTCAGTGATGATCCTGGCTTAATGAACTGGATCCAAATGGCACAGGAGCAGGTGGCTTTTCAGGGCCTGCCTGCTCGCATCTGTTGGTTGGGTTACGGAGAAAGGGCCCGTTTGGGGCGACGTATCAATGATTTGGTGGCCAGTGGAGAAGTGTCTGCGCCGATCGTGATTGGCCGTGACCATTTGGACTGCGGCTCTGTCGCTTCGCCCAACCGAGAAACCGAATCCATGTTGGATGGCAGTGATGCTGTCTCAGATTGGGTGTTTTTGAATGCCATGATCAATGCTGTGGGCGGCGCTTCTTGGGTTTCAATCCACCATGGAGGAGGCGTTGGCATTGGCTATTCTCAACATGCTGGCATGGTGATCGTAGCCGATGGCAGCAAAGAAGCCGATGTGCGTTTGGAACGTGTTTTGACCTCTGATCCAGGCATGGGCATTATTCGCCATGTGGATGCAGGCTATGAAGAAGCCTGTGACGCTGCCCACCGTCACGGGGTGCGTATCCCCATGTGGGAAAAATGAAACTTCTCAGTTTTCAGGTTAAAAAATCCTTGCCTCGCGCGGGTCTTTTAACCCGCCATGGGGTTGTAGATCTTGCTGCCGCTTCTCAGCAATTCTTGACTCAAGCTTTGCCCGATCAGGTTTTACAGGTTTTGCGTCAAGATCCTGGGCTGGTTCAGACCCAGCACTTGGCAGATTGGATAGAAAGCCAGGATTCTTTTTTAGCGCTTGCACTTGAAAATGTTTCACTTTGTCCGCCCGTACTGTTTCCGGGGGCGATGTTGGATTTCTATACTTTTGAACAGCATGTGGCAACCTGCCGTGCAAAACGAGGTCTAGAGGTTGTGCCTGAATGGTATCAGTATCCTGTCTATTATAATGGCAATCCCCGTGCACTTGTGGGCCATGGGGTGGATGTCTTTTTCCCGAAGGCCGAAACAAAACGCGATTATGAGTTGGAATTGGCGATCATCATCGGCAAAGAAGGCAGGGATATCCCACGGGAATCTGCGCATGAATATATTGCAGGCTATACCATTCTGAATGACTGGAGTGCGCGCGCCATTCAGGCCGAAGTCATGAAAGTGGGTTTGGGACCAGCAAAGGGGAAAGATTTTGCCAGCAGCTTGGGGCCCTGGTTGGTAACACCTGATGAAATCGGAGACCCCCGTGATTTAACCATGGTGGCAAGGGTGAATGGTGAAGAATGGTCTCGCGGAAATTCAGGCAGTTCCTATTATCGCTTTGAAGAGATGATCGCCTTCGCCTCGGAAGGGGTTACGCTTTATCCGGGTGACCTGCTCGGTTCGGGTACGGTGGGTACTGGCTGTGGATTGGAATTGGGCAAGTTTCTCCAGCCCGGTGATTGGGTTGAGCTGGAGATTGAAAAGATTGGAACCCTTGCAAATCGGGTGTTTTAAACCGATTCACTGACCCGACTGGGAAAAAGTTTTGCATGTGAATTATCTTTGAGTGCTTCGCCTGGTAGCCCCCAATTGTGTGAATAACTGAGTGCTCCACTTTTATGCAGCGTTAGCAGAATATTTTCACGAAAACCTTCTGTAGTCTGCGTATCGCCAAATTCAAATTTACACAGATGATCCCCCAAGGCATTAAATTCTTCTGCAATCAGAGCATGGCAGAGCAAACCCTCAGTATTTGAACTCAAGGCCCAAAGGCAGATGGTACCACTGGAATCGTGGGCCAGAAAAGCGTGCTCATGGTGCAGCAGCTGTGCTTCTCGGCTCGCAGTATAATCCAGTTTGATCCCTTTGCAATCGCGCAGCGATTCAAGTTTTAATTCAGCTTGAAAGCCTTCGCCATCATGGGAGATTCCCTGACCGAGATAGCGACCTTCCCAAGATTTCAGTTTTTCGATTAAGCTCATATGAGAATTCCTCGTTTAGATCCAAAAATGATTGATTGAAGACAAGGGGGCTTCATGCCCCTTTTTTCAATATTTCGGTAGTGAATGCTTCATTCTAGCATGTGAACTTCGCTTCAATTGTTTAATTTTTCCCATCGCTGGGCTGGTTGAAGTTCTGGTTTTGAAGTGAATCAATCAGTTTAAAGCTGTTTAATTGGAAGAAAAAGTTGAAACCTGTTCTTTTGGTTTTGCCAATCTTTGAGTAAAAATTCAGCTGTGGGGCTGTTTGTTGCTTTAAAATAATCAGTTAGAACAGATTCTAATTCAACAAACTCTTCAGGGAGCATTTTTCTCGAACCGATATACTCTGAATTGATCATTTCTGTTTGCCCATCCAGGAGATAAATCTTTCCCCCTGTCATGCCACTGCCTGTATTGGGGCCTACGGGGCCCAAAATAATCACAGACCCTTGGGTCATGTATTCACAGGCATGAAAACCTGTTCCCTCAACGACACTGATGGCACCACTGTTTCTGACTGCAAATCGATCTCCGGCTCTCCCTCTGACAAAAAGGATTCCACCCGTGGCACCATAGAGAGCACCATTGCCAATGATGACGTCTTCTTGCGGGTTTAATCGGGTCAAAGGGGTAGGTTTGATTACAATTTTTCCTCCCGACATTGATTTTGCCACTGAATCATTGGCCTCACCGTAGAGGCAAACTTCAATTCCCTGGGTTAAAAATGCGCCAAACCCTTGTCCGGCACTGCCAGTAAACGTAAATTCAAGTTTTTTATCCGTCGCAGGAAAGGGAGGCACTTGATTTGTAATTTGGGCAAGGTGGTTGAGATGTTCTCGGCGTGCAAGCTCACCTGAGAGTGTGGCGAGAATTGCGCGATCCCGGTTATTGATAGGATAACTCAACTGACGTGCTTGAGCTGTTTCCAAGGCTGGCATGCCATCATATAGCAGTTTCAAATTGAGCGGGTTTGCAATTTGATTTTCTGAATGAGCTTCGCTATTTTCACTGTAGAGATAAGGAGGGGAAAGTAAAAAGCTTAAATCCAGTTGAAGCTGATTGACCCATTGTACATAGTTTGGATTAATTTCCAGCAGATCAGTCCGACCGATTGCTGCGCTCAAATTTTTCAAACCAAGCTTTGCAAGTTCAGATTTCGTGTCCTGCGCCAGAAGTTTCAGCAGCTTGACGATGCTTTTCACATTTCCTTTGTATTTCGATTTAAATTTTGGATCATGGGTGGCGATTCCTGTTGGACAGGTATTCTTTTCACAAACTCTTGCCATCACACAGCCTTCGGCGATCAACAATAATTTACCAAAATCAAATTCTTGAGCACCTAAGATAGCCGCTAAGACTATATCTTTGCCTGTTTGCAAACCTCCATCAATCCGCAAGATGATCTGATCTCTGAGTTGGTTATCGATTAAGGCCTTGTGCACTTCCACCAGTCCAAATTCAAAGGGCAGGCCGGCATGCTTCATTGAACTGAGCGAAGCGGCACCGGTTCCGCCATCTAAACCTGAAATATGGATGATATCGGCTCCTGCTTTGGCAACGCCTACTGCAATCGTACCAATATTGGCTCCCGCTACAAGTTTGACACTTATTTTGACGCCGGGTTTCAATTGCTTGAGTTCATAAATCAGTTCTTTTAAATCTTCAATGCTGTAAATATCATGCAAGGGGGGAGGGGAAATCAGATCGACCTGGGTCAGTGAATGCCTGGCTTTGGCGATGGCGGCATCTACTTTGGTCGCCATCAGTTGCCCCCCTTCTCCTGGTTTTGCGCCTTGAGCAACCTTGATTTGAAATTCATCTGCTCCAATCAGATAGCGCGCGCTGACTCCGAAGCGCCCTGAAGCCACCTGTTTGATACTTGCGCTGATTCCTTCTGTTTCATAAAATGGGTTTTCTCCCCCTTCTCCACTGTTGCTGCGGCCCCCAATTTCACGCATGGCAAGAAAAATATCTCTTTGTGATTCTGCACTGATGGCACCAAAAGACATGGCCCCTGAACCAAAGGTTTTGAGTATTTCTGAAAGCGCTTGTGCATCTTCCCAAGCGAGTTGTGTTGGGGAGTGTTTGAAGTTTAAGAGATGGCGCAAATGGTAAGGACTTTCGCTTTCCAAGCTCTCTAAATAGTTGCTCCAAAATACCTGGGTGGATTCATCTGTCTCGGCTTGAAGAGCCTGGTGAATTTGACGGGAACGGTAGGCCGTCATGGCGTGTTTTTCACCTTTTTGGTGTTTGTTGTGTTCTCGATAGAGATAATTATGCAGGGGTTGGCCTGCCTCATAGGCTGATTTGGAAAGTTCGCTCTGCTGAAGCAGCAGTTTGGCAATGCCCTCTAAATCCAGCCCGCCTGCGAGAGAGGGCACGCCCCGGAAATACAGATGGCTCAGTTCTCGATCCAGACCGATGATGGAGAACAATTTGGCACTCTGATAGCTTTGTACAACAGAAATACCCATTTTTGACATCACCTTGAGCAGGCCGCTTTCATAGGCTTTGAGCAAGTTCTTTTCTCTTTGTTCAGGCAGCAGATCTTTGCTCTCCAAGGCTCCAGAACGCGCCATTTCTAGGCTGAGCCAGGGGCATATGGCGGCAGCGCCAAATCCGATCGTACAGGCAATATGGTGGGTTTCATAGATTTGACCAGATTCAATAATCAAAGAGGCTCTCAATCTGAGACCCGCCTTGTCCAGGGCGATGATCACTCTGCGCAGAACCAGCAAAACAGGGATGGGAAGATTTTCCCAATCCGCCTGACGGTCTGAAAGAATAATCAAGGAAATCCCCGAACGCACAGCATCAACCACTTGCTTGGCAATGGTTTCAAGTTGGTGGTTAAAGGCAACGGGGCCGTGAACACGCTGGAATGTCATTTGAAAGCAGGCATGCCGCAGTGAAGTCTTTTCTGAATCCAACGCTTTCAAATAGCTAATTTGACCCAGGCTGAGCAAGGGACTTTTTAACTCCAAGCCTTCAGGAGGAGGAATCAGTTCTTTTTGAGAAATAATATTGGGACGAATGCCCAAGTATACAGAGAGGTTGGTGACCAATTTCTCTCTGAGATAATCGAGCGGCGGATTGGTGACCTGGGCGAAATTCTGATAGAAGAAATCAAAAAATGATCTGACTTGATCCGATAAAATAGCCAGTCGCGCTGTTTCTCCCATCGAACCAATGGGTTCACTGCCCGTTTCTACCATGGGTTTTAGAATTTTATCCAAAGCTTCACGGGTATAGTGAAACAGGGCAGATATCTCCTGGGGGGGGGCTTCAATTTGAGAAGACGAAAGATAGGGCAGAGGTGTGAGATGTGCGTCAAAATGAACGCCCGCATTTCTTTGCGCTTCGCTTGGATCTGTAAAATCAATTGTGCCGCTGGCAAGATCAATTTGTACTCCGCGACCCGCTTTTAAAGCTCCACGGGCTTGAATTTGAGCATCGGTCAAATTAAAGATGCCAGTTTCGGAAGCCAGGTAAAACTTATTTTCTGTTTGAACCCAACGACAGGGCCTGAAACCATTGCGATCCAGACGTGCGCCCACAACCTCTCCATCCGAAAAAGTCACCATCGCAGGGCCGTCCCAAGGCTCCATGCCCCGACTCCAAAACTTATAAAATGAATTGTTTAAATCAGAGGGAGGAATGATCAGGGCGACAGCATCTTCAACAAAGGGCAGGCTGCTGCGATACATCAAGGCTTCGACGATTTCATTTAAACTGCCTGAATCGCTGATTCCTTCATGGGTGAGCAATTCATTGCGGGGAAGTCCCAAGGTTTTTTCGCGGGAATATGCCCACGAACGGTTGCCTTGGATTGTGTTGATTTCGCCATTGTGCCCCAAAAGCCGAAAGGGCTGTGCCTTATCCCAGGAGGTGACCGTATTGGTACTGAACCGCCTGTGAAAAATACCAAAGCGGCTTTTATAAGCTGGATTTTGTAAATCAAGATAAAATCTTCCCAAATATTCAGAACGGGTCAGCGCTTTGTAGACGATCGTATTCACAGAAAGAGAGGCCACAAAGAACGCAGGTTCTGGAAACAGTCTGCGTTGACGCGTAAAGGTTTTGCGCAAGGCACGGTAGAGCATATGATTAAAAGCTGTATCATTGTTGGCATGAATCGGGCGTTGAATAATGGCCTGAAGGAGTTTTGGCAAAGAGGCTCTGGCCTGTTCTCCCAAGACATCCAAATGTATCGGAACCTCTCTGTAGCTGATGATGGGCATGTCCCAAAAGCCAAAGGTATCCTCAAAAATAGCCAGTAATTTGCGTTGAGGTTCAGGTGCTTGCGTGACGAACAGGGAGGCCACTGCAACGGTGCCTCTTTCATACCCCAAGAGCTCAAAGGGAATATCTGTCATGATGCCTGCGCCATCGCCTGTTTTTTGGTCTGCAGCACAGGCTCCGCGATGCTCTACACAGGACAAAGCATAGAGGGTTTCTTCAATGATCTGATGTGAAAACTCTCCCCTTCTGCTGGCGATGAAACCTACCCCACAGGCGCTTTTTTCGGAACGTGGGTAGCCAAAAGCATCATAGTGTCGCATTTAAATTCTCCCCCTAAGTTGAACAAGCGTCATTGTAACCCTTTTTTTGGATGCGGGATCACGTGAACAGAATTTTTCAATTCGAAATTATTTCCTGGGTTCATATTCTTTGGGTTGACAAAGAAATTTCTTATCTTACACTGAAAGAGCTTGACTCTGTAGAATGAGAAACTCATTTTACAGAGAAAAAATGATTAAATTATGTGTAATGAGGTAGTTTGATGATTGGATTTCAGAAAAAAGTGCTGAGTTTTGGATGTCTTGTCTTGTTGGGTTTAACCGCTTACCCTGCTTTCAGTGCCGGGCCGGGTATCACGCTGACTCTAGATGGAAAGCCTGTCACATCTGTTCCTGTTGATCAATTGGGAAAAATACAAATCAAAGTCTCCACAGGGGGCCCCAGTTTTAAGTCTGTTTTCAGTGGGCAATGGTCTGGCATCGATCAAACCCTCAGTCTTGCGGGTCAGATTTATCACCAAGGCAACCCAGAACCTGATATCAAATCTGCACATGGTTGGTCTGGTTATGGCATGGAGAGAACGGGTTATGATGCCAATTGGGCTGGAAAAAACACCTCTACTGCATCCATGGCGGATGCTGCCAAGGTGGATGGTTTATCCCTTTTTAAAGCCACAGACAGCGATAATGTGGCATTTACGTTTCGCTTTCGCCGCAAGGTCTATACCGGTAAACAGATTTGGGAAAATGGTGGCTGGGTGAAAGAAACCCGTTGGGAAGCAGCAGGCCCTACCATGGGCAAAGCCAGTCTCAAGCTCCAGCCCCCCACCTTTGCCTCAAGCTTGGATCCCAATCAGCTTTTCGCACCTGCGCTTGAAAAATTCAACGCTCCTGCCAAGAGCGAATACGATGACAATCGCGCAGAACTCATTTCTCGTACTTTGCTCTATCCGCAATCCTATGGCGGCCGCAAAGTAGATTTCAAAGGCACTAAAATTACAGGCTTTGAAGTTGTTCCCGGTAAAAAACCTGCTTTTAACTGGAATTATCTCGACAAGGGTGGAGAGTTGGTTCACGCTGAGATGACGGTCAATATGAAAATTCATGCCGTGATGCATACTCAGTTTGAAAGCCTCCCTGTGCCCATGAATACGGAAGCAGATTTTGACTGTCCGATCGCCATCTCAGCTGATCGCATGCTGAACTCTGGAAATTGGGTCACCAGTGATTTGGAGTTCAATGATGAAATTCGTAAGGTCTGTAAAACACCTGACGGCAAAACTCCTGACGATATCGTTAAAACCGTCAATCCCATGGGAGGAGCGAAATCTCCTCAGGATATCTTAAAAGGCTTTGGCTTTTAAGAGCTAAAGACGGGCCCCTCAATACTTTTGAGGGGCCTTTTTATGAAACTCAGTTTGCGTCCTGATGAAAATAGGCAATCACGACGGTGATATTATCCCGGCCTCCACGGCTGTTGGCCAACTCAATCAAAGCATCACAGGCTGCTTGTGTCGAATTCTGTTGTAGAATTTCAACAAATTCCTCATCTTTGACATGCCGTGTTAAGCCATCGGTGCAGAGTAAAAGACGATCTCCGATTTCCAAGTCAAAAGTTGTTACTTCTGGTTTTACTTTTTTACTTGCACCCAATGCCTGGCTAAGAGCATTGCGATATTTGCTCTTCGCGGCTTCTTCTTCAGTCATTTTGCCCGCTTTGACAAGAAGGTGGGCCATGGTATGATCTTCAGTCAGTTGAGCAATCATATCTCCTCGAACGAGGTAGGCCCGGCTATCGCCCACATGGCCAATCGTTAAATTTGTACCATGAACGAGTGCTGCTGTGAGGGTGGTTCCCATTTTTTCACGTTGGCTGTCGTTCTCTGCTTGCTCTTCAGAATAACTTGATAGATTTTGATGAACTTCGGGAATCAAAATCTTGAGAAGGTCTTCTGAAGATTTAATTCCGTAGGCCGATAAAAACTCTGCAAGTTGACCGCAAAATAACTCTTCAAAAATATCCCGAACCATGCCACTGGCAACTTCTCCGCGCTCATGGCCTCCCATGCCGTCTGCTGCCAGCATAACAGCGTCCAAAGGAAGATCAGGGACCTGTTTGGGGGTTAAGATTAAAAAAGAGTCTTCATTATTGGTTCTTTTTTGACCCACATGCGTGGAGCCAGCCATTTCAATCTTTATCACGAAGACCTCACAATTAGATGGGTATGACCGAGACATCTTCGATTTCTGCGATTGCTGAGGCATCTTCCAGCACTTCGCTTCGAGAGCTCTGAGTTACCAGTGTCAATGAAACATCCAGGTCGAGTTTATCCTGTAAAATATCATCGGCTGAAGGATTCATCTTTATGACTGTACCATGTTTTTCTAAAATCATCACTAAAAGAGAAATCCGTACTGATTTCATGCGGCAACGGGGATGGATACGAATATGCATTTCAAGCAGGGTAAAACCCTGTTCTTTTGCTTCCTGCATGATATGTTGATCAATTGGAGTATAAATCATGCGCATTTGACTGGGCTGGGTGGTCATTTGACTGGGTCGCTTCAGGCGGGTATTTCTGAGTTCCTGTAAGCGTTGCTTATGCGATTCCATCAGATTATGTAATTGTTCAGTTCCTTGAAACTCAGTATTGTTTTTGAGTTCAGTCACTGTTTTGCGGGCTTCTGCCATTTTACGAACTTTTTCATAAACTTCTGGAATGGCGTGAATGACTGTTTCAAAAGCCAGTTTATTGAGCTTGTACAATTGACATGCGGTTTGCGTTTTGACGGTGGCATTGCGGGGTTCACTGAGAACCAGAGCCATTTCACCAAAAATTTCACCCTCATGCAATTGAGCGACAACCTGAAAGTCTTTAATGACTTCAACGGTGCCTCGGCGGATAATATACATGGCATCACCGCGCTGGCCTTCACGTACCAGAATTTTTCCGGCAGGATGATCTTCAAAACGCATGCACAATTTGATTTTTTCAAAAAATTCTTCGGGGGCTTCTTTGAAAACGGAGACCCGACGCAGGGTTTCGGGCAAATTAAAGGCCGAACGCACCAATGTCGGAGCGCTGGTTTTTGTGGGCGGGGTTTCTTGTGTTGCTTCAGACAATTTCAAGAGGTGTTTCAAACGCAGATCTGTCAAAAGCGAAAACCATTGCAGTTGCTTGTGCAGGAGCATGACCTCAAAAATTCGGTCTTCATTCTGAATGACCAGATTTTGATTTTCCCTGCGGATCATCTGCAGTGGTTCATCAATGCGGAAACGGGGGTCCATTTCAGCTTTGAAATAGACACATTCCTCAAGTATTGTAGATTGCTGATCCAACTCCAAGATACGGTGTTGGCCTGCATCTAAAATTTGGGTGCGGCCATTCAGCAGGCGTTGGGCGCAAACAGGAGAAATCAAACCTTCCTGAGGATCAGCCTTCCAGATAATTTTCTGGCTTAAGGGGTTGATCTCAATCACACGGTGGTTGCCGGTGTCTGCAATTAGGTAGGTGCCTTGGGGGGTGCGTTGAATATCAGAGGGGGAATTCAAAAAACCTTCCCCAGACCCAACTTGCCCAGTAATCCCATAGCTCCATACAATTTCGTGTTTCTCATTGATACGCAAGACGCGGTGATGGCCTTGATCCACTACCAAGTATGAATTTTCTCCATCAAGGGGGCAGTAATAAGCTTTGCTCGGGAAAGACAAGACATGGTGTTCTGAACGGTTGGTTTCAAAAGTCCAGTGTTTATTTCCAAAGCGATCACAGAGAAAAATTCCATGCCCTTTACGATCTACAACCAAGATCAGTTTATTCGGTAAAAATTGTGCTGAAACAGGTTCCTGGCATTGAGTCAAATCAAAATTTATCTGCCAGACCACCTCGTGATTAGTCGGGGTGGATAAGAACAAAAGACGTCGGCGTTTGGGGTCTGGGATCAACAAATAACCCAAAGGGAGATCTCCGCGTGGATCCAGGGATGCCGTTTGTTTCAGTCTTTGATATTCAGGGCTGTCGAGAATCAGTCCGCAAGTTGTGCATTGCCATTTGTCCAAAAGTAAATTATTGCAGGAAGGACAGCGCTGGGGGGGCTGCGTATAGTTGGGGGCCGGGGCATTGATTTTTAGCCAGGCCTGGACAGTGCTCCGTTGTAAGCTGGATTTAAAATGATGGCCCTGAAAATTTTCCAACTTGACAGGGGCGACTTCCTGGCCATCTAATATTCTGTGAAGATTTGCAGCTTCAACTTGCAGACGTTTTAAATCTTCTGGATGGTGATGTAGATCTTGACCTGTTTGTTGCTGCAATAAGCCGATCAGAATCTCCAGGATTTCTGTCCGGATAGATTCTGCTGTAATAGTAGCACTCATGATGCCTGTCCCGTGATGTTCCCTACGTTCTGAAATTCAATCAAAGTCAAGTCCATCATACCATTATGAACTTCAAAATATGAAATATACGGGAGAATGCTTGAGTGAAATGTGAATCAAGTTTTTAACTTCACGAGCAATTGTGCAAGCTCAACCTGATCTCCCTCTTTCACCAGAAGTTTACTTACCAAAGCTGCACGGGGGGCTTTGATTTCAATTCTCATTTTCATGGCTTCAAGATAGAGCAGGGTTTCATTGGCAGAGATTTGTCTGTCTTCAGAAATAAAAATTTCTGTCACTTTTCCTGCCATGGGTGCCAAAATTTCTGAACCTGAATGGGGAGAAACAGCCTTTAAAAGTGAAGTTTCCAATTCGCGCTCTAAAATCTGTCCCTGCCAGAGAAATTGTTGGCGCTGTTGACAATACAGGACACTCTCTGCTTGATTTTTCCAAAGAAATTCGAGGCGAAGCCAGGTATCTGAAACTTTGATTTGGTTAAAAAGTTTAAAATCCGATGTCTTCATTGCTGAAACGCTGGTCTCCAGAACCCTGTTTGATTTCTGAATGGTTTTTGTTGCGGCCTGATTTCCGATGGCTGTAACTTTTCTGTTTGTAAAAGCAATTCCTGCCAGAACTCAGGCTTTGAAAACCTGGGTTGAAAACTTGAGTAGTATTCCGTCGAAATTCGATTGTGAATATAGGCTTCAGTCTCAAGCATTTTGAGTAAAACAGGGGTGTTCAAATAGACAGTACCAGCAAGTTCGAGTTGTTTTAAGGCCCTCACCAGCTGTTTACGTGCCAGTTCACGATTGTCTGCATGGGAAATCAATTTGCATACCAGGGGATCAAACTGAACCGAAAGCTGAGAACCTTCACCAATACCGCTTTCAATTCTCAGACCCTTGGCCAGGGGCCATTGGATATATTCGATTTGGCCCGTTGATGGCAGACCCGTATCTGGGTTTTCTGCATAAATCCGGGCTTCAATGCTGTGCCCTGAGTGAGGCGGTCTGCTAAAATTTTCAAGACTTTCTCCCTGAGCGATTCTTATTTGCCAGGCGACCAGGTCTTCAGCGCAGATTTCTTCACTGACAGCGTGTTCAACCTGTAAGCGGGGGTTGATTTCCAGAAAGTAAAAATTTCCTTCGTGCCAGAGAAATTCAATCGTTGAAACCTGGTCAATCCCAATTATTTGGGCAATTTCAAGTGCCAAATTCCAGACCTTTTCTCTGTCTGATTCTGAAAGAAAAACAGCAGGTGCTTCTTCAATTACTTTTTGTCGCCGTCTCTGCAGTGAACATTCTCTTTCATAGAGATGCGTGAGATTTCCATGCCGATCTGCGAGTATTTGAACTTCGACATGGCGGGAACCCTTCAAATATTTTTCTATCAGAAGTGTGGGATCTTGGAAATGATGTTGAGCATAGGCTGTGGCTTGTTCGATACTGGCCATCAGGGTTTCTTGCGATTCAATCTTGAGCATGCCCAAGCCCCCTCCGCCACGAGCCGGTTTGAGCATCAGTGGATAACCCAATTCTTGGCAGGCAGTGATGAGCTTTTCGCCTTGAACTTCAGGATAGGCCAAGGAGGGAATGAGGGGAAGACCCTGCTTGGCTAAGAAAGCCTGGCAAGCCACCTTGTCGCCAGCCAATTCCAGTACTGAAAAGGAAGGGCCAATCAGTTCTATGCCTTCAGAATCGCAGAGCTTGCGAAAGTCAGCCCGTTCAGAGAGAAAACCATAACCAGGGTGAATCGCTGCGTTTAGTTCTTTGGCGGCTTTTAGCAAGGCTTTTGCGTTCATATAGCCCGAACAATCAGGCAAATCTGGAATTTCAATCGCCTGGTCGGCTTGGGCCAACCAGGCATTTTGCAAATCTGTGCAAGTAAAGACGCTGGTGGTTTTAAGGCCCATTTCTCGGCAGGTTCTCACGATCCGGCGACCAATCACTGAGCGATTGGCCACCAGAACATGATCAAACTTCATTGGAAAGCCATTCAAGCTTTCAATGCTGCGAAAGATTCATCTAAAATGCGCAGAATTTCGTCGCAATCAGAGCGGGTAATCGTATAGGGAGGGGCCATGCGAATCACATTGCCAAACAATCCACCCTTGCCAATCAAAAGCCCACGCTTGCGCGTTTCTTCCATCATTTGCGCAGTTTCTGCTGTGGCATGTTCTTTGCTTTGACGATCTTTTACAAGTTCCAGCCCCAACATCAGACCCCGACCGCGTACATCGCCAATCAGGCTGTATTTCTCTTTTAAGTTCATCAGGCCGTCTTTTAAATAGGCTCCCTGCTGACGAATATTTTCGATCAGATTTTCTTCTTGCATGATTTCAATCGTCAGGGCGGCTTGCAGGGCTTGGTAGGGATCTCCACCAAAGGTATTAAAATGGGTTTTACCGATCAAAGCCTGAGAACATTCTTCGCTCATGACCACAGCCCCAACCGGAGCGCCATTGCCCAGACTCTTGGCCAAGGTGATCATGTCTGGGGTGATACCACTTTGGGAGATTGCAAAGAAACTCTCGCCAGTACGCCCAATCCCCGTTTGAACTTCATCAGAAATATACATGCCTCCGTATTTTTTGCAGATCCGATAGACTTCTGCATGGTATTCGACGGGCGGTTCAACAAAGCCACCGACCCCTTGAATCGGCTCGACGATCACGCCTGCAATTTTACCGTGCGTGACTGTTTGGATCGTATTTTCAACGTCTTTTGCGCATTCCAAACCACAGGAACCTTTGGTTTGACCAAAGGGACAGCGGTAACAATCGGGTTGGGTGGCGTGGGCCACGCCAGCAAAGGGCTGGCCTCTGAACTTCCAGGTAGAATGCCCACACAAATTCAAGGTCAATTGGGTTCCCCCATGGTAGCCCAATTTGAGCGCGATGATCATTTCTTCTCCTGTGGCTGCCCGGGCTGCCATCGAAGCGTATTCATTTGCTTCTGAGCCAGAATTGGTGACCATGACCCGATCCAGACCCTCAGGGGCTGCATTGGCAAGGTTCTCGCAAAGGCGAACATGGGGTTCACTCAGATAGAGCACACTGGGGTGTTGAATAAAATCCTGATCGAACATTTCTTTCAAGGCAGCCTTCACCTTGGGGTGGTTATGCCCTACAGAAATCGAGACGATGCCGCCAATGGCATCCAAATATTCACGGCCTTCTGCATCCCAAATGCGGGTGTCTTTGGCTTTGACAGCATGTAGGGGTTCTTGATAATAATTCAGATTGGAATGGGCCGCAACTTTTTTGCGGCGCGCGAGCAATTCACTCATGGACTCAACCTCTTGCAAAAAATAGATTTAGGCTCCCATTTGGGAGCCAAGATGAACCATTTAGACAAAAATCAGGGGGCAACCAAGGGGCCATAACTGTCGGGACGACGGTCACGGTAGAATTGCCAAAGATCACGGACTTCTTTGATCATATCCAAATCAAGATCGGCAACCACCAACTCATCTTTGTCACGGCTGGCTTCAGCAATAAATTGACCTCTGGGGTTGACGAAATAGCTCTGGCCATAAAATTCACCGATATTCCAGGGGGCTTCAGTACCGACACGGTTAATCGCGCCGACGAAATAACCATTGGCTACTGCGTGGGCAGGTTGTTCAATCTTCCAGAGATATTCACTTAAACCTGCAACCGTTGCAGAGGGATTAAAGACTATTTCAGCACCATTGAGTCCCAAGGCACGCGCACCTTCAGGGAAATGGCGATCGTAACAGATATAGACCCCTACTTTGGCGTAGGCTGTTTCAAAGACGGGATAACCTGTATTGCCAGGTTTAAAGAAGAATTTTTCCCAAAAGCCTTTGACTTGGGGAATATGGTTTTTACGGTATTTGCCGAGGTAGGTGCCGTCGGCGTCAATCACAGCCGCAGTATTATAATAGACGCCTGTCATTTCTTCTTCATAAATTGGAACCACAATCACCATTTTGTGCTTTTTTGCAAGTTCTTGCATCATGCGGGTGGTGGGACCATCGGGAATCGCTTCAGCCAGGCCATACCATTTAGAGTCTTGCGAAGGGCAAAAATAGGGACCTGTAAAAACCTCTTGAAAACAAAGGATTTGTACGCCCTTGGCAGCAGCTTCTTCGATATAGGGCAAATGTGCTTCGATCATTCCCTTACGATGTTCTTCGCAGGAAAGTTCAGTATCCACCTTATTTCCAACCTGAACCAGACCACAACGGACCACTCGAGCCATGACAATACCTCGTTCTGTGAAATTAAACACAATTTTAGCACTTCCTGAGTTGAAAACAAGCCCCGGATCCCCTTGATGCCTTTCAGAAAGTGCTCAATAGTAAATGCTTTCAATATTTCTGGTTTGTCAATAAAATTCGAGTTTAAAATCCTTGATTAATATCAAACTCTATTTTGACATCTGTCAAAGCGAATTTTGTCCCTTAAAAGCTAAAATAAAATTAATCCAATCAGGAGCGGGTTCAAAAAAAAGAATCCACTCCACATGAATGGTTCACTGATATTCCTGTGATTCACGGATCATTGCAGGGGGGAAGAGTTACGACTCTTCCCTTTTTCTTTTTTACAGATCCAAGCTCCAGCCTTGCTCACTGGCATAATCTTGGTTTCAACCTTACAATACAGTGTATCCCTATCAGAAACGAGAACCATTTATGAGTGTCCTTACTCTTGCATCCAGCCCCTACGGACTCAGCCAAACAGCACTGCCTACAGCCGGTACAACAGTTCCTGTTACCAATGATGCTCAAGCTTTAAAAGCACAGATTGCAGAGTATGGATTGATTCTTGACCCCCTGGGGGTCAAAATTCTGGCTGCCTGTACTGCACTTTTATTTTTTAAAATGTTTTCGATTGGCATTGTTCAGGGCTTGACACGGAGGAAGCATAAATCCTATACCGTTCCTGAGGATGCAGCATTTATTGGGAAGGTGACACCTGTAGAAAGTGAACATCCCGATATGTTGCGGGCCAATAATGCTTATCGCAATGACCTTGAAAATATTCCGATTTTTTTAGGTTTGGCTTGGGCCTTTCTTGCACTTCATTGTTGGGATCAGGCAGCCCCCATTTTATTTGGTCTGTTTACCCTCGGACGGTTCGGTCATACCTTCTTTTATTTAAAAGGCATGCAGCCCTGGCGTTCACTGGCTTTTGGAGTGGGTCTGTTAACCAATGCAACCCTGGCTTTTCAAATTCTCTGGGCAGTCCTGCGCTAACCCACGGGAGCAGCCTTGAAACCTTTTGAAAATGCTTCACAAAGAGGGCTCCAGGCCCAAGCTTTAATCCGCGAAATTCGTCAAAAAGGGGCGGTCTTAAGTTTAAAAGAGCAGTCTCAATTGCACCTCAGTGCACCCAAGGGGCTCTTAGGTTCTGAAACCCTCAAGGCTTTGCAGGAATTGAAGTCTGAGCTGAGTGGGCTGCTCTTGCATGAAAGGCGAGCTGAAATATTGGCTCAGCCAGAACTGCAGGAAGGACCGCTGAGCAGTATTCAGAGCCGATTGTGGTTTGTTCAGGCCCTGAATCCTTCGGGATCGGATTTGAATTTGATCGGGGCCTGTCGCATTTTTCATGATTTGGACAGACCCCGTATCCATCAGGCGATTGAAGCTGTTTCAAAACGCCAACCGGCATTGAGAACCAGCTTTTATGCGCGCGATGGAAAACTATTTCAACACTGTCACCCACAGCTTGCCCTGCCTTTTGAAGCATATTCACTTCTGGGAAGCGCTGATCCCCTGCCTGCGATCCAGTCTTGGGCTCTGCAGCCCTTTAATCTGGAAGCCGGGCCTCTCTGTCGGTGGGGCTGGTTTGCCACAGAAACTGGAGGCATTTTGGCTTGGAGTCTGCATCATTTAATTGCAGATGGCTGGTCAACAGGCCTCTTGCTGGGGGAAATACTGGCTGCCTACCAAGGAATTCCGCTGCCTGAACTCAAATACAGCCTCTTGGATCATGCCCGCTGGGAGCAAGCTGACCAAAATCCGCTGCGAATTCAAGCAGGTCTTGAATTTTGGCTAAAACAGCTCGAAGGGATTCCACTTGAGTTTCAGTTACCCGGTGAAACGGAGCCTGAGATACACGGGCCAGCAGAAGTTTCAGTGGCTCTTCCTGCTGAAATCGGAGCGGCTCTTGAAGCTTTGGCGAAAAATGCTGGGGTCACGCCCTTTGTTCTGAGCCTGGCATTGTGGCAGATCTTGCTTTCAATCTACGGCCAGTGCACGCAATTTGTGATGGGTATTCCCGTTTCAAGCCGAAACCAGCCTGAGTGGGAAGGGCTGATTGGCTGTTTTATCAATACCCTGCTTTTGCCCGTAGATTTAGAACCGGACAGCTCTTTTCAAAATTATTTAACGCGTTTACAAGCAAGTTTTCATGGGCAAATGCTCTGGCAGGATCTGCCCTTTGAAAAATTGGTTCACGCCTTAAATCGCAGCACTCACCCCTTGCCTGAACTTTATTTTGTCTATCAGAACAACCCGCTTCCGCTCGAACAATTGCCTTGGAAAGTAGAATGGCTGGATTTGCCGCAGCAGGCCCCTCCCTTTCCCCTGACTCTTACCGTAGAGCCAGGCAATGGCAGGCTCAAACTTTCAAGTTCACAAAGTTCGATCAGCCCAGCACTTTTACGGCAAATGCTCAGGCATTATCTGTATTTGGCAGAGCAGATCATCGACAATCCCCAACACAAGCTCTCTGAGCTTAGGAGCTTGAGCCAGACTGAGATTTCTGAAGTTTTTCAGAAAACAGTTCCCCAGAAAATGTTTGAGCCTTTGAGCTGGATTCACCAGCATGTGGAAAAACACGCTGAAACGCAGGCCGAAAAGACGGCGCTCAGGTGGCAGGGCCAGGAGATCAGCTATCGCGAATTAAATCAAAAAGCCAATGCCCTGGCTCAGATTTTTGCTGAAAAAGGCATGCGTGCAGGAGATCGGATCGCCATTTGGGTTCCGGTTGCTCCGGTTGCTATCGCTGCCTTGATCGCGATCTTAAAACTGGGCGCTGCCTATCTGCCCCTGGATCAGGACGCTCCCAAGGAGCGGATTGAAAAAATTCTAAGGCATGCAAGACCTTCAATTCTGCTTTCTGAACCCAAGCTGCTGAATCCAGAAGATGGGGCAGAAGAGCTGTTTAATCAATTCACCTGTCTGAATTTGCCAGCCTGGGAGACGCTTTCAGAGCTGAACGTGAATCCTGAAACCCCTGTATCTGGGGATGATCTGGCGTATATGATTTTCACCTCAGGCTCAACGGGGGAACCCAATGGGGTGGAAATTACCCATGCCCAGGTCGCACGGCTATTCCCTGCCACTGCCCAGGAGGTGGACTTAGACCCTTCGGATCGCTGGGTTTTGTTTCATTCTTTGGCCTTTGATTACTCGGTTTGGGAAATTTGGGGTGCATTTTATGCGGGTGCAAGCCTTCTGCTGATACCCCGCAGTTTGACACGCGATTTGGCGCAGTTTTGGCAGCTGCTTGCAGATGAGCAGGTGACGGCTTTAAGTTTGACACCTTCTGCTTTGCGGGCGCTTTTGCCTTTTCTGAAGAAAGCAACTCAAAACCCTCCCTTGCGATGGCTGATCTTAAGTGGTGAAAAATTAGAAACGCAATTGCTCAAGCCCTGGTTTGCACATTTTCAGGATCAGGTCAAGGTTTATAATAGCTACGGCATTACCGAAACGACGGTCTTTGTCAGTTTTGCTGAAGTTTTGCCAAGCGATCTCCAAGCGAGGGGAGGCAGTCCGATCGGGCATGCTTTGGCTGATCTTGGTCTCTGTTTGATGGGAAACAATCAGCAGCCTGTTCCAGCAGGTGTTGCCGGAGAAATTTGGGTGAGAGGTGCTGGCCTGGCCCAAGCCTATTTTGAAAATCCAGAACTGACGGCACAAAGATTCATCGATTCTGGCTCTGTACGCTGGTACCGCAGCGGGGATTTTGCAAGAGCAGACTTATCTGGCCAACTGCATTATTTGAAGCGTCGCGATACCCAGTTTAAGATCAGGGGCTATCGCATGGAAGCAGCAGAAATTGAAAAGGCTCTTCTCAGCCTTCAAGAGATTCAGGTCGTGAAAGTCTTGCTGCGTGAATGGGCAGGTCAAACCCGCCTGATGGCCTATTGGAATGGCGAGCCTCTTGAAGACAAGGTCTTGCGCGAAAGGCTGAAAAAACGCCTGCCTTTGCCTTTAATTCCGGAATTCTTTTTCAGGCTTGAGCAGTGGCCGCTAAACCAAAATGGCAAACTGGACCTTCAGGCCTTGCCCTTGCCAACTGCTTCTTTTAGTGAGTTTCAGTACGCCCTCTCCACGGAAGTAAAACTGCAGTCCTTGCTTTCAGAATTGAGTGGAAAAGCCCTGGATCCCGAACACAATTTTATGGATCAGGGGCTTCACTCCCTCATCTTGGTTGAGGCGCAACACAAAATTCAATCTGAATTTGGAATCGAGCTTGCGCTCACCGATTTGTTCCAATTCCCCAATTTGCACAGCCTGGCACAGGAGATTGAGCGACGCATTCGGCCTGTGATCCAGAAACAGAGGTTGCCAGAGGCGCGCACTGAACATCTGTCTCCTGAAGAGCCGATTGCAATCATTGCCATGACAGGTCGCTTTCCGGGGGCTGATTCAGTAGCAGCCCTTTGGGAAATGCTAAAAGCAGGAAAGACAGGACTCACTGAAATCAATCGTGAAGCATTGCGCGCTCAAGGGCTGCCAAACGAAGAACTCGAAGACCCAAACTATGTCTCTGTAACAGGTCTGCTTCAGGATTTCAAAAGCTTTGACCCGGCTTGTTTCGGTCTGAGTGCAAGTGAAGCCAGAATCATGGATCCCCAGCAAAGACTGCTCTTGGAACAAGCTTTTGTGACACTCGAAGCGGCGGGGTATGGTCATTTAGAAGAAAAACAGTCCTGTGGGGTTTTTGTAAGCGGGGGCATCAGCCGATACTTGCTCTTTCATTTATTGCAAGCGCAGGCTTCACACGATCCGATTCAGCCCATGCAGGTTTTGCTGGGCAATGACAAGGATTATCTCGCCACCCGAATCGCTTATCATCTGAATTTAGACGGGCCGGCCCTCTCTATTCAAACAGCCTGCTCCAGTTCCTTGGTGGCCCTGCATACGGCCTGCCAAAGTTTGCGCAGCCAGGAATGTGAAATGGCCTTGGTGGGGGGGGTTAGTTTGGATCCTGATCCAGCCGGTTATCTTTACCAGGCGGGCGGCATTTATTCCAAGGATGGCAACTGTCATCCCTTTGCCGAGGATGCGAGTGGGATTGTCGGCGGAAGTGGCGTGGCGCTTGTGCTTCTCAAACCGCTCTCTTCTGCCCTGCGCGATCGGGATACGGTCTTGGCTGAAATCAGGGGCACGGCGCTCAACAATGATGCCAAAGACAAAGCAGGTTTTACGGCACCCGGTTTAAGTGGGCAGGTTCAGGTTTTGCAGGCCTGCCTGCAGGCTGCCCATTTAAAACCCGAAGCAATTCGCTATTTAGAAGCACATGGAACGGGCACCGCCTTGGGAGATGCAATCGAAGTAGCCGCCTTGAAACAGGCTTGGGTTTCTGAAACGAATCGAAAACCTTGGTGTGCCATGGGTTCTGTCAAGGCAAATCTAGGCCATTTGGATGCTGCCGCTGGGATTGCAGGATTGATCAAAGCCGTTTTGGTATTAAAACACCGTCAAATTCCGGCGCAACCCAATTTTTCTTCTCCCAGCTCCCGAATTGATTGGAAAAATCTTCCGGTTTACCCCGCTTCGCAGTTTCAGGATTTGCCTGCAAACGAAACGCTCTTTGCCGCTGTCAGCAGTTTTGGCATAGGGGGAACCAATGTCCACGCGATTTTAGCTTCAGCTGAACCCCGTGCTTTTCAAGCCCCTCGCCGCGCCCCCGAACTTTTGCTCTTTTCTGCGCGTTCGGAAAAACAGTTGCACAGGCTGCAAAAAGATTTACATGACTGGACTGAAAACCAGGCAGAAGTCAATCTCCAGGATTTGGCCTATACCCTGCGCCAGGGAAGAAAACACAATACTTGGCGAAGTTTTTGCGTGGCCTCTGATGCTGTTGAAGCCGCAGAGAAGCTGATGGCACCGCTTCGAACCCAGGCTGCCAGTGACTCTCCATTGATTGGGCTTTGCCCTGGTTTAGGGTCTCAGGGCGGTGCCTTGGCTGCTGAACTATGCCAAAGCCTTCCCGTGTTTCGCGAGAAGATCGACTCTGCCCTTGCAGAGCTGGTCTCGCTTGATGAACCGCTTGCGGAGCGCATCCAATGCGCTCTGTTAGAAGGCCTGCCTGATTCTGAACTGGCCCGCCCCACGCTGATGCAGCCTTTGATTTTTCTCTTGACCTGGGCCATGGGCGAAACCTGGAAAACCGTGGGCGTGAAACCGGCTGTCTATTTCGGGCATAGTTTTGGCGAATATGCTGCACTTTGTTTGGGCGGGTGGGTTTCGTTTGAAGCACTTTTGCCGATGGTGCTCAGAAGAGCCCAATATTTTGAAAATTTCAAGGGCTTCACATGGGCCGTGCTCACTTCTGCAGAGAAACTGCAACCGCTTCTGACAGGGGATCTGAAAATTGCGGCCTATAATGGTGCCGAACATCTAACGGTCTCGGGTTCAGACGAATGGCAGGAAGCTTTTCGAAGTACCCTTCAGGCGAAGGGAATTCGCGCGATAGCACTGAAAATCCCCCACCTCGTTCATCACCCCCTATTGGCTGAGGCACTCGAACCGTTTTTTGAACAAATGGCGAATTTGCCTTACCAGCAGGGGCATACCCCTGTGCTTTCAAGTTTTTCCGCTCAGCCCCTGTCTCTTGAAGACTTGTCTTCGAAAGCCTATTGGCGCAATCAAACGCTGGAACCTGTTCAATTTTATCGGGCATGGAAAGCCCTGCTTGCATCTGGAAGAGTCAGAACCCTTGAAATCGGGCCCGGAAAGAGTTTAAGTGCCCTGATCCGCTCTGAAGCAGAAGCTGCCTGGCAGAGTTTCAATGAAAGGGGGGCGTATTCGGCTTGGTTGAAGAGTTTGGGCTTGCTCTGGCAGGCCGGGTTTCGCTTGAATTTCAATCCGATTGAAGCCAGTCAGTCAGGCAGAAGAATTCCTGTGCCAGGTACCCCCTTTGAGAAACAGGTCTATTGGGTTGATTCCACCCCAATTCAGCAGCCTTTGCAACGACGTCCCCTTTCCGATTGGTTTTCTGGGGTGAGTTGGAGACGGGTGGCTTTGCCCGAAGCAAAGCCTGCTTCAAATTTTCACGGTCTCTGGCTTTATGCGGGGCCAATGCTACCGAAGGATGCTTTGGGAGAAACCCAGGCTTTGCCGCAGGAGCTTGGTGCATGGGACTGCTTAAGCGAAAAATTGGGCAGTGCTCCGCAGTGTTTGCTCGATCTACGTGCCCTTACGTTTGAGATTGAGTCTCAGGTTTGGCAAGTGATTGCGGGTCTGCAGCGCTTGTTGAAACTGCCAAGCTTGGCTTTAATTGTGCTTTTGCCACCTGTACACAGTGTGACAGGGACTGAATTGCAGCTTTTTCCTGAATGGGCTCTTTTGTTAGGCTTTCTGAGGGTTTTGCCCAAAGAATATCCGGGTTGGAAAACCACTTGGATTGAGGTTGAAGCTGAGCGGATTTTTTCACAGGCAAACCTCTTGGGGCTGATACAGCTCAGGCCTGAATTTTATGCCATTCGGGGTGTTTGGGCTTGGGAACCTGTTCTCTCGCCGCTTGAAACCCAGCCCGAACAAACGCTGCCAGCGGGGGCCTGGCTGGTCAGTGGGGCACGCGGAGAAATCGGCAGGGCCTTGTTGGCGGGTGTGCCCTCGCAAGCGAGCCTGGTCTTCATCGCGCGGAGTTTGTCTGGACTCTCCTCAGACGACTATCAGCGCTTTTCTTCGGTGGAATGGGTTCAAGGGGAGATTCAAACCCCTGAAACCTGGGCGTTGGCCCTTGAAAAAATCCAAAGTTTTGCTCTTCCTTTTTCGGGTGTGATTCTGGCAGCGGGAGAACACCAGCAGGTTGCCCTGGCTGAAATTTCCCAGGAGAAGCTGGCTCCTGTTTTGGCTAAGTACAGGGGCACCCAGTACCTTTTGCAGGCCTTAAAAAAGCGCAGACTCAAACCCGAAAGAATTTTGCTCGCCTCGGCGCTCAGCAGTTTAGAAGGGCAATTGGGCGAAGGCGGCTATACCTTGGTACATACGGCTTTGTCAGCCCTTTCTGAAGCTGCCTGGAACCAGGGCATCGCCCTTCAGGCGGTTCACTGGGGCAGTTGGAAAGAAGGGGGAATGGCCTTCAGGGCCTTGGCTCACTTGCCCTCGCGTTTGCGGGTTCTGCAAGAAAAAATCGTGAATTTGGGCATACGAAGGGCAGAGGGGCCAGAACTCTTGCGCCGTCTTTGGAGTGTGAATGCCCCCCAAGTGGTGGTGAGCCCCTTGGCGCCAGAAAGTTTAAGGGCCTGGGGGGCAAGGGTTCATGAAAATATGGGGGGCTCTGAAAGGGAGTCCCGGCCTGAATTGGCACCTGCGCAACTCCCCCAATCTGAATTGGAACAGCGCCTGGCTGAGATTTGGTCTCAGGTTTTGGGCGTTGCGCCGATTGGCCGCGATGAAACCTGGCAGAGTTTGGGGGGAGATTCACTGCTCGCACTGCAAATTCGGGATCTGCTTTCCTCCCAGTGGGAGCGCTCATTTCCTCCCTCGCTCTTGTTTTCCGGCACAACGATCTCCAGTCTTGCCGAATGGATTGAAACTGAGCCTGGCTCCTCGGTTTTGGTGAAATTGAATGGCCAGAACCAGGGGCTTCCCTTCTTTTGCGTGCATGCGATTTCGGGGACGGTTTTTCCTTTCCAGGGTTTGGCAAGAGAATTTTCTTCACCCTTTTATGCGCTACAGGCCCAAGGGCTGTGTGGAAAATCTCCCCATACCCGCATTGAGGCCATGGCTGCCAGCTATTTGGAGCAGGTTTTGCAGACCCAGCCCTCAGGCAGTTTGTGGCTGGGGGGCTGGTCTTTTGGCGCCTTGGTGGCTTTTGAAATGGCACGTCAGGCACTTGCTTTGGGACGCAGTGTGCATGAATTGGTGCTGGTGGATATGCCCTTGCCTCCGCCAGGCAGGGTTTTGGCTGAAACAGAGGTGCGGGCACGCTTTGAAATGGAAATGCAGAAACTGAAACTTGAAAGTGCATCGGCTGGCAGCAGCTTCGATCTGCTCTATCAGGTATTTGAGGCCAATTTGTCTGCTGCCTCACATTTTCAACCCGTACGCCTGGAAATTCCTGCCTGCTTATTGGTGGCAGAAACAGGTCTGGCGATTCAGGATCCTCGGGTGGGAGCTGGATGGCAGACTTACCTGCCTCAGATTCAAACCCTCACCCTGACAGGAGATCATTATTCGATTTTGGAAAGCCCAGGAAAAGAACAACTGATCTCTGCTTTGCAAGCGAGGAAGGCATGAGAAAGGAAAAGAAATGACGCAATTGATAGAAACAGAAGCATGGGTCTTGCACCCTGGCATGAGTGCTCAAGCGGAACCCGCACATTTGGTTAAAGAAAACTTTGTGTTGCCCTCTCGCCGTGAGCGAGATATTTTGGTTGAACCCTTGTTTGGCTGTTGGGAAGCCAATATGGGGCATGCCTTGGAGCGTCTTCCGATTGATGTCTGCAAGCAGCGCAAAGAAGCAAAAGTCGTGGTTGGCAATGCAGGTGTGGTCAGAATCTTGGATACCTATTCTCAAAACGCGCGCTTGAAACCCGGTCAGATATGCATGTTGCTTTCAGCGGCCTGGCCCAGTGGCCACAGGGCTGCCTGGCCAGATAACTTTGCCCGAGCGGCCCATGGCTATGATGCGCCGGGTACGGTCGGGCTTTTGGCAAAACAGACCTGGATTCCCGAACCGCAATTGCTTCCCATTTCTGAAAACAGTCGTTTAAGTTTGCCTGAATGGGCTGCTTTTTCCCTGCGCTATGTGACAGCCTGGGCCAATTGGAAATTGGCACACGGCACCTACCGTTTGATGCAGGATGAGCGCGAAGACCCCCAGCCCAGGCTATTGGCCTGGGGGGGAGGGGTCTCTTTGGGCATTGCTGAATTGGCGCGGGATGCTGGTTACCGTTGTGCCATGTTGGCTTCTGGTCAAGAGCGCTTGGCGCTGTTAAAGAAACAGGGTTTAAAGGCCCTGGATCGGCAGCCTTTTAAGGATTTGGATTTTAACCCCAAGCGTTATCAGCAGGATACAGAGTATAAAATGCGCTATCTGACAGCAGAAAAAGCCTTTTGTGAACTGATTCAGGAGTGGTCAGAAGGAAAAGGGGCTGCGATTGCCATTGATCTGATTGGCGAGCCCGTCTTTAGAGCCACGCTCAAAGTCTTGGGCTGGCCCGGGGTGATTTCAACGGCAGGCTGGAAAGAAGGCATGAATATTTCCTTGAACCGTGCCTTGGAGTGTATGGCGTACCACCAGCATTTACACACCCACTATGCCCGTCCCAGAGAGGCGATGGAGGCCATGCAATATGCTGAAACCAAGCATTGGAAACCCAGTCTCGATCAGAAAATCTATGCCTGGGATCAACTGCCTGAATTGGTAGAAGACTATCGCAAGGGGCAGACAGGCTATTTTCCGATCTTCAGCGTCAATCCTGTTTAAACGTTCAGCGTTTCACAGAGCGTCGCTCCTTATTTTTGAGCGGAATAGGATGCTCAGGGGGAGGCTGAACCACGCTTAAGCAGTTCGCGTGCTGTGACCATTTTCCAACCCTCTGTTTTGAGCGCTTTCAGCAGTTTGGGCAAAGCCTCAAAAGACTTTGAATAATTGCCCATGGGGTGAAGCAGCAAAACCGAACCGGGGTGAATGTTTTGAAGCGTCTCTTGGATCAGCCGTTCAGGATCTGTGCGCTTTGCAGGCCAATATTCAGGTTCCAAATCCCACATCAGCGTAGTGCGTTGGGTTTTGGCCAAATAAAAGGGCAGGCCAAAAAGTTTTTTTCCGTAGGGCGGGCGAAACAGAATTTTGCCCTGAAAGCCCAGCTTATGGATGAGCGCATCTGTTTTCTCGACTTCCTCAGCATAAAATTCACGGGACTTAAACACCATACGCTGATGCGTGTAAGAATGGTTGCCGATTTCATGGCCCGCAGCGAGAATGGCCTGGGCCCAATCTGGATGCTTTTCTATTTGGGAACCCACCAGAAAAAAAGTGGCTTTCACATCTTCAGCGGCTAAGATCTTCAGAATTTCGGGGGTGCGGGCACTGGGGCCATCATCAAAGGTCAAGGCCATCACTTTTTCCTGGGTCTGAACATGAGCGATCAACTTACCTGCAACCTGATAAGAGTGGGCATTGATTAAAAAATACAATTCAATCAGGCAGCCCACGATCAAAAAGAGCAAAAGGAGCATCAGTCGGGGAAAATATTTGCGTAAGGATTGATTGCGCATAGAGCTTGAGCCTTTTCTTGATTTCGCAGTTATTCTAACATGTCTGAAAGGCATGATTTGGATGCTAGGCGCATAGATTTGTTTCTGATAACGTGTAAGCATCTCTCTGAATTCATTGAGGATTTCTATGGTCGAAGTTTCAATTCGAGAATTTCATGTTCAAGATGATCTCGTGGAATTAACCCATTTAATACATGCTGCTTATGCTCAGCATGCCGCATCTGGCAGAAAATATTGGGCCACCCACCAAAGTGTTGAAGACACGGCTTCACGTTTTGCTTCTGGTTTGGGTTATCTCGTTGAAATTGAGGAAAAAGTTTGTGGCACTGTTATTCTGCGCCCCCCGCAACCCGATTCTGAAGTTGAATTTTATCGTCAACAGGGCGTCTGGACGCTCTCTCAATTTTGTATCGATCCCAAATTTCAAGGCCAGGGCTTGGGAAAAAAACTGCATCAATTTGTACTTGAAGAGGCAAAGCAGAGGGGAGCTACACATTTGGCCTTAGATACAGCAGAATCTGCAAGTGGTTTAATTCAAACCTATCAAGACTGGGGGTATCGAATTGTAGGGAACTGGGACTGGCGCCCCAAAACCAATTATTTGAGTGTGATTATGGCCCGGCCGATCTGAATATTTCAAATTTCATAGCCTCACAGGCGAAATTCTTTTGGCTCATAAAGAATATTTTCTGGTCTTTTGGAGGAAATTCGGATCTGCAACCGGGCATTGAGTGCGGGCGAAGTCAAGCAAATGGCTCTTCAAGATTAATCTTTTCTGATTAAGCTTTTGACTTATCCACTTCATTATACCTATCCTGATTCAAAACTTTGAAACCGCTTGATTTCAGGTTAAAATACTGCGAATACTTAAATTTCTCTTTGAAAGGGACTTTTTCATGAAACCCATCTTTATCAATGGCAGGGCGCAGACTGCTCATTCTGAATTGGCTTTGAAGATTCTCAACCCAGCCACGCTCGAATCCTTGGGGCAGGTTGCCAATTGCCGCGAAGCAGATGTCAACGCTGCGGTTTCGGCTGCCCGTGCAGCCCAGCATGCCTGGTGGAAAATGCCCGAAAGTGAAAAATCCCATTATTTACATCGGGTGGCTGAACGCATTGCAGAGCGGGCGGCTGAAATGGCAGAACTCTTGGCGTGCGAAACGGGCAAACCCTTGATTGAAGCAAAAGATTGTCTCGAATGGGTCTCAGCCTGCTTCCGTTATTATGGAGAAGTCATACGCGTTAGCAAGGGCGTGGTTTTTCCCCCGGTGGCCCCCCATCAGATCAATTTTACGGTCAGAGAACCCTTTGGCGTTGTGGCCTGTATTGCCCCCTTTAATTTCCCTTTGCTCTTAAGTGCTTGGAAAGTTGCTCCTGCTTTGGCCTGTGGCAATACCGTGGTGGTCAAGCCGCCGCATCAAAATCCGCTTTCGAGTCTGCTCTTTGCAGAGTGTTTTTCTGATTTGCCTGCCGGGGTCTTTAATTTGGTCACAGGAGATGGCGAGACAGGCAATTTGCTGGTTCGCCATCCGCAGGTGGATATGATTGCCTTTACAGGCTCTACGGCTGTGGGGCGAAAAATTGCAGCCGCAGCCGGAGAACAATTGAAAAAGGTCAATCTGGAATTGGGGGGCATTGATCCCTTTATCGTCTTTGCCGATGCAGATTTAAGCATTGCCGCCAAAGGAGCCGTCTGGGCGCGTTTATTGAATGCAGGCCAGGTTTGCACCTCTTCAAAACGCATTATTGTAGAAGCCTCAGTCGCTGAGGAGTTTACCCGTTTGCTGCTCGAAGAGGTGGCAAACGTTCAGGTCGGCGATCCCCTCTTGCCTGCTACCGATATGGGGCCCGTGATTTCAGAAGAGGCACTTGAAAAACTCGAAACGCAAATAGAACGCTTAAAAGCTGAGGGGGCAGAATTATTGGTGGGCGGTTGCCGTTTTCAGCCCCAGGGCCTGCCTGGTTATTTTCTCCAGCCCACTGTTTTTAGCCAGGTCAAACACGGGGGCATGGCCACCACAGAGGAATTTTTCGGCCCGGTGATCAATCTGTTTACGGCGCAAAATGCCGATCATGCCATTGAAATGGCCAATGACTCTGAGTATGGCTTAGGCGCTACGATTTATACCAATAACCTGCAAATTGCCATGAAAGCCATGGAAAATATCAAAGCGGGGAGCTTTTGGATCAACGATCCCCTGACAGACAATGAAGCAGCCCCCTTTGGCGGCATGCGTGCCAGCGGGATTGGTCGGGAATTGGGAGCTGAGGGGCTTGAGTGTTTCAGAGAGCCCAAGCATGTCCATTTGGATTACGTGATTGAGAAAAAGGATTATTGGTTTCCCTACGCTCAGCGTTGAGCCTAAGAAGGTCTGAAACAGTTCGTGGACGCGAATTGAGCCCGCAGTATTCAGGACTGTTTCAGCCTTGCAGGAAGCAAGCCCAGTCCACAGCGCTTGAAATCTCTTTGAGGTATGTTAAAATTAGCCCATGTCTGAAGAAAAACAATCCTCCGAAATTTCTGAGTCTCAGCCTGAAGTACAGGCCGAGACTGAAACCAAATCAAAACCCGAAAAACAAAAGCCTACTAAAAAAGGCGGCAAACTGAAGTGGATTCTGGCCTCTCTCTTGGTTTTGCTTTTAGGCGTTGCAGGGGGCTTGGCCAGCTTTCAGGTCATGCAGTTTAAAGCCAAAGCCGAAGGTCTGGCATTGGGGTATGCCGAGGCTGCTGTGACGGCTTACCAAATGGACCGCTATGCTCGGCCCCTGCCTGATAGAATCTTTGAAAATGGCCCCTATCGAGTAGAAACCAAGACCCACGGCACCCCACCCCAATTGCATATCAGCGTGCGCGATCGCTATCTGAATATGACGCATTATGAGCTGGATCGTCAGTTTGATGTCTCAGGGCGGCCGACCCCTCCCCCCAATGAAGGTCAGGAAAGATAATTCCTGATTGTTTCTCGTGCGCTGTTTGCGTAAAATGAGTCTGACGGATCATTCAATGTAGCAAACAATGAGGTGCAGCTATGCCAAAGTCAAAAACCCCTGTATTTACTGTTTTGGGTGGCGCAGGCGCCATGGGCTCAATCACTGTTCGTGACCTGATCGAAACGGCTCCTGCGGAGGCCCAGATCTGGATTGCAGATGCCAATATTGAAAAAGCCCAGGCTTTGGTCAAAGCCCATAAACGCAAAGGACTCAAAGCTGTTCAAGTCAATATGCAGGAGCCTGCAGCCCTGGTAAAGGCCTTAAAAGGCACCCAGGTTTTGCTCAATTCTCTGCCCTATGAATTCAATCTGCAGGTGATGGAGTTTGCGCTTGAATTGGGGGCCCATTATACCGATTTGGGCGGGCTTTTTCATATGACACGCAAACAGGTAGCTCTGCATGAAGCCTTTGAAAAAGCTGGCCTGACGGCGCTGATGGGTATTGGCGCTGCTCCGGGTATTACCAATTTGCTTGCCAAACTGGCTGCTGACCCCATGGAAAGTGTGCATTCGATTGATATTCTTTTGGGTGCGATAGATAAAACCAAATACAATTTTAAGCAGATATTGCCAGTTTCCTATTCCTTTAAAACGATCCTCGAAGAATTCTCTCTGCAGCCTGCGGTATTTAAAAAGGGCAAATACCGTTTTCTAAAACCGATGTCAGGTCTGAAAGCCTATCGTTTCCCGGCCCCTGTGGGTCAGCAATATCCCATGTATACCTTGCATTCTGAAATCTACAATCTGGCTGAAACCTATAAAGCGAAAGGCATTGAAGAAGTTAGCTTTAAAATTGCCTTCGATAAAGACTTTGTTGAAAAAGTTCGCTTTTTAAGAGATTTGGGTTTGGCTTCCCCAGAGGCCATCTCCTTTGCTGAAGGCCAGGTCGCTCCGATCGATTTGCTCAATTCAGTGGTCATGAACCAGCCCGTTCCTGAGGCCATCACTGAACCCAAGCAGTATGAAATACTCAGAGTGATCGTCAAAGGCAAAGAACAGGGGAAACGAATTACCTGGATCAACGATCTGCATACGGCCGGTCTGCCCGCTTGGGGAATCGGCACGGATATCGACACCGGTTCTCCCCCTTCGATTGCCGCGCAAATGTTGCTGGCTGGAGAAATTACTGAAAGAGGGGTTTGCCCGCCTGAAAAGGCGATCAAAGCAGAGCCCTTTTTCCAGGCACTTGAAAAGCGGGGGATGCATATTCATTCCTCGCGCAAACCCGGTTGGGCTACTCCGGTAGGATAATCTCCAATTGGTTTAAAGAGGGGTCGCACACCCCCCTGAGTGCCCCCTTATCATCGCGGCGACGCAAAACATGGCTGAGTACAAGTGGGGCTCCTTGCTTGGGCGTTACTGTAATTTTGACTTCTGTCGAGAGGGGGGCTTTTCCCCAAACAAACCAGCCTTTTTGATTGGTTTCGATTTTGGTTGCAAGGCCCGAACCTGGATTTTCAAGCTGCACTTCAATACCTGCGAGTGCTTGTCCCAATTTGTTTTTGACAAATCCACTCAAGGGCCGGCTGTCTACCAAGGAGCCCCCTTCAGGCAAATCTGAGATAACTTCTAAATCCTGGGATTCAAAAGTATAGTGATTTTCACTGGCGGTTACTTCAAACTCGCCATCCAAAATGGGGCCGCCACATCCCATTGCTTGTGAGTGCAGATTGAGCGCATAGCGGTATTTTCTGCCTGCTTGCAAAGGCAGGTTAAATTGAAGCGTATCCTCAAGATCTCCAAGTTTCAACTGTTTTTTGAAAATTGGCAAAGGGGTTTTGTCTGCCTGAACTGGGCTGGTATCCAAGACTTGAAACTCAAATTGGTCATTCGGATAAAAACCCTGATAGGCCTCTTTATAGGCTGCAAAAGGTAAACTCAACTGAATACCGTTCTGAAGGCTGGTTTGGGGATTGTTTTGAGCTGGAACGGGTAAATTGGGCAGCGGGGTCTGACAGGAAAAACAGATTAAACTCATCAAAATCAGAACACGTTGCATACGGTGTTTCCTCTTATTGTGTCAGTTTGCTTGATTTTCATCCTATTCTATCAGAAGCAGAGCTTCAACTTGGCCTTGCATTCTTGAATTATCCTGAAAACTCAGTCACAATAGATCCATCCAATGAAGCAGAGGGGTGGACTTTGAGTTGTATGAGAAAATGGCCTTTTCAAGCATTTGTCAAAAGGGTTTTCAATGGAGGGTTTGCCATCTGCTTTTCGGGGGGGCTGATCTTTTCAACTCCAGTTTGGGCGTTTGAGCATTATCTTTGCAGTGAGAAAAGAAGTCTGCAAGAGTATAACAGCATGCGCTGGTTTAAATACGAACTGCCGATTACGGTCTATGTTCCCCCTGTCCCCTTTCAGGTTGAGCAGCCAGATATGTATTATCCCCTGGTGCAAAAGGCCTTTTTTGCTTGGTCTGAAAGGGCCCCGTTTATTCAATTTCAGTTTGTAGATCATCCTAAAAAAGCCATGATTAAAATCCAATGGAAAGATGATTTCAAAAATGAGGGAGCATGGGGAAAGGCCTTTCTTCCCATTCTCTATCGCAGTGTAAAAGGCAAGCTACGCCACAAAAGTGTTGTATTTTTGGCTGTACGCGCGCAATTGGGTTCAGGTATGACAGGTCTTGTGAACAAACCCGTTTTGTTTTCAGCTGACGAATTACTTTCGATCGCGAAACATGAGGTGGGCCATGCTTTGGGACTTCCTCACAGCCCGAATGAAAGTGATGTCATGTGTGGGGGCTGTTGGGGTTTTTATGGAAATACTTTGCGGGATATTAGTGAGGGGGATATTGCTACCCTTTACGCCTTGTACAACTTGCCTTTGCCTCTAAAGAAAAATCCCTGTCCTTGAATATACCTTGAAATCCGAGAACTGAATTTTTTTTCTGGCCCCCCAAGTTTTGCACATAAAATCTGTGCAAGTGGCTGGATTTATTTTCGCGCTTTGTGTTAGTATCAAGCTAACATGGTACAGGAACGGACTTTCTCCATGCTGAAATGGACCTTGCGCGAACGTATGAAAGAACGCAGGATCAGCAATAAATTGCTGGCCGAACGCATGGGCGTTCATCGCAATACCATTCGGCAACTCAAGGAAGATCAACCTACCATGATTCGCTTAAGGCATTTGGAATGTTTATGCCAGGTGCTTGAATGCCAACCTTCTGATCTCTTCGAATTTTCCCCAGAAACCGCCGCAGTGACCGGTGCTACTTAACCAGCTAGAACAATGTGGCATAGTATTTCAATCAGGCTAAAGGAGAAAAAAAGCCATGGGAAACGGCTCTGAACTATTATCAATTGTGAAGTCTCTCCAAAATACAGAAGAGTTTAAAGAACTCTGGTGGGAGGGCAGTTACGAGGAATATCTCGATATTGTCTCACAAAATCCCAAGGTGGCCCGTTCTGCTTTTCAGCGTGTTTATGATATGGTCGTCTCGTTTGGATTTGAAGAATATACCGAATACAAAAAGAAGATCACCCGATGGAAATTTTTTAATGATCCCCAGGGCCAAGGGGCTGATGCGATTTTTGGTCTGGATATTCATCTGATGAAACTGGTTCAGGTTTTAAAAGCCGCTGCACGCCGTTACGGGACTGAAAAACGTGTCATTTTGCTGCATGGCCCAGTGGGTTCTTCAAAATCTACGGTCGCACGGCTTTTGAAAAAGAGCCTTGAAATTTATTCCCGAACACCTGAAGGTGCAATGTATACCTATTCCTGGATTCTTGAAGATGGGACAGAAGTTCCCAGCCCCATGCATGAGGAACCCCTCAAACTCTTGCCTGAAGAGGTTCGCTCAGAAGTTTTGGCGAAAATCAATGAAAAACTACCCGATGATGAGCAAATTCGTATCTTGGGTGATTTAAACCCCCTTTGCCGTTATTATTTTGCTCATTTTATGAGCAAATACAATGGCGATTGGGCCCAGTTGATCAAGCATATTAAAGTCCGCCGGATGATTGTTTCTGAACGGGATCGTACTGGCATCGGTACTTTTCAGCCTAAGGATGAAAAAAATCAAGATTCAACAGAGTTGAGTGGGGATATCAATTACCGCAAAATTGCGGAATACGGTTCAGATTCCGACCCGCGTGCTTTTAATTTTGATGGTGAGTTCAATGTGGCCAACCGTGGCATTATTGAGTTTATCGAAGTTTTGAAATTGGACGTGGCCTTTCTCTACGACCTGCTGACAGCCTCGCAGGAGCATAAAATCAAACCCAAGAAATTTGCCCAGACGGATATTGATGAGGTGATTCTGGGGCATACCAATGAACCTGAGTACCGTAAATTGCAAAACAATGAATTTATGGAAGCCTTGCGTGACCGTACGATTAAAATTGATGTTCCCTATATCACCCGTTTGAGTGAAGAAATCAAAGTCTATGAAAAGGACTTTAATTCTCGCAAAATCAAAGACATGCATATTGCCCCCCATACCATTGAAATTGCTGCAATGTGGGCTGTATTGTCTCGGCTTGAAGAGCCCAAAAAACACCAACTGAATCTTTTGCAGAAGCTCAAACTCTACAATGGCCAGATGGTGCCAGGCTTTACTGAAGACAATGTCAAAGAATTGCGCAAAGAAGCCATTCGCGAAGGCATGAATGGCATTTCACCCCGCTATATCCAAGACAAAATTTCAAATGCTCTTGTCAAATATGCCGATGAAAAATACATCAATCCTTTCATGGTGATGAATGAATTGGATGCCGGCTTGAAGCACCATTCTTTGATTGTCAATGAAGACGATAAAAAGAAATACAAAGAACTGCTTGCGATTGTCAAAGAAGAGTATGAAAACATTGTCAAAAGCGAAGTTCAGCGTGCGATTTCTGCCGATGAAGATGCCATTCGCAACCTTTGCGGCAATTATATTGAAAATGTGAAGGCCTATACCCAAAAAGAAAAGGTCAAAAACAAATATACAGGCAATTACGAACAGCCCGATGAAAATCTGATGCGTGCGATCGAAGAGAAGATTGATATCCCCGAAAGCCGCAAGGATGATTTCCGCCGTGAAATTATGAACTATATCGGGGCTTTGGCGATTGAAGGCCGCACCTTTGAATACAATACCAATGCCCGTCTGCAGAAAGCGCTTGAACTCAAGCTCTTTGAAGACCGCAAAGATTCGATCAAGCTGACCAGTCTGCTCAGCAACGTCATGGACGAAAAAGCGCAGCAGCAAATCGACATTGTCAAAGAACGGCTGATCAAGAATTATGGCTACAATGAAGCATCAGCAACCGATGTCTTGAATTTTGTGGCAAGTATTTTCGCCCGAGGCGATGTAAAGGATCGCTAAGTCAATGTCTACAAAAATAGATAAGGATGTCGGCCGATTTAAGCGCATTATCCGTGGGAAAGTGCGTGAAAACCTGAAAAAGTATATTTCTCAGGGCGAAATGATGGGGAAACAAGGCAAAGATATTGTCTCGATTCCCATTCCTCAAATCGATATCCCCCATTTTAAGCTCGATGGCAGCAAAGGCGGGGGCGTGGGTTCTGGCGATGGGGAACCCGGCGATCCCGTCGGGGGTGAACAGGGCCAAGGCCAAGGCTCGGGTCAGGCAGGAGATCAGGCCGGGGAACATGCCCTTGAAATTGAGCTGACCTTCGATGAATTGGTGGAGCTCATGGCTGAAGAGCTTGAACTGCCCAGGATTGAACCGCGAGGCAGTGAAGAAATCACCAGCATGAAGGGCCGCTACCGTGGGATTACCCATGTGGGGCCCAATTCCCTGCGCCACTTCAAACGCTCCTATAAAGAAGCTTTGAAACGTCAGATTTCGGCAGGAGAATACAATGCTGAAGATCCGATTATCGTCCCCATTCGGCAGGATTTACGTTTTCGCTACCGGGAGATGGTTCCCGAACCTCTCACCAATGCCGTGATTATCTTGATGATGGATGTTTCAGGCTCCATGGAAGAAGAACAGAAAGAGATTGTGCGGATTACTTCTTTCTGGATTGATACCTGGCTGCGCACCCATTATAAAGGCCTCAAAACCCGTTATATTGTGCATGATACGGTTGCCCAGGAAGTGGATAAAGATACCTTCTTCCGCATGCGGGAAAGCGGGGGCACTGTCATTTCTTCGGCCTATAAACTCTGTGCCAAAATGATTGAGGAAGAATATCCAGCCGATCAATGGAATATTTATCCTTTCCACTTTTCAGACGGGGATAACTGGTCTGAGCGTGACAATGAAGAAAGCGTCAAAATTATTCGCGAACAATTGCTGCCTGCCAGCAATCTCTTCTGCTATGGACAGGTTGAAAGCCGGTATGGCAGTGGGAAATTCATCAAGGAACTGACCAAGCATTTTGCTGATGAAGAGAAAGTTTCACTGGTGAAAATCGAAAACAAAGACGCGATTATCAAAGGAATTAAAACATTTCTCGGCACAGGTAGATAGCCTGAAAGATGGGCTTCGTATGCACTTAGCAATTGTTTTGTTGAGCTGTTTTCAAGTCCTTTAGAATTAGAAATTTGGAAGGTTTCGTTCGATGATGCTTACGCCAGAGCTTGAAGCTACACGCAAACAGATTGAATCAATTGCCCGCGATTACGGCCTGGATTTCTTTGAAGTCATCTATGAAATGATTGATTTTGAAACCATGAACCAGATTGCCGCCTATGATGGCTTTCCTGTGCGCTATCCGCATTGGCGTTTTGGCATGGAATACAATAAACTCAGCAAATCCTATGCCTATGGGCTTTCTAAGATTTATGAACTGGTGATCAATACGGATCCCTGCTATGCCTATTTGATGAACTGTAACCGGGATGTGGATCAAAAGACCATCATGGCGCATGTCTATGCCCACTGTGATTTTTTTAAAAACAACGCAAGTTTTGCCCATACCAACCGCAAAATGATGGATGTCATGGCCAATCACGGCACCCAGGTGCGCCAATATATCGAACGCTATGGCGAGGATACTGTCGAAGCCTTTTTGGATACAGCGCTTTCACTTGAAAACCTGATCGACTTTCACTCAGATCATATTCAACGCTTAGAGAAAAAGCCCTATGGCTATGATGAAGATGCCATTGATCAAACGCCCAATTTTCGCTTGCGGTCTAAGCCTCATATGGAAAAATACATCAATCCCAAGGAATATATTGAAGAGCAGGAACGTCAGTACAAAGAAGAACAACTGCGCAAGAAAGAGCGTTTTCCCAGTGAACCCTATCGGGATGTTTTGTTGTTTTTGATGGAAAATGCCCCTTTGGAAAACTGGCAAGTTGAAATCCTTTCAATTGTACGGGATGAAGCTTTGTATTTTGCGCCCCAACGGGCCACCAAAATTATGAATGAAGGCTGGGCCAGCTATTGGCATTCGGTGATCATGACCCAACGTGCTGCCACGGCCAGTGAAATTGTTGATTTTGCAGATTTGCACTCGGGCACGATGGCCATGAGTGCCCGACAACTCAATCCCTATAAAATTGGGCTAGAAATCTACCGAGATATTGAAGAACGCTGGAATACGGGGCGTTTCGGTCGTGAGTATGAGGAATGTAGTTCTTACGAAGAAAAGCGCAAATGGGACAAACAATTGGGTTTGGGGCGTCAAAAAATCTTTGAAGTCAGAAAAGTCTATAACGATGTGATGTTCCTCGATGAGTTTTTAACCATGGAATTGTGTGAAAGGTTAAAATTGTTTACCTTTGAATACAATGGCTCCAGTGAGCAGTACGAAATCGCATCTCGGCAGTATCAAGATATCAAGCAAAAATTGCTCACCAGTCTGACCAATTTTGGAGAACCCTATATTGAAATCGTGGACGCCAACCATGACAACCGTGGCGAGCTCTATTTGGTGCATACCCATACAGGTGTTGATCTCAAATTGGATTATGCCCAAGATACCTTGGCGAATCTCTATAAGGTGTGGAAACGGCCCACCAACCTTGAAACGATTGTCGATGAACGTGTGAAGTTGTTGAGCTACGATGGGAAGGAGCATACTTCTCGCCTCTTGTGATAAATTTTAAACAGTTAAAATCGGTTTTGGATCAAGGCAAGGATCCCCCTGCCAAAAATCAGCAAAAATATTCGCCACTTGAAAAGCTCTATATGGAGTCTGAGCAGGCGATTATGCTTCAGAACCAAAATATTTATCAGGAAACAAAGCCGATTCCCTCCTGTGAAGCCAGAGATATTCAAAATTTTCATGTTCGACACTATGGTCTACTGAGTTTTTATCAGGAAATGCAAGCCAATTTTGAAAAAATTGAAAAAGAAATCAATGTCTTTGAGCTGAGAAGATTGCTAACCTATCTCGAAGAATATTTGACCTATATGCGTGCAGTGATTCATTGTTCAAATGAACTGGTGACCTTCAGAACCTCGGTTGAAACCCAAACAGAGGCGGTCGTTGCGTTAAACCGAAAACTTCAACAAACCCATACCCCAGAAGCCTTGAAATTGATTGAAGTTGAAATGGAAGAGATCTTGGATCAGGCTGAAGCGTTTAAAGACAAACTTGAAGATTTTCCGATACGCAATATCAGCGCCCAAACGGTGATGCCCTATTATGAATGCTATCAACAGAAATTACATTTACTACAAGAGGATTTACTCGAAGCTTCTGCCTGGATTCATTGAGCCATTTTCCAAAGGCCCAGATAAGAGCCTCTTGCTGACTCAGGGATCAATTTGAGGGGCGGATCCAGCTTAAAAGGGGCAAGGCACATATTCAAAGGGCGCCACAGCCCAGATTGAATATCTGTGTTCTCAGTCAGCTCAGGATAGGTCGTGATCAGCAGATATTCAAATGCATGTCTGTGAATATTTTTTAAGCAGCGTTGAATTTGTAAAAAAGACAAATGGGTAAAACAATTGCGCACCAATAATAAATCTGCTTTTGGCAGTTCTTCATGGGTTAAATCCAAGACTTGAAAGTGAATATTTTCCTGCTGATAGCGAGCTTGATTCTGGGCGATTAATTCTGGAACGATATCCGCCCCGATATAGTCAATTCCTTTTAAATCGACGTATTGCATCCAGTTAAAGTCACCGCAAGGCAAATCCAAAAGCGAATGAATCTCGAGTATCTCCATTAATTGGGGGAGTATTTTGACCAACCCACCCGCCTCAGAGAGTCGAGATCCTGAACCAGAGAGGGTTTCATCCTCCCCCCAGAGTTTTTCCTTGTAAATATGGGTAAAAATTTCCTGAAGCCCCAACATGAAGCAAACACTGTCATTTCTATTTATTTTTACTATTGTAGCAGCCTCTGTGCTGGGTAACGTCAGAATCCAATGACTTTTATTTCAGCCCGAAAATCATCGGCACTACGCCCAGACAGATCAGCAGGATCAACACTTGCAAGGGCAGCCCTACTTTCAGATAGTCTTTGAATGTGTAGCCGCCTGGAACCAGCACCATGGTATTGACGGGTGATGCGACAGGGGTTGCAAAGGCTGAGGATGCAGCCAAGGCGACGACCATTAAAAGCGTTTTCGGTGAATAGTGAAGGGTGAGTGCCAATTGAAGTGCGACGGGGGCAATCAGGACCGTAGTTGCCGTGTTTGAAATAAACAGACTGCAAAAAGAAGTGATCAGAAAGAGACTGCCCATAACCCAATAGGGGCCCAATCCGCCCAATACCTGAGATAGCCAGTGGCTCAGTGCTTCTGTACTGCCGCTGTTGTTCAGAGCGGTGGACATCGGCAACATCGCAGCGATCAAGAGCACGGATTCCCAAGAAATGGACTGATAGGCTTCTTCCATGCTCAAGCAGCGAGTAAGCACCATGCCAGATGCAGTTATGAGAATTGCGGTAACCAAGGGGAAGATGCCTGTTAACATCAGAACGAGCAGGGTGACCAACCAAAACAGAGTAAGCCCTATTTTAAATGGATTCGCAGCATGGGCTTCTTCGGGCAGGTTTAAAACCGCAAAGTCTCTTTTTTCGAGCCCTAATCTGTGAATACCCGACCAGTCTCCCTGAACCAATAAAAAATCTCCAAAGCGGAGCCGAAGCTGAGCAAGAGGGGCTTTGATTAGCTGGTTGCCTCTTTGAATGGCCAATACATGCAGGCGATAGCGTTCCCGAAACTGAAATTCAGCAAGCGTTTTTCCAACCAAGCGAGAGCGCGGCATCAAGAGCATTTCTGCCAATCCGAGAGAGTGCCCCCCCATTTTCAGCATGGGTTTTTCAGACCTTAGCCAGGTGATACCCAATGCTTTTTCAAGCTTTTTCAACGCTTCTGCGTCACCGCTGATCAGAACTTCCTGGTTGGGCTCCAGTAAGGTTTTGCCAGAACAGAGAGCAATCTCCTCTGAATTAAAACCTGAGTCCCGTCGGGCTGAGAGAATCTGAATGCCGTATTCACTTCCGAGTTGAAGCTCAGCTAAGCTTTTACCAAAGAGCGAAGAACCTGGTGGTAAAGCTGCCCATCTGAGTTGATTTGACATTTCATACTGCCTGAGTAGAGATTCAATATTCTCAGGTTTGGGCTCCTGTTGAGAATCTTTGCTTGACTTTGTTGCTTGAGGCAAGAGTTTACGTCCGAGCACCCCAAAGTATAAAATGCTGGCGATTAATGCGCAGAGACCTGGAAGCGTGAAATCAAAAAAACCAAAGCCTGAAAGACCAGCTTCTTTGAGGGTATTTGAGACCACCAAATTCGGCGGGGTTCCTATTAAAGTGAGCATTCCTCCTAAAAGAGAGGCGAAGGCCATTGGCATAAGCAAGCGTGAAGGTGAGAGCTTTGCCTGCTGAGCCAGAGAGAGGGCAATGGGCAAAAATACGGCTGTCGTTCCTGTTGAAGACATAAAACCTGAAAGCAGAGCAACAGCGAGCATTAGAACAATTAAAAGGCGTATTTCACTGTTCCCTGTCAGCTTTGAGACGCCTGATCCCAGCCATTGGGCGGTTCCTGTCTGTAAAATAGCGCCCCCCACGACAAAAAGTGAGGCGATCATGACCACTACTGGATCTGAAAATCCCGCCAGGGCTTGTTCTGGGCTCACTACGCCAGTCATCATCAAAGCTGAGAGCATTAAAACAGCGACAAGATCCAATCTGAGCAGATCTGAAACAAACAGAACGATCGTGGTCAAAAGGATCAAAAGCGTGATCAGAAGTGGGCTCATGGTTTCCTATTCTCGAGGGTATTTCTTGCTAAGTTTTCTGTTCATCAAAACACAGTCTGGGTAAATTTTCAATTCTGCCTATTTCCCATGGGGAATGGTATCCTGACTGTGAAACCATCGAAAAGGATATAAATTTTCATGCAGATTGTTGTGGGTGCCCAATGGGGAGATGAAGGCAAGGGTAAAATCGTAGATTTTCTTTCTGAAAGTGCTGATTTTATCGTGCGCTATCAAGGCGGAAACAATGCGGGGCATACCGTGATTGTGGGTGATGAAACTTTCAAATTGCATTTGGTGCCTTCGGGCATTTGCCGTGGCAAACAAAGTGTATTGGGAAATGGGGTTGTGATCAATCCTGTCGCCTTGGCTGAGGAGATTCAGAAGCTCGAAGCGCGTGGCATTGAAGTCAGAGGCAAACTTTGGTTGAGCAGTCGGGCCCATTTGATTCTAGAAGAACATATTCTGCGGGATCAAGCCCAGGAAGCTTCGCGCAGCTTGAAGGTCGGTACGACAGGCAAAGGCATTGGCCCTGCCTATACAGACAAAACCCAACGCAAAGGCGTGCGACTGGGTGAATGGCATTACAGTGAGTCCCTGACGAGTTCAGAACATGAGGCGCTAACTTTTTTATCTCCCCTGATCGCCGATACCACGCATTTATTGCATGAGGCCTTTGAGAACGGAAAGAAGATTCTGCTGGAGGGGGCGCAGGGCACTTTCCTGGATATCGACCATGGCACCTATCCTTTTGTGACCTCTTCAAATTGTTCGAGTGGTGGCGCCTGTACGGGAACAGGTCTACCCCCCACTGCGATCCATGAGGTCAATGGCATTCTCAAAGCCTATACCACGCGTGTTGGCAATGGACCCTTTCCCACTGAGCTATTGGATGAAACTGGCGCATTTTTGCAAAAACAAGGGCACGAATTTGGCACCACTACCGGACGGGTTCGCCGCTGTGGCTGGCTGGATCTGGTGATGGCCAACTATGCGCGCAGAATCAATGGCATTAACCGCTGGAGTATTACCAAACTGGATGTTCTCAGTGGCTTGGATGAATTGAAAGTCTGTACGGCCTACCGTTATCAAGATCAGCTCCTGAAAGGGTATCCCGCAGAGGTTCGTGTGCTTGAAGGGCTTGAACCGGTTTATGAAACCTTGCCAGGTTGGCGTGAACCCCTGTCTGAGTGTCAATCGCTTGCAGATTTACCTCAGAACGCACGGAATTATTTAAATTTTATTGAAGCCAAGACTCAAACCCCGATTAAATTGGTTTCTTGGGGGCCTGAGCGGACTCAAACCCTGATTATAGATTAATCTGGTGGGCTTCAGTGTTTCAACTCTTCGGGGTGGGATGGCTGAAGCCCATAATAAGTAATCAGGTTTTTACAGATTTCCTTATAAACGGGAACGGCTGTCATGCTGGCATAATGCGCAGCTTTGGGCGCATCAAAAAGCACGAAAATAACATAGCGAGGATTGTCTGCGGGCAAAACGCCAATAAATGAAGCCATGACGTCACCATTGTAGCGTCCGTTGACGACCTTATCCGCAGTTCCTGTTTTGCCTCCCAGAAGATAGCCTGGAATTTTGGCATTGTGGGCTGTGCCATGGGGGCTTTCAACCACCTGCATCATCATATTGAGCATTTCCTGTGCTGTTTTCTCAGAAAGGGTTCTCGTTTTATTGGGGGGAAACTGCTTGATGACTTTGTTCTCAGGTGAAACAATTTCGTGGATAATCCGGGGTTCAATCCGAATGCCTTTATTGGCAATCGCTGAAGCAGCAGTCACAACCTGCAAGGGAGTGACGGCAACGCCCTGCCCAAAAGAAACCGTAGATTGACGCGAGGCGGCCCAGGGCAATTCAGGTAAGAGCCCTCCGACCTCCCCATTGAGCTTTGAGTGCGTTTTCTTACCAAATCCAAATTTTAAAAGCAAATTGCGGTGCTGCTCAGGCTTCATGCGACGCCCCAACATGCTTGAGCCGACATTGCTTGAAAGTTCCAAAATTTGAAAGGGTTTAAGCGAACGCACCAATCCAGGGGGTTGGTGGTGGTCATGTACAGGCCAATTGTCGACATGAATCAGGGTCGGCACCTGAATTACTTCATCTATTGAGGTCTTGCCTGCTTCCAGTGCTGCGGCAAGGGTAAAAACCTTCATGGTAGAACCGGGTTCATAAAAATCAGTGACTGCCCAGTTCTTGATTCTCGGATCCCAGCCTTTGCCCGGAATTTCATTTAAATTAACGGATGGATTGGTGGCCAAGGCGAGTAAATCGCCATCAGGGATTCCCATGACAATTGCGACTCCGCGTTCAGCCTGGGTGGCCTCCATGCCTTTCTTTAATTCGCGTTCAGCCAAGTATTGGATATTTTCATCAATGGTCAATACGACCTTATTGGCTTTTGCTTTTTCAGTCAGGAAGGGAAGATCCCCATCAATTCGAAGCAATTCATTGCCATAGGCATCCGTTAGGATACCTGCTTTGGTGGCTCCGCCCTGAAGAAATTCATTAAATGATTTTTCAATCCCTTCTTGGCCTAAATTATCGATATCGGTATAGCCAATTAATGAGGCGGCCATATCATTGTGAGGGTAAATCCGTTTATTTTCAGAAAGAATACCAATCCCTGGTATTTTAAGTTTCCTTATTTCTTGGGCTGTCTTTTCGTCAACTTTTCGTTTGATATAATGCCAAAAATTGCCTGAAAGATTTTTGAGCAGTTTGTCTTGAGGTTCATTTAAGAGCGGAGCGAGTTTTGGCACAATTTCAGCAGGCTTTTCTTTGAGGTATTCAGGATCGACATAAATAGCGAAAGCGGGCACATCAATCGCCAGCTTGTGTCCGGCACGATCCGTGATGATTCCGCGTTTTCCAGCAATGCTGATGACTTTTTTCTGTTGGGTGATCGCTTGTTTTTTAAATTCCTGGTGTTGGGGAACCTGCAAATAGAAGACCCTTCCCGCCAGAATCAAAAATCCAGAAACCAGGGCCAGATAGAGAAATCCTATCCTTTGATTGTAAACAGAAGGCACACTGCGCGGCGTGAGTGTATCATCCGATGATTTTTCTGAGTTTGTGACTGGAGAGCGGGGAGGTCGAGACATCATTAAAAGCCAACTGGAGTGCGAATTTCCTTGGATTTAGACTGTATCGCGATTGAACTGCCTGATTCTGCCTGATGATAAACAGAGCTTTCCAAGGTTATATAGTGATAATTTTCAACTTGCTGCATGCCCATGCCCATGGCTTTTTGTTCAACGGTTGCAAGTGATTTTTTCTCAGCAAGTACAGCTTGAAGTACGTCATTCTCTTCCTTGGTGTGAATAATCTGTTGTTGTTTTTGGTTGGCTTGGTTTTCAATCAGCACTGAGTGAAAGTAAATCAAAAGAGAGCCCACAAAAAGACTCACCAGAAACAGGATACCCATCGGCGAGATTTGTTCTGTCCGCACAATGGTTTTCTTGGTTGTAAAGGTACGCGTCCAGGGAGTTGCCTCAACTCTTGCCTGAAGTTGTGTTGTATTATTAAGTGCTGTTGTTGCCGCCATTAATTCATCCGCTCCATCTTATTCAATTCAAGCTCATCTACAATTTTTCTGCAACTCTTAAGCGCGCACTGCGTGAAGGTGAGTTTTCAGCAATTTCTTGCTCTGAAGGTTTCACCGCTCGGGTTAATAATTTAATTTTGGCCCGATGCTGACAGGTACAAATTGGCTGCCTCGGTGGGCAGATACAATTTGTTGCCATTTCACGCATAAACAGTTTGACACGTCGATCTTCCAATGAATGGAAAGATATAACGGCCAAGCGTCCTCCTGGTTTTAGCAGATCCACAGCAAGTGGAAGCACCCGCTCAAGTGCATCCAGTTCGCCATTCACCGCTATCCGTAAGGCCTGAAACACCCGCGTGGCAGGATGAAGTTTTTGGCCGTGGCGCGGCATTACTTTTTCCACCAATTGGGCAAGTTCACTCGTTCTTAAAAATGGCGCCTTTACGCGTTGCGCGATGATTGCCCGTGCAATGCGTCTGGCCATGCGCTCCTCACCAAAGTCCTGAAAAATCTGAGTCAGTTCTGCTTCACTCAATTGATTTACAAGATCTGCGGCAGTGGCCACCGCTTCGTCTGGATTCATTCGCATGTCCAAAGGACCATCATTCAAAAACGAAAAACCTCTTTGAGGCTCTTTTAATTGAAAAAGGGAAGTTCCCAAATCCAATAAAATGGCATCCAAATCCTTCATACCATATTCAGAGGCCAGAGCCTCTAAATCAGCAAAATTGCCTGGTATTAACTGAAATGGAAAATTCAGGGTTTCTAGCCGCTTTTGTGCGCGTATCAAGGTTTCTGGATCCCGCTCAATGCCCCAGAGAAAACCTTGAGAACCTGCACGTTTCAGCATTTCCATACTGTGACCCGCTCCACCCGTGGTGCAGTCAAGTATCCGGAAGTCAGCCTGAATATTTAACCAATCCAGTACCTCCCTGCGCATGACCGAATAATGTTCGATTTCGGGGGGGGACAAGATATGCTCCTCTATTTCAGTTTCTGACAGTCTGGGATCTGCTTTCCGTAAGCCCTGTCACACATTTGTAACACATGCAGATCCTGGTGTCTACGCCTCAAAGTCGGATTGAGCTTTGTTTTTTATCTAATTCTGATCTTTTTTGATAAATCAGCAGAATTTATGTGATATTCAGCACAAAAACAGGCTTGTTAAAAACCAAAGTGACTGGTTGGGGAATGATTATATTACTTCAAGTTCCATAGGGGTTTCCATAAAAAAAAGACCCCGCAGGGTCTTTTCTGAGCTTAATGTTAGCTTGAATTATTCAGCGTGAGCGGTTGCCGTATCGGTTTCACGATCATAATGCAAGGTCAGGGTCGAAATCTCAGTTAAATCCAGTTCTGTCCATACACTTGAAGGAGAACCATCGGCCCAATCGACTTTCAGATCCCATTTTGCAGCAGTCGCACCAGGGCTGAAATGAATATGCCCGCTGGCTCCGCTGGGAAGATCATCGGGAGCAATATTGGGGCCCCATTCTTCGACTGAAGTGGGTGAAAGATAAACTGCGCTGATCGCATAGCCTGTTTCATTTACCAAATCAAAATCGAGATCCAATTCGTCATCTACGCGAACAACAGGGGGTTTTGAGGTCATGGTGTTATCAAGGGCAAAACTCTGGCCAGGCATTGCCAAGGTCACGGAAGTTAAAGCGGTGGCAGCCAAAAGCAAAAATAATTTCTTATTCATCAAACCGACTCCTCTAGAATTTTTATAGCGTTCAAGCAAGATTATCATCCCTCAATACACGCGTCAATTGCCAATTGTTTGTGCTTCTAGGGTTTAAGCTAGATTTAGCCATCTCGGCACGAATCGTTAGTCGTAGGATTAATCTAATTTAATCTTATGCTGAAAATTCTCACTGCGCGTTCTATGTGGGTCTTGTGTTATAAATCATAGATAGAGCGTGAATCATGAAGAGAGGTGAAAAGCTTGGAAAATTTGGTTCCACCTGCCCCTCCAGTGCTTTGTCCCAAGACCCGTGAAGAAATAGCAAATATTACCCTTCACAGCTTTGGAATGTTCTTAAGCTTGGTCGGTTTGGGAGTATTGATTTCACTTTCAGCCATTTCAGGTTCGATCTTGAAGATCGTCGCTTCGACAGTTTATGGTGTTACCTTGCTTTTGGTTTATGTGGCTTCGATTTTGTTTCATACTTCTTTGGCTGTGAAGTTGCCCTGGAAAAAAGCATTGGAAACAGTCGACCACTGTGCGATTTATCTTCTGATCGCTGGAACCTATACCCCATTTCTGATGGTTACTTTAAAGGGCCCAAAAGCCTGGGGAATGCTTGTTTTTATCTGGCTGATTGCGGTCAGTGGAATTTTATACAAGGTTTTTTTCTTTTACAAATCTGATCTTCTGTCTACCCTGGCCTATATTCTGATGGGATGGTTAAGCCTTGCCATTGTTCAGCCGCTCTATCAGCACATAGGAGGGTGGGGCATTGGCTTGTTGGTGTTGGGGGGTGTCTTTTATACCTTGGGTGCGATTTTTTATCTTTTGGATCATACCTTCCGATTTGCACACGCAATCTGGCATGCCTTTGTGATAGCAGGGAGTTTGGCGCATTATTTCACGATCTTATTCTTTGTCGTACAAGCTTGATGTCCAAGAAAGTACAAGTCGTCAAGCTGGCAAGCCCCGAGCGCAGAAGTCTTGAAATATTAAAGGACAAGGCCTGGAAGAGAGGGCTCCCCCCCTACCGTTTGATCTCAATCCTATCTGCGCTAGGCCTGCTCTCAGGTTTGGTTCCCCTGGTCATCAGTGCAGACAAGACAGCATCTCTTCCTCTCATCGGGGGGGGTGTTCTGTTATTTTCGGTTTTTTCAATTTATTTTTATCAGCTTGCAAAACAATTAGAAGCTTCGCGTCTAAAAGCTATGCTATCGGGGGAATTGGTTCAGGCCAAAATTCTTTCCAGAGGAACCCAGTTTAATCCTTTTAGCAGTACACCCCATACCACGCTTCAGGTTTGGGTTGATTCGCCCAGCCCTCAGGAACTCACGGGAATTCTGTGGCGCAGAGATGCTCTTCGGGATTTTCAGCCTGGGAAAATTCTCTATGTGCTCTGGTTGTCTGAAGAGAATAGGTTTTGGTTGCCCTTTGAAGCTGGAATTGAGATTCAGCCAGAAGACTAAGCTTTAATTCTTGGCTTACAGGTCCATCCTCTTTTGCGTGCCTGCCACACTTGCCAAAATCCTGCGATCAAAAACAGAAATGCGGCAGCCACAAAGAGCGGGCGGTAGGGTTTGAGTAGATTTAATTGGCTGACAAAGCTGCTGCTGGCTCCCAGGGTCAGGAGTAACCAGGGCAATCCGCAGCAGGCTTGAGCGGCCACTGCAGAAACAACAGTTCCCCAAAAGGACCAGGCTGGTAATTCTTCGCTTTGGTTTTTATTTTGAACGGACATGGTTTACCTCAGTGTGAATAGATCGGGGGAGATTCAAGCGGAGTTGAATAGTTGACCCTCTGTATCGAGTGTTTGCGTAAATCTTCTGATAAGCCTTTGAGCAGATCGGATTGTTTGATTTTATCAAGTTGAGTTTCCCCATTCAGATTGACGAGCATGAGGCGGCCTTCCCCTTGGCCATAGGCATTTAAAAAATCATAGACAGCCCCCATGACCGTTAATTTTCCAGTCTGAATTTCTGGTTGGTAGCGCCTCAAGGCAACCTGTACCTGATAATCTACATTTCTTTGAACAGATTCGAGCCAAAAGCTCTCAAATGCATTTTTTGTATTTGGAATGGGCTGATGATTTAAATGCGCTGAAAGGTGATCGACTTCGCGAACAATTGCAAAGGATTCCTGACTGTATTCCGTTAAAGCCGCTTTGACGGCCCCACAATGCGTATGCCCCAAAATGAGCAGAATCGGTGTTTTTAACTGATAGACGCCATAATCCACTGAACCAAAACTGTTGTAGATTTGGTTTCCAATATTGCGCACAGAGAAGATTTGGTTGACGGGATCTTCGCTGAAGGCGACAGCATGTGCTCTTGAATCAGAACACCCCAAAAGGGTAATTCCAGGATTTTGTTCCCCTTGAAAATTTTCAAAATAGGCATGGTTGTGCTGTGAAACAAATTTTTGGCTTTGTGAAAAGAGCCTCTGAATAATGCTTTCAGGTCGATTTTCAAGATATGGCGCAGCATTGCTTGGGCTGCTCACGATCAAAGCAGATATCAGACTGAAGAGGATGGTTTTAAATTTCATCTGGATGCCTTTCTAAAAGGTCGGAGCACGATACTTTGCTCCGACCTTTACGGGTTTTGGTTATTTTGAGAGTGGATATCTTTTCTGTTGCCAGGCCATCATGCCTCCCTGGAAATTTGAAAGCTGGGTGAATCCAGCTTTTTCAAGCATCCGTGCGGCTGTTAAGCTGCGGTTTCCACTTCTACATACGAGTACATAGTTTAGATTTGGATCCAAACTGTGAATTTTTCCCGAAAGTTCTGAGAGTGAAATTTTTAAAGCACCAGGAATGATGCCTTCACGCCATTCGAAAGCTTCGCGAACATCAATAAAGACTGTATCTTTGTCTTGTGCTTGATAGAGCGAATAGACAGTGTCACTGTAGATATTCTGAATTTGGGACGCTTTAGACGATTTTAAAAAAGGTAAACTGAGTTTCATCACGGATCTCCTCATGCATTCAATGAATTTAAACACTTAAACTTTCGGATCGGTTACCACATCTTTGGTTCGCGGGGACAGATTCTGCCAGTTTTCTGGGGTGGGGAAGTTTCAGATTTTCCATGATTTGAATATATTCTTCACGGGATTTACCTGCCAAACGGGGGTTGTGTAGCATCTCTTCAGAAATCGTACTGACAGATTGTCCTGCATAATCATGACCAGGGTAAACTTTTGTTTGAGCGGGCAAGCTGAACAGCTTTTGGGTAATGCTGTCATACATTTTGCCGGCATCCCCCTGCTGAAAATCGGTTCTGCCCGTACCTCTTATAAAGAGAGAATCACCTGTAAAGGCCATATCTTCTACCAAATAGGTGAGGCAGCCATTGGTATGACCGGGCGTTGACAGAACCTGAATCTCGATTTCACCAAGTTTGAATTGATCTCCCTCCTTTGTCAGAATATCTGCACAGGGGGCTCCTCCCGATTCAGAGACAATTGAGCGGGCTTTGGGATAGAGGGCTTTCAATTGGCTCACGCCGGTGATATGGTCGGCGTGTACATGGGTTTCCATGAGGTATTTTAAATCCAGTCCCAATTCCTGAAGCAGGCGAGCATCTCTTTCTGCTTTCTCATCGACTGAATCGATCAGAAGCGCTTCTCCGCTTACTTCATCTCCGATTAAATACGTATAAGTCCATGTTTCCTGATCAAAGAGCTGACGAAAGATCATGATAAAAAAAATCTCCTTTGTGAATGGTACCTGATATCAGGTGATTACTATACCCCCTATGGTATATAAAAAATTATGTGCTGTCAAGCTGTTTACAGATTCGGTTATTTATGATTCATAATCCATGATGGGAGATCCTGGTTCCCCATCATTGAAGAATTTTTGCTGTTTTAAAAGCTTGAATTGGGTTCCTTGAGAAAGGCAATTTCTTCAGGTGTGGAACTTCTTCCCAGAATCTGGTTGCGGTGGGGGTATCTGCCAAAGCGATCAATGATGGCTTTGTGTTTGATCGCAAAATCTAAATTGCCAGAGACTTCTTCTGCTTGAAAGAGTTTCAGAGAGATTTCATGAATCAGGCGCGATTCGCTGTGCATAAAAGGCATATACATAAAGGCCCGCTCTCTGGGGGGAAGCTTGTGATCAAAACCTTTTTCGATTGCCGCCTGGGCCAAGGCCAGAGCCAGAGGATCCGTAGCAAAGGCTGAGGGAGTATCTCTGTAAATATTCCGAGAAAACTGATCCAGAATAATGATTTCAGCCAATTGATCTTGGGCCTTGCTGCGCCAGCTAAAGAGTTCTGATTTGACTGCCTGGGCATGAATCTCTCCAAATCGCGACAGGATCAACTGATCAAACTCAGGGTCTTTTACCCACCATTTTTTCGTTTCAATTTCTTCGAACCAAAATTTTAAGATTGCCTTTGCCTGCATGTGCGTCTCCTCTCAAGTTAAAAGGCTCTGAAGAGAATCTTCAGAGCCTGAATGCGTTAAATTAGAAAATTAATTGGGGTCACAGGCCATGCGTGCCCCCGTTTTTTCTTGATATTGTTTCCAATTCATGAATTCTTTTTCTTGGTCAATTTCCTTCATCGTAATGCACTCAGGAACAGGACAGACCAAAGAACAAAGATTACAACCCACACAATGTTCCTGATCCACAAAGGGAACTCGTTTTCCATTGTCATGCAAGTGAATACACTGGTGTGCGCCATCCCAACAGGCGATATAACACAGTTGGCACTCAATACATTTTTCAGGATTGATATCGGCAACCACTTTAAAATTGAGATTGAGATCGCCCCATTCTACAAAATTTCGGCTGGCCAATCCGACCATTTCATCAATGGTTTTAAACCCCTTTTCATCCATATAATTGCTCAGTCCTTCAATCATATCTTCGACAATCCGGAAGCCATGATGCATGACTGCAGTACAGACCTGAACATTGGTCGCGCCCATTAAAATAAATTCAACCGCATCCCGCCAGTTCGATACACCCCCAATCCCTGAAATCGGAATATTAAACTGAGGTTGACGGGCCAGGTCTCCCACCATGCGCAGTGCAATGGGTTTGACTGCCGGGCCACAATAGCCGCCATTTGATGATTTACCACCCACATAGGGCAAGGGAACCATGCGATCAATATCCACGCCAATCACACTCTTGATGGTGTTGATCAGCGAGACAGCATGGGCGCCTCCGCGCATTGCAGCAAGGCCAGGGGGAACGATTTCCGAGACATTTGGAGTTAACTTAATGATTACGGGAACCGTAGAATATTCAACAGCCCAGGAGGTAATCTCTTCCAAAACTTTGGGCTCTTGTCCGACAGCTGAACCCATGCCCCGCTCACACATGCCATGGGGACAGCCAAAATTCAATTCCAAACCATCTGCGCCAGCGTCAATCGAGCGCTTAATAATATCTTTCCATTCTTCTTTGGTTTCAACCATTAAAGAGGCGATGACTGCATGGTCTGGAAATCTTTTCTTGACCTCATACATTTCTTTAAAATTGATTTCCAGCGGGCGATCGGTAATCAATTCAATATTGTTTAAACCCGCCAGTTTGGTTCCCGCATAATCCATGCCGCCGTAACGAGAGGAAACATTGACAATCGGTTCCCCCAGGGTTTTCCAGACTGCACCTCCCCAGCCCGCTTCAAAGGCCCTCATGATTTGATCCCCTGAATTGGTAGGGGGAGCAGAAGCCAACCAAAAAGGATTGGGTGATTTTATACCTGCAAGATTGCTTGAGAGATTGGCCATGTTTAGTTTCCTTCCTTCAAATAGGCATCGATTCCAAATGCTGCACGTTTGCCTTCAGCAGCAGCATTGACGACTTCTTTTCCGCCGTTGACACAATCGCCACCAGCAAAATAATGGGGGTTTGAGGTTTGGCCTTGGGCATTGACGACCACTCTGCCGCGGTTCAATTCCAAGCTTTTGATTTGGCTGAACAGCGATGTCAGTTTTTCCTGTCCTGTGGCCATTGCCACCAAATCGGCCTTCAACTCAAATTCTGAGCCTGCGATGGGGGTGGGTTTGCGGCGACCTGATTCATCGGGTTCACTGAGTTCCATTTCGATACAGCGAATGCCCTCTACGCTTTCCTGGCCTAAAATGGCGACGGGCAGAGTTTGAAAGCGAAATTTTACGCCTTCTTGGCGTGCACAAGCGAGCTCATGGGCATAACCACTCATTTCCGCTTCACTGCGACGGTAGACCATGGTGACTTCAGCGACACCCAATTTCTTCAATTGGCGCACCACGTCCAAGGCAGTATTTCCACCTCCCACGACAATCGCCTTTTGATACTCAGAGACTGGGAAATTCCCCAATTTAAGCGTTTCAATCACCTGAAGTGCTCCAAAAACACCAACCAAATCCTCGCCGGGGAGATCCATGCAAGAATCAGGGCCCAAGCCTGCCCCTAAAAAGATGGCATCGTATGCTTTCTCAAGATCCTCAAATTGAATATCCTTTCCGACACAAACACCGGTCTGGATTTCAACACCAATTTCTTTGATATAGGCCACTTCACGCAGACTGGTTTCTGCCCGCAATTTATAGGCAGCTACCCCCGTGGTGTTCAAACCTCCAGGCAAGGCATGACGTTCGAGAATGACTGGATGATGCCCCATTTGTGCCAATTGAGCAGCACAGGCCAAACTTGCTGGGCCTCCGCCGATCAAGGCAACTTTTTTGCCAGTCTCAGGCCCTTTTTGATAAAACTGAATACCGTGATTATAGGCAAACTCTGTTGCGTAGCGCTGAAGTCTGCCAATTTCAATCGGCTTCATCTGCATATGGTTATAAACACAGCTGCCAGCACAAAGCACCTCTACAGGACAAACTGAGGCGCAGCTCAAGCCCAAGATATTGGAGTCGAGGATGGTACGTGCAGCCCCTTTGGTATTTCCAGAGGCAATGCGGTGAATAAATTCAGGAATATTGATTTCTGTCGGACAGGCCTGAATACAGGGCGCATCGTGACAGTAGAGACAACGGTTTGCCTCGGCCAAGGCCTGAAGGTCATTGTAACGGGGTTTAAAATCTGAGATTGCAGCCTCACTGCGATCACTGGGTAGATGCTCAAGATAGTTCTGGGTCATGAATTTTCCCTTCAACTTCGATTGAATGATACCTGTATATAAAACAAAAACACAAAACTGGAAAAAGCAGGACTTTAACCAGATTTAAATCAAAATAGTGAAATGGATAAGAAAGTTTTATTATAGCAGGCATGCCACAGGGGACTCAAGTCTCTGAATTCTTACAAATCATACAAAAACGCAAAAATAATGCAATATTGTGTATTTCATGTCAAATAATCAGCGTGAGACAGATTCAAAACATTTTCTGAGGTCAGTCTTTATGCGCCACTTGCCATTCGTCAAGAATTAAGTGAATATATTATCAAGAGTGAGGCTGAAAAGCCTGCTTTGCTAAGACTAGAAGATTTAGGAAGAAATAAAAATGAAACAGTTTTCACGCAATCTGATTTTGGGACTTTCAGCCGTCTCCCTCATAAGTTTAATGGCTTGTACAGGCAATGGTTTGCCTACTTCTTTGCCTTCAGGCTTATCCAGCAGTTTGCCTGGACTTGTCAAAGCTTCAGCCTCTCCTTCAGCCTCCCCTGCTGCCACGCCAGCCACCTCTCCCTCTGCGAATCCTTCAACACCGTCTTCAGAACCTACTCCCGCTGCTTCTGCTGAACCTGGAAATGGTGTGATCAAGGTTGAAGGTGAAGATCTCTTCAATAAATATACCGTCAATTACCGTGTGGGCATGAAATGGGTCTACAGCCTGAAAATGCCGGGCATTGCACTTCCCAACCTTTCTGGCTTAGCTGGTTTTAGTGCTCAGCAGATTCCAGATGTAAATGCGATTTTGAATGGCCTCTCGGGGGGGAGTTCAGGTTCTACAGGCAGCTCGACTCCTGCGGCACCCAGTGAAATGGGTGAGTTTACGATTGAAGTTACGGCTGTGGCCGGTGATATGGTCACGCTTTCGACCCAAGTCAAGATGACCACTGAAATCCCAGGAGGCGCACCGATTAAACCCAGCACTTCAAGCTTTAATAAATCCAACCCTGGCAAAATGTATTCAGAGCTGGGACAAAATGGCAATACCAATGGAACGCTGAAATATTCGTTGGTAGGACCTGAATCCGTGACGGTTCCTGCGGGGAGCTTTTCGGCAGATAAAATTGCTGGCATGATGAATGTCACGAGTTCAACAGGTGCTGGCAGTGTGGAATCCACCCAGGAATCCAGCTTGTGGATGGCGGTTGGAACCGGCATGGTGAAGCAGGAAAATAAGAGTACGACTTCGGGTATCACGGTGACAACTTTGCTCGAACTGAAGAGTTTTATGCCCTAACTTTACAATTCTATGAGAAAAGGCAGGGATTTCCCTGCCTTTTTGTTTGTTGGGTTGATCAGGGAAGGGTATAACTGAGTTCTTTTTTATACAATTGTTTGACCCGGCGGTTGATCAGGGTTTTTTGAATTTCATCCTGAAGCAGATCCCCAAACAAAGCAGTTTTGGGAAGCCCGACTTTTAAGGCCAGGCCCAGATGGGCTTCTGCAGATCCTGTGACTTTTTTCTGATTGCCAACCAAAGTAAGCCTGGCTTTCAGATCGCCCTCTAAATATGCACTGCTATCAATATAGGGGCCGGGCATGCCTGCAATTTCAGATTCTACTTTCAACCGGGGCAGGTGCAAGCGGGAAAGCACGGTTCCAGTAAAGTTCATGCGGGGATCATTCATACTTCCCCCATAGCCATAGTCAAAGGAAGTGACGAAACTTGGCTTTTCAGAGACACGGGCTGTCATTTCGATGCCCGCCTTGAGTTTGCCGTTGAGTTGGCCGCCCCATTCCAGACTGCCGGCACCTTGATGGCCCCATTCCAGCATGGCACCGGGTCTGATCAGAATGCTGACCGGTACAGGCCCAATATCGGTATCATAGCTGAAGGTTTTAAAATTGATTTCTCCAATCGGTTGCATCGGTATCGGAGAGGCCAAGAGATTGTTTTGCGCAGTAGAAAAATTGGCGCGACTGCTTATCTCCCAGCTCAATTTCAATTCAGGGGCCAAACGCACAAAAAGCGCTTTGCCATTTTGTATTTTCAAACGCATATCCGAAAAATCTGGTTGGGCTTTTAAGCTGGATTCTATCGTTAAAAGTCCAATTTGGAAGCTGCGCTTATCCAATTCGATCGGTTTCAAATTTTGAGCTGTTGGAATTGCACTGGCATCTAAGCTCTCAAAGGCCTCGGTGAGATGGGCCTGGCGAGTGTATACAAGCGTTTGAGAGGAATTTGTCTCTGTTTTTAAAACCGATCTTAAAAAACCACGCCCATCCAAGCCTCTGCCGATCAGAATCTGACCGACTTGAAAATGGGGAGAATTCTGGAAGACCAGCTGATCACTTAAAACCCGAACAGGTCTTTGCTCGGGGAGTTTTAAACTGCGTGTATTTTGATTCAAACTGAAGTTTTGGGGTTTGGCTGACTGAAGGGTGATGCGTGCCGGAGAAAAGGGGGCCAGATTGTTTTGAAAATTGAGGGGCAAGCTTTGACAGGAGAAAAGCATGGCAAAGCCAAATAAAATACTGGCTGCTTGAGCACTTTTCATGGTCGGGATCCCCTTGTGATGCAGATTTCAGTAAGCTTTCGGAACTTTCGTATTGAATCTGGGAAGAAATCAATATTAAATTACTTAATAAATTATCCTGTGATTGCAAAATTAGATTTTCTAAATATAGCAAATAAAGGATTGATTTTCAAGTAAACGTTTGAGTTCTCAAGAATTTTATTGATTTCGTATCTCGTGAATGTTATGCTGGAGATATTAAGAAAATATTAAGTGAGCGACTAATGCCCTCGATTTCAGCTCTGCGGATTGGCATTCACGATACCGGGCTCTTTGATCGCGAAGATTATATTCAAATAGGCAGACCCCTGGCAAAGGGTGTCAATGCCCAGCAGGCAGCCCAGCTTGCAAATTCTAAACCAGGGGCCGAGCTGGTCATTCGCACGACGGGAGCCCCTGAACTGAATCATATTTATGGAGAAATGCTGCATTTCCCCCATGAGTCTTATGACGTATATCAGTTAAGGGTGGTGGATCGTCAAGGGGCGCCTGTGCCCGATAAGATCTTGAATCTGTCTGAACTGATTTCGGCAGTCAGCTTCGACAAGGCCATTATCAACCGACTTGAGAATCCTGTAACAGGTGTGATTCCCGCTGGCCTGACGGTCATCAGCAGCGATCAAAAGTTCGCAGATCTTAAGTTTAAAGGCGGGACTGTTGCGCGAGAAGATCTCTATGCCATTGCTTCGGCAAGTCTGGGTAAAATTTCTTTCGCTGAATCCCGATCCAAGCCCAACCAAGCTCAATAGAGTGAGTCTCTCAAACCTCTAGAGAGACTTAGTTCAAAGGAGAGAGAACCACCATGCGTTTAAAATGGGGATCTCCTGAGCTGGGTAAGCGGGATTCGAGCAGATCTTGTTTCATCTTTTGGGCCTGCTGTGTTGAAAAATCGACAACGGCTGTTCCCACCGATTTGGTGACCGTTCCCCAATCGACATCCAAACTCATTTTTCCTGCATCTGCCAAGGCTGCAACCAACATGGCTTTTCCACCAATCCCAGGAACTTTGGCTGCAGAAATTACGGAAGCGCTGGCAGCGACCATTCCCAAGCCCATTTTTGTAAAACTTTTGAGGTTTGGATCCTGCCAGAAATGATGAATATCCTGACCTGCAATGGCCAGATCCATGGCTGCGATGCCCACATTAAGGACTGAACTGACTTTGCCCAGGGTTTGCGACCCGCGCGCCAATAAACGTCCTGCTTCACCGGTATGTTCAACCAGAAGTTTACTGATTTGTCCCACACTGCTGGTGGCACCTTTTGTAGAGTTCATTAGGGTTTTCAAATTTTGCGGATTGGGATTTTTGAGTGATTGATCAAGCGAGTTTGAAAAAGTTTCGACAGAAGCAATCGCACCCAAGGGAGCACTCACATTTCCCAAGACCTGTTGTACCTGGCCACGGGTCAATTGTTCCCCAATATCAACAGCTGCTTTTAAATTAACAGCATTTACATCCCCCTGGCTGAGGCGGCTGATTTGTTCGATTTTTGCAACGGTACTGGTGGCTGATTTTGCGTCATCACCAGCAATACCACTTGATAAGACTTTTGTCGTGGTTGCTTTTGCCTCTTGAAGCGCTTTGAGATCTGTTTCTGATAGTTTTTTTTCTGAAACGGTAGGTTTGAGCAATTCACCGCTGCGGTGAAGACGTGTCAGCTCAGTATAGTTTGTTGCAATATTTCCCATAGGTGTTTCATCAGCAGTTTGTTAATGGAGTTATCCGAAAAGCGCGAAAAAACTGACTTAAGATAATATTAAGTATTGATTATGTTTAGTAAAACTTTTGGTGAAACAAGGCTTGTGCAAGCGAGGGTGTCCTGCGTATTTTGGCTAGATCATACCCTTTTGTCGCAACCCGTTCTAAAATTACGGAATATGTCTGCTCGTCCATTTCGGGGGAGCGACTGAGTATCCAAAGAAATTTCCGGCTGGGGTGGCCAATCACGGCATAACGATACGCAGAGTCTAGGGCAATAACCCAATAATCCGCAGAAAGAGGGGCAAAAAAGCTGACCTTTAGCTTGCCTGGCTCGAGAGGATTGGGAACCCACGCTCGGCCTTCAATCGTTTCCAATTTTCTTTTCTGGGTGAGGTAACACTGGTTCCAGACTTTCACTTCACCGTTAGGATTGAAAGTATAACTGGCTGTGGTTCCACTACAATCAGGGCTTTGAAACGGCGCCGGATAACTGGCCACTTCAAACCAAAGACCCGCAAAAAGTTTGATATCAAGTTCGGAAACGGTCTCTAATTCAGATTGGGCACATGCTGGATTCGAATGCAGGATTCCGAAGGCTAAAAGCAAGGCTGCAAGAACTTTCATGGTCTACCTCTTGGGCGATATTGAACTGTTTATACCATCTGACACATGATTAAAACTCAGGATCTGCGCTGTACCTCCCCCCAAGAGGAGTGATTTTAAGACCCCGTATTGGGTCTGGAAGGCGGGCTTTTCAAGCCTTTCAGTATCACTTGAAGGCCCTCAGGCTGCGGATATTTTTCTGCCATCGCTTTGAACTGCACAGGGGTGAAGGCCTCAATTTTAGCCTTGCTTTTTTCAAGATCGGGCAATGGCAAAATGGCTTTTGGCTTGTTTTGCAAAGCTTCTGATTGAGATTTCAACTGAGAGAGAGTGCTTGAAGGGGGCGCACCCGCACTGCTTTCATTCGCCTTTGAAGCCAATGATTGGCTGGAAGCCGTTGAGAATTTTCTAAATTCAGGCATTTTTTTAAGCAATTCCTTTGTAGCTCGATTTTATCATTAGCAACCGAATCAGGGTTTTGGCAAAATTTCCTGTGGGTGGGGTGAGGCCGAGGTCGGTACAAGGGGTTTCTCAGAGGGTTCAGCGACAAGGGTACTGAAGCCGATTCCGCTCAGAAGGATCAAGAGGCAGGCCCATTGCAATTTTGAAATATGCTCCTTCAGGATCATGGCTGCAAACCCCAGGGTTACAAGCGGATAGGCTCCTGTAATCGGCGCAACCAGTGAGGCCGGGCCTGTGCTTGAGGCGATAATCACGCCCAAATCTCCACCCGCCATCATGGCCATGGGCAAAAATGAGTGAAGAAAGGGAGTTCGTGGAAGGGCTTCCTCTTCTCTAGATTTTGACCGCTGGCCTTTTAACAGGCCATACAGACCCAGGGTCATCATGCCACCAAGGGTTGCATAAACAGCCATATTCGATTCACTTGCCAGGGGAAAGGAATAGGAATATCTCAAGAGCGTCTGAGCCGCTCCCCAACAGGTCAATGCTGTTAAAGCCAGGGGAATCCAGCGTTTGTTGGTGGTTTTGCCTTCATTGTCAGGAGGAGAATAGGAGAGCCCGAGGCATCCAAAAATAACCATGGCAACCCCCATATACTGCTGGCTCACCAAACTTTCTTTCAGAAAAATTTGTGCAAAGAGCAAGGTCAGGGCGGGGTAAGCTGCAGAAAGTGTTCCGACAATCGTAATCGGCCCCAGAACAATCGATTCAAAGTAGAGGATCCAACCCAGCCCATCCAAAAGATAGGCCAAAATTCCCGTCAACATAAACCCCAAGCCCTCAGCTATAAAGGTGGCTGGGTGGGGTTGTGTCAGGTAATAACCTAAATTGACTACCGTACGTGCAAGAATCAAATACAGGCAAAACTTTGCCGGTGGGACATCTTCACTCCATTTTTTAACAAGTCCCTGGCCGATGCCATACAGAAACAAGGTTATAAAGGCGGGCAAAATCCAAAGCGAACTCCCCATCAGTCTCACTCCTTCAGCAGATCGGGTTGATCAATATTTTGAAATACAGAAGGGGCCCCTTTCGATTCGAACGAGGCCCCTCTGGATCAATACCAGCCCATGGGGCCTTGATTGAGATTGATATGCACCTGTTTTGATTCTATAAAATTTTCAACGCCATATTTTCCCAGTTCACGGCCTGTACCGCTTTGTTTATAGCCACCCCAGGGGGCTTCACAATAGGTCGGTTGCATATGGTTAACCCAGAGTATGCCTGCTTTGACAGCTTTCACTACGCGAAATGCGCGGAAAATATCCCGTGTCCAGACGGCACCCGCCAGGCCAAAATTTGTTTCATTTGCAATCGCGATTGCTTCTTCTTCGCTGTCAAAAGGAATTACGCAGGCCACAGGGCCGAAAATTTCTTCCTGGGCAATCGTCATGCTGTTCTTGACATCAGCAAAAATCGTGGGGGTTAGAAAATAACCAGTTTGCAAACTATCACCTAAACGCTCACCGCCACAAACCAAGCGAGCCCCTTCTGCTTTGCCCTTTTCGATATAGCCCAAAACCCGGTTTAAATGCTCTTCGCTGACCAGGGCACCGAGTTTATTCTCTCGGTTGATACCGGGCCCAACTTGAATGGTTTGGGTTTTGGCGATCATGGCTTCCAAAAATTGATCGTAGATACTGCGTTGTACCAGAATGCGAGAACCCGCTGAACAAACCTCACCTTGATTTACGAAACAGGCAAAAAGTGCATTTTCAACGGCGGCTTCAAAATCCGCATCTTCGAAAAATATATTGGGAGATTTCCCCCCCAGTTCAAGCGTGACTTTTTTCAGGTTGCTATCGGCAGCGGCTTTCATGATCAAACGCCCGACTTCTGTTGAGCCTGTGAAGGCGATTTTGTCTACCTGGGGGTTCTCTGCAAGTTCTGCGCCGACTTCTTCGCCTAAACCCGTAACAATATTGACCACCCCTTTGGGCAGTTCTTCAATCGAATCCAAAATTTTGGCAAGTTCCAATACGCTTAAGGGAGTGGTTTCAGCTGGTTTTAAAACCATGGTACAGCCTGCTGCAAGCGCAGGGGCCAACTTCCAGGCCGCCATCAGCAGGGGGTAGTTCCAGGGCACGATTAAACCGCAGACACCCACGGGCTCTTTCAAGGTCATGCTGACGGCATTGTCGGGTACGGGATTGACTTCGCCATAGATTTTGGTGGCCCAGCCGCCAAAATACTCAAAGCAAGTGGCTGCGTCTGCGAGATCATATTCCGATTCAAAGATCGGTTTGCCCATATTCAAGGTTTCCAATTCAGCCAAATGATCAGCTTGTTCCCGGAGTGCGGCTGCAATCTTGAAAAGAACAGTCGCTCTTTGAATCCCTGTCGATTCTTTCCAGGGGCCTTTGTCAAAAGCTTCCCTGGCTGCTGAAATTGCAGCTTGCATATCTTTGCGGTTTGCCTGGGGTACCTGTGCAATCAATTGACCATCGGCAGGGTTCAGAATATCCATTTTTTGAGAACCTGAACCCTGGGTAAATTCGCCCCCCAAATACATCGGATAGAACTTCATGGTTTTGCCCTCTCTGCTGTGGTAAAAATTTTGTGATCCAGAACACTCAATCATCCTACCTTGGGGTGCAAGGCTTGTCCATATGGGCATCACGGCATGCTATGATAATTTTTGCTGGACGGTGAAAACTGTTCATCGCATTAATACCCAGGAGCGGACCATGGCCCAGGCAAAACCAGAAAAATCTTGTAATGATACGGTTTTAAAATATGTGATCGAGAACAAGGATCTTGAGGCTGCCAAAGCACAAATTCTAAAAGCAGCTGGCAATACGCCGGTGGTTTTTATGGAAATTCCTCTGGCTCAGAATCGGGTGGAATTAATGGCTCTTGCCTCCAGTTTAACCCCGAGTCAGAAAAAGGAACTTGAAATTTTGCAGCAGGACGGAGTGATGGTCAAGCGTATTGCTGAGGCGCACTTTGAGGGCAACCAAGTTTCATTTGATCTCACGCACCGCAAATAGCGCATATTTTACAATTCTTTAGAATTTAAAGGCTGGATTTTGATTTTTCAGAGCATTTTTGCGGTATAAAAAAGACAGACTATTTGTGAAGGGAAACATGGATCTAAAATGGGCAATTTAAATGTAAAAATCGGCAATGTTGGCAATCTTGGCAATGCCACCAAAACCTATGAGGCCAATTCGGCACCCTTAGAAACCAAAACGCTGGGAATCAATGGCGATAAAAGCAATGATTTCAGCGTTCCCCTGAAATTTGGTGATGAAGGGCCCACGGTATATTTGCGACCAGATCAAGTAGATGCCATGAAAATGGCCCTGGCGAGTGCCACCAAGAACGAAGACATGGGCAATCTCTTTGGAAATGGTGGCCCCAGTGTTTCAGTCTCTGTCAATGGACAAGCCTATACGATGTCTGCACGAGAGATGCAAGCCCAATTAAGTGGCCATGGCGCTTTGACTGCGGGCTCCTAAACAATCATCAAATGAAAAGGGCTGGCTTTATGTCGGCCCTTTTCAATTAATCGCATTAATCGCAATTCATCTATTGCAGATTTTCGAGTTCAGTTTCAGCTTCCCGCCATTTCATCAGCGCAGTTTCATATTCGGCTTCAAGCTCTTCGCGGTGACTGCCTGCGACGGCTTGAGCGATCAGAGCTTCTAAGTTCTGACAGGCTTCTTGTAACTGCGGCAATTTTTTCTCAAGCTGCTGGCGTTTTCGCTTCAATGCTTTTTGAGCTTCGTAGGCAGCTTTGCCGGTGAGTGCTGGTTTTGCTTCTTTTTGAGTGACTTCAACCTGCTTGCTCAGTACCCCGCGATCCTTTAAGGAAACATCTCTGCTTAAATGATCCGTGCCAAATTTTTCAAGATATTCAGCGTAAGTGCCTTTGTAATCAAGATAGCCATCTGCTTTGATTTCCAATATCCGGGTGGCAACACGGGAAACAAAATAGCGGTTGTGACTGACCAAAAGCAGAGTGCCTGTATATTGCGCCAAGGCTTCTGTTAACATGTCGATGGCTTCCAAGTCCAAATGGTTGGTGGGTTCATCAAGCACCAAGACATTGCTCGGTTCAAGCATCAGTTTTGCGAAGATCAAGCGGGTAGCTTCGCCACCGCTCAGGATAGAGAGTTTGTTCTTTACATCATCTCCAGAAAAGAGCATTCTTCCCAAGAGGTTTCTGATCTGTCCAACCGGGGCGGTGGCATCAAAGCTATAAAGCCAGTCGAAACAGGTTTGTTCGCCTTTCAGCAGATCGTGGTAATCCTGTGGAAAATAACCGGCGTGGGCTTCATGACCCCAAGTTACAGTTCCTGCATCAGGCTCTAACTCTTGCATTAAGATTTTCAAGAGCGTTGATTTACCCACGCCATTGGGGCCAATAATGGCGACCCGATCGCCCCGATCTATTTCAAAATCGAGGTTGCGTATGACTTGTTTGTCGCCAAACGATTTTTGCAAACCCTGAGCTGAAAGGGGAATTTTGCCTGAGGTCACCGAGGGTTTGAACTCAAAACTGGGATATCTTCTTGAACTGGGAAGAATCTCAATATCTTCCATTTTTTCGAGTTTTTTGACTCTGGATTGGGCTTGTGAAGCCCAGGATGCTTTGGCTTTAAATCGAGAAATAAAAGCCTGCATTTCTTCTTTCTTTTTTTCCTGATTGGCAATCGCGCGTTCTGTCTGATCATGCGCCAATTGTTTGGCAGCCAAAAATTCATCATAATTTCCGGTATACAGTCTGACGGTTCCAAAATCGATATCCAGAATATGGCTGCAAATGGCGTTTAAAAAGTCACGGTCATGAGAGACCACAATCAAAAGACCTGGAAAGCTTCTGAGATATTCTTCCAACCACTTAATTGAGAAGATATCCAAGTGATTGGTCGGTTCGTCAAGCAGCAGAATTTCTGGGTTGCTGAAAAGCAATTGCGCCATCAAAACCCTGAGTTTATAGCCCCCAGACAGCGTTTTAAGCGGTTGCTCCTGCAATTCAGAGGGAATCCCCAAGCCATCCAGCAACCGAGCGGCATCTGCCTCTGCACTGTAGCCTTCATTTTGGATAATCATATCCTCTGCTTCAGCGTAGCGTTCGGCATCTGCGAGATCCATATGGGATTTGCGCGAAAGTTCATCTTGAAGCAGTCGGGCTTCCCACAATTGCGGGCGGCCCTGAATGACCGTATCCAGAATCCGGGTATTTTCAAAGGCAAAGTGATCCTGGCGCAAATAGCCAATTTTTGCGTGTTTGGGCCAGTTCAGTTGACCACTGTATTCTTGCGTCTGACCCGTGAGAATTTTGAGAAGTGTTGATTTCCCTGTGCCATTGGCCCCTACCAAGCCATAACAATGGCCAGGAAAAAGTTGGAAATTTACACCTTGAAATAATATCCGGTCAGCAAATTCCAGGGTCAGATTCGTAAGTTCGAGCATCGTTTCAGTCCTGCATTTACACAAAGAATTAAAGGTTTTAATTATCGCATAAATCTATGCGCTGAGACCCTGACTTGCCAAAATGAAATACTTTTTTTCTTGAAAGTAATTAGGAGCCGGAATTGCTTTCCTGAGACTGGTACTCGCGTGGAGCATCCTGTTCAGGTCTTTTGAAGGGTTCTGTTGACTCCCGCCGGCGGCTGGGCATAAAACGTGATTTTTGAACGTAAATCCGGCTTTCCTGAAACCAGGAGCGATCCAGTTCACGCATGGCGTCACGGGCATCTACCAGATCCATTTCTACAAAACCAAAACCTCTGCTTTCGCGGGTGGTTTCGTCTTCGACGATCCAGGCTTTAACGACACGACCATAGGGTGAAAATAAACGCCGTAAATCATGGTCTCTGGTTTTAAGGGGCAAATTGGAAACAAATAATCTCATTCAAGATTCCTTTCTGGGACAGTTCAGAATTTCATGTCGCATAGAAAAATGAAATATAACGACATGCGTCTGTGAAAAAAAACATCGGATTGAAATTCAATCAGCAATAATTAATTTTAACCAATTTTTTACCAATTTTTCAAGTGGAATGGAATTCTTGCCTTCAGCACTGCATTTTCAGGCTATACTGTTTTATTCTGTTAATTTCTGCTGATTTGGAGGATTATTATGTCTCTGCAAAGTATCAACCCGACGACGGGCAGACCGATTCAAACCTATTCTGAACATACTCCAGATCAGGTGAAAACTCTTTTAAATCAAGCTTTTGAAGCCTGGAAAGATTGGAAAGAAACAGATTTTCATACCCGTGCAATAAAAATGAAGCGAGCAGCGCAAATCTTACGTGAAAAAAAAGATTTCCTGGCTGAGCTGATGGCGCTTGAAATGGGTAAGCCGATTCAAGCGGGCCGTGGCGAGGCCGAAAAATGTGCTTGGGTCTGCGAATATTATGCAGAACAGGCTGAAGCCATGCTCAGCCCCGTTGAAATAGAAGCAGGCGGCCGCAAATCATATATTTGTTATAACCCTTTGGGGCCTGTATTGGCGATTATGCCCTGGAATTTTCCCCTCTGGCAGGTCTTTCGTTTTGCTGCTCCAGCCTTGATGGGGGGCAATGTGGGGGTCTTAAAGCACGCTCCCAATGTACCTGGGTGTTCCATTGCGATCGAAGAGATTTTTCAGCAGGCGGGTTTTCCCAAAGGGGTCTTTAGCCAACTCTTGCTCCAAAATGAGGCGGTGGCTGCTGTGATCGAAAATCCGGTCATTCAAGCAGTTACCTTGACAGGCAGTACGCGCGCAGGCAAAGCCGTTGCTGCTCAAGCCGGAGCGGTTCTAAAAAAGACAGTGCTTGAGCTGGGAGGCAGTGATCCCTATCTGATCTTGGAAGATGCTGATTTGCACCAAGCCGCTCAAATCTGTGCCAGCAGTCGTCTGATCAATTCGGGACAAAGTTGTATTGCCGCTAAACGATTTTTGGTGGTGGAGTCGGTTCGTGAGCAATTTGAAACCTATTTGGTGGAAGCCATGTCGAAGGCTGTGATGGGAGACCCCCGACAAGAGGCTACCACGGTGGGCCCCCAGGCACGTCAAGACCTGAGAGATGAGTTGGTGCGTCAGGTGAAAACCAGTATTTCACAGGGGGCACGCTGCCTCCTGGGCGGCGAATTACCACAGGGAGAAGGATTTTATTATCCCCCAACGGTTTTAACCGATGTCAAACCCGGTATGGTGGCCTTTGAAGAGGAACTCTTCGGCCCCGTCGCTGCGATTGTTCCTGTCAAAGATGAAGCCGAGGCGATTGATTTGGCCAACCGCTCTGCCTATGGTTTAGGGGCTGCGGTATTTAGCCAGGATCTTGAGCGCGCAGAGCAGATTGCAGCCCATTCGCTTGAAGCGGGTGCCTGTTTTGTAAATGCCTTTGTCGCTTCAGATCCCCGTTTGCCCTTTGGCGGAATCAAAGAGAGTGGCTATGGACGTGAACTCTCTGATTTGGGCTTAAAAGAGTTTATGAATATCAAAACCGTTTTTATAAAATGAGCCGAATTTTCCTATACAGTCCCTGTTTCGGCATTTTGACGTTTTGATTCACGTAACTGATAATCTTGGCAATAGGCCGAATGCACTTTTCCTTGCTGATCCAAAAGCCAATCCATGGCATGGCTTGCGGGCACTTGAACTGGCCCCTGAACGGGCTGCCAGGTTCCAAAGGCAAAATCCCAGATGGGTGAGGTGACGCCATGATTTTTCCAAGGATTTTGAAAATGGTGATAAAAATGATGAAGTCTGAGAAACCGACTCAGGGGTCCGCGAGGAGCCACCGTATGGAGTCTGTAATGTAGGCTTTCATAACTCAGCCAGGCCATGCCAAAACTCAGCGTATACAAAGCCCCATAGACGCTACCCAAGAGGGAGTAGGAGAGAATTCCAGCAAAGGCTAAGGACGGCAGTGCCAAAAGCCACTTTTTGAGGGGGGGGGCAAAATAGTCTTTTTCAGCATGGTGCTGTAAATGCTCTTTTGAAAATGCGTTCTTACCTTTGGCCTTGTGGCCTACCCAATAGTGCAGGGCAAACTCTGTAAAACTCCAACTCAAGATACCTGCCAGGCTCGTGGCCAGAAATGAGAACAACATCAAGAGGCTCCTTCTGAAAGGGTTGAAAATTGAGATAGAAACCCAATCGATTTGATAAATTTTTGGTTTTCAATTTTGACTTTTTTTAGACTGGATTCGCTGGCTCCCCAAGCGCTAAACAGGGTTTCAAGCAGAGCTGTTTGTAGGCTTTCAAAGGGGTAGCCAGGTACAAATCTGCCTAATTTTTCAAGTGGCAGCAAGCCCTGGACTGAGGACCAAAGCAAAAGACTGCGTTGATTCGCGTTTCCTTCTCTAAACGCTTTGGTTTCAGTGGCGAAAGTTAATAATTCCTGAAGATGGCGAAGCAGGGGCAGAGCCTCTTTCATGACCAGCAGGCCTTCCTGAAGACTGAGAATTTCTTGGGGACTGACGATCATTTCATGCAAGAGATAAAATTTTGACGGGGCCTGTTTTTTTAAATTTAAATAGATTTCAACCGCCAGCCAGATTCTCTGCAATGCCAGTTCTTTTTGCGAGAAATCTTGATATTGCTCTTTGCAGAGTAGATCTGTCTGAATAAAACATTGGCTAAATTCTGAAAGAATTTGTCTTTGCATGGCTGCCAAGAGTGTATCCTTTGATTTGAAATACCTGTAGAGTGCACCCACTGCATAATCCATTTTTTCAGCAAGTTTGTGCATGGTAAAACCCGCCAGACCCGCCTCTAAAATCAATTCAAGCGCTGTTTGGATGATCAGTTCGCGTTTTTGTTCCCGTTTGCGTAGGCTGCGGGGTGAGTTTATATTGTGAATCATGTTTAAATAATGAACTATGTTCACAATTTTGTCAATCTTCAGCTGAGCTTGACTTTCGCGAAAGCAGATAAAAAAACAGCCCCCTGATTCAGGGAGCTGTTTTTCAATCAGAAATAATTTTTAGCCAACTGTATGGGCGGGATCGTTTCCATAGGTATATTCGATTTCGATTTGGCCATTGGCTTTGTGTACAATCAATTGACCCAAAGCATGGGAACGACCGAAGGCGCGGCCTGCTGCTACGGCTTCTTCTTTGGTACGGAAGCTGCCAACCGCTTGTGCGATGCCCTCACGTTTAATCAGCCAGGTTCCTGACTTGGCGTCGGGAACAACGTGATAAACAACGCGGCTGGAGGCCTGGGCCTGTAAACGTACAACAGAGGTGAGGGGGAGAGCGCTGGAACCAGACTGACAGGCGCTTAAACTTGAAACAATCAAAAGAGAAGAAAGAAGTGTAATTAATGTTTTCATATAAATCCAAAACTCCGGCAAGGGCTCGCTTTTGCGCGAACAATTAACTTGCGATTAACCTTTATTAACACCATCTTAACTAAATCATAATCTTTTGTCAAGATGGGTCTTGATCATTTTCTTCTGAATTTTCATCCCCTGGTTCATACTCAATTTGAAACAAACGTTCAAGTCTTTCTGCTTGTTCTTTAAAATTTTCTTCAGGCTCAATGAATATTTTAATCAATGCCAATTCACAGAATTCTTTGAGTTCAGCGAAGAACCGCTCGAAGAGTCTTTGGCGGTAGAAATCGCCAAACCAAACCGTTTCTATACCAATTTCATCGCGATCTGGATCGTAGAAAATTTTGGGTGCGCCCCTCACTGCATCATTGAGCGTATTAAAAACCTCAAGCATGTTTTCTTTGCTTAATCTGCTTTTCTCTGCATCCATATTGACGCGAAAGACAATTTTTTGAGTTTTTTGAAAGATCAGGATCATGATTTCTGATGGGGTTGCATCATCTTGCTCCGCCAGATAAACAAGTTGCTCTTCTTCTAAACCCTCTTGATCCAAGAGTTCTATCTCAATTTCTTGTTCGAGTTCGTCAAGGCCAGTCTCTATTTCGCTTTTTAGCAATTCTAAATAATCATGGGTTTCATAGCCCAAATATTGAAGATGTTCAAGAAATCGAGAGATGGCTTTCACAAAACATTACCTCTGACAGGAATTCAAAACACAAGCATTTTTATCATAAGCGAGACTGAACTTCCAAAGCTACGAATTTGGTCACAGCTCAACTTACGATATATAAAAGGATCAGAATATATCGTAGGCTGTAGCGTTAATGCCTAAAATTGAAGAGCAGATTTTCAAGTGAAAGTGTGTAGGTCTCTAAATCAGAAATGAGCAGATATTCATTTTTTTGGTGTGCCTGACTTGTCAGACCCGGTCCAAAATTAAGCGCAGAAATACCTCTTGCACTGAGTTGGGCAACATCTGTCCAGGCTTGTTTGGCTTTGATTTTAAGATCAAGCGTTTGAATCAGTTTTTCAAAAAGGGGAGTTTGAATCACTGCGCCAGCGTCCACACTGTCCAGCCATTGGATATTTTCTTCCAAGGCCCCCGCTTCCAAGAGCCATTCTAAAAGTTCTGCTTCTGCTGCTGTCAGGCTATGAACAGGTGCAAAACGGTAATTGAGATTGGCAGTCCACCAGCCCGGTAGGGAAGTTCTACCGGGTTCCGACTGGCTTTCAGTAATCTGCAAAATATCAAAAAATTCAACACTAAATATTTTTTGGGCCCGAGGTTTGAATTCTGAGATTTTCTGAATAAAGGGCAAGGCATTGTAGATGGCATTGCTGCCATTCCAGGGACGGGCGGAATGACAAGCTTGACCTGGTATCGTGACCCTGGCATGAATGCTGCCAACACAGCCTATTTGGAGTGTTAAATCAGTGGGTTCCCCGACGATGGCCAGATCCAGGCTTGTAAAGTAATCGGGAAAGACTTGAATTAAATCATAAAGCCCATTCTGTACCAAGGGGGTCATTTCTTCACGCGCATATAAAATGACAGAGAGATTAAAATTTTGGGTAAGCTGAGTGCCATATTTTTCAAGTAAATAAAAATAGCTGGCCAAAGCTCCTTTCATATCCGAAGCCCCTGAACCATATATTTTGTCTTGCTCTACTCTGGGTAAAAACCATTCGGGCACAGTATCGGAATGCCCCACCAGGGCTAGATGCGGTTTTCCGGTTTGCCAAGGCAAATTCAGGATCAGGGAATCCTTGGATTCCAATATCTTCATTTCAGGCAGAATTTTTTGAAATTTATCCCTGATCTCAGTAACCAGTTTTTGTTCCTGAAAGGTTGCAGAAGGTGTAACCAGCAGATATTCAAGCCATTCAATCAGATTCATACTTGAAAATTGCGAATTCTTCTGGCAATTTCTTCGGTAAGCTGATCTGTAACACAATAGATCATACGTACATAGCCTTCTCCATCCTGACCAAATGCCGTTCCAGGGGTGAGTAAAAGCCCAAGCTTGATAAAGGCTTCAATCAAAGCTTCAGAGGTTTTAAAGTCTGGGTGATTGAACCAAAGATAGAATCCTGCCTGAGCCCCAAAAACCTTGCAACCCATTTGCTCAAGGGCCTGAGTCAGCAAATCGCGTTTTTTGCGATAGCTTTCAGCAAAATCTCGGGGATGTTGATCATCATTCCAGGCCGCAATTCCCCCTTTTTGAATAAAGCTGGGCGTTCCAACCCCAATGGGTTCACGCAGTTTACCAAGCAGTCTAATGATTTCATGATTTCTGCTGAGCATCGCTCCCATTCGGTAGCCTGTCATGTGGCTGCGTTTTGACAAAGAACGCAGTACAAGCCATTGTTGGCTCTCAATTTCAAGACAGGAGGCCGGGCGCTCCTCAGTATAATAGAGCTCATTGTAGCATTCGTCTGAACAGACCAAAAAACCATACTTTTCTGCATATCCCAGCAATTTTCGATAATAGCTTTGACTGGCAAGTGCGGTGGTTGGATTGTGAGGAGAATTGATCCAAAATATTTGGCATTTCTCCCAATCTTGAGCTGAGAGAGCATCTAAATCAGGTAAAAAACCACTTTCTTCTGTTAAGGGCAAATGCCGCAAGGGAATATTCAGGGTTCGGGCTGCTGCTTCGTAAACGGGATAGGACAGGGAGGGAATCCACATTTCTTGACCGTTTGACCAATCAAAGAGCAAAGGCAGATGGAAGATCGCCTCTTTGGTGCCATTGCAAGACAGAATCTCTTTGGCCGGGTCAAATTTTTGGTCGTAGTAGCGTTTTGCCCAATTGGATACAGCTTGAAGATATTCACTTTCCCCTCTGTTTTTAGGATATTGAGAGATGGGGGTGGCCTGCAAGGCTTGGATAACGGCTTCAGGCACTTTCGGATAGGTGGGTTCTATCGGATCTCCCATGATCAGACTGATGATATCCTTGCCCTGCGCCCGCAGCGCATTTAGGCGTTCATTTAACGCAGCAATAAAATAGGTTTGGCCTTCCAGCAAATAGGGATTAAATTTCATAGCAGCACTTCCTTAAAATCACAATTGACAGAGGTATTGTGACATGGGCAAGTTATGAAAACCAAGTAAAAGGAAGATCCCCTTGGACAAGCTAGCTTAAATAGCGATTGATCAGCTCCAGCGATGGCGATGAACTAGAGGATGACAGTCTAAACAAATCTTCTGCAAGGGTTTGCAGTAATTCTATTTGCTTCAAGCGATTTTTCCAATCCTCAGGCAGGGCATTCAAACCATTGATAAGCCCCAGAATCTGGCCCGTCAAGATGCCCGTACTGTCAGAATCACCTGAATGATTCACTGCAGCTAAAACTCCCTGTTTAAAATCCTGGGTATGATTGAGAGCACAAAAAACAGACATCGCCAGTGCTTCTTCTCCGACTGCACCTGGCCAACCTTTCCCCATTTTGGCGAGTTGTTCAGGGCTGGTTTTTAGGCCAGAGGCATGCATTTCAAGGGCTCGATCCAATTCAAAATAGACTTCCTCATGTTTGGGATAGGCTTTTAAAAGCGCAAGACATTCATAGAGCGATTTTTTAAGTTCATTTCCCACTACAAGCAAGGCAATCAGGCCAGAATAAGCACCTGCAGATAGATAGCCGCTGGCGTGACTGTGGGTGATGGCGGCCGCATCGGCTCCCAGACGGAAGGCTTTTTCAGGATCTTGCCAAAAATAGAGGCCAATTGGCGCGACGCGCATCACCCCGCCACAGCCCTTTGAGTTGTTCAGGGCATAGTTTCGACTGCCCATTTTCCCACTGCTTAAAGCATTCAGGCAGGTTTGACCAGGTGCCTTCTGTTGGAAGAGGGGTTTCTGCTTCAGCAAAAATCCTGTTCTTAAAGAGGGCGGAATGGGTTCTCCTTGGGTATAAAGCCATCTCAGATAGCTCTGGAAGATCAAGGTGATTAACTGGATATCTCGTCCATCATTCTGTAAGCCAAAGCGGAGCAAGCCCTCTGCTGTGAAAAGCGTCATTTGGGTATCATCTGTGAACTCAGGATCCACTAAATTCTGTATTCCGGCTTCCCCATAGGTTTTGCGAATTTCTGCTATATCTTGAAACTCGATTGGACCTCCCAAAGCATCTCCCAGCGCACCGCCTATCAAGCAGGCTTGATAGGCAGCGATGTCCTGACGTGTTTGCATAGCATTCTCCCCAAACAGATCTGAATGAATCCAATTTATCATAGCTTCTCGACACTATTTTTGAAAGCAGGCTAGACTCTAGCCCATTGATTAAGAGCAAACTGAGCATTCCGAGGTTATTGTTTATCCCTGAACACAGCCCCAGGCTTTTTCTCCCCTTGAAACTTCAGAGATGCTTGAGATGAAATGGGGCCCGACTCCTACGGGTGGCGCAATTGCTGCAAATACAACAGATAGCAAATTTAAAGAAGCTTTGATTGCAAAATTTTCAAGCTTAGAACAGTTTAAGCGGTCATCAATGAAATTTTTGTTTTTTCAAGAATATTATCAAAATATGAGTTCACCGCATGAAAAAGCAAATGATTAACTAATTTTTTCTGTTCTGAGGGATTTAAGAGCGGGGGATTAAATTTTTTGATTTTTTCTTTGCGTTTTTTTTCTAAATGATCTAGGGCATTATCCACTGATTCATCTTGATTTTGAGAAAGCAGGATTTTGCGTTTGATCTCAAAATTTGTTTGTAAATCCGCCAGTTCAATAAAACGTATTAAATGCTTCTGTAGATTTTGATTGAGAGCGGTTGGTCTGGGCAAAAGCGCTAAAACTTTTTCGCGTTCATGTTCAAGGCGAATGAGTTCTTCATAGGGATCATTGATTTCAGCTGCTGAACAAACAACCAAATCTGACAGGCGCAAAAGAACGTCCATTTCCTGAGATACCTGTTCTGAAAAAACGGTCATTTCTGGACTCATAATAAACTCCCATCACGGAATACTCTTAGCTTTAGTTTTTATGTTTTAACACAAAAGTTTCTTGGGTATCAAGTCGAAATGTCACAAAAAAGTAACAATTTAGAAATATTGTACTAAATGACGTTTAGATGACGCGCAGAAAAGTTACTTTTCTGCGAAAAGATTTAGAGTTCTTGGGCACTTAAAACAAATTGGAAGGGAGGGCCCTTTTTACTTTTTTCAAGCCAGCTTGGCTTTTCTTCCAGTGCGATATTCTGAGCGTGTAGTAGCCCCTGATAGATCTGCCACAAATTGTAATCTTGTCTAAACTTAGAGCTGCTTGAAGAGATTTGCATTGTAAAGTGCATTTTTGCCAAAGCAAAAGCCTGGTTCAACCAATTTAGATGCTGAGTGGGTATATTCCTTTGCTTGAATAAGTTAATTGCCCACCTTTGGTGCTCCTGAAAAAACAAGTCCCAAGCCTTAGACTGAGTTATGCCGGTAATCACGAAATCTTCTACACTCAGCCAGCCACGTATTCCTGGGCTGATAGGGCCTTGGCAAAGCTCAGTTTCGCCTCCCTGAATGGCGTTTGCTTTGTGAAAGAGAAATTGAATCAGGTCTGAAATCAAGGAGCTGTGTGGTTCCTTTAGGTAAGCTTCCAGCATATCGAAAAAACTAAGCTGACACAGGCCATGCATCAACAAAAGGGGGATTTGTAAGAGCTTTCGATTAAAATACAGAATTTCATAGAGCCAAGCCAAGACCCGCATTTTCACCCAATCATCGCGCGTATACGAATGACAGGCGATTAACATGGTTTGTTTTTCGATAACTTCTGAGGCATCGATGCTGGAAAATGGGGCAAGATAAGGTTGTGTGACAGTTTCTAAAGCATATTTCTGAACAGACTCAGGAGCTGAAATCGGAGCATTGGGCAATAGATAGACAGGATAAAATCTGATTTGGTGATGCTGTCCTTCCTCGATGACCTGAGAGATGCCCTTGGCAAAACTGGCATAGGTTTCTCCAGGCAGACCAATCAGGAGATCGGTATAGGTTGCGATGCCTTCTTTTCGAAAGCGAATCTGAAGATCTCGATAGGTTTGCAGCGAGATATTCTCTCGTCTAACTTCTTGGAGTGCCTGTTGCGAAATACTTTGTAGAGAGAGGGTTACAATTTGACTCAAACCGCTCTTACAGAGAATTTTCTGTATATTAAAGGCGCGATCTGTTGCATTCTTTGTATTTTGTACATAAAAAGATTTTGGATATCTTGTTGTTTTAAAATATTCAACTATCTTCTCTGATATGTGAATATCTCTGGGTAAAATTCCGAAATTTGCATCACAACAATAAACCAATTGGATTTTGTTTTTTGAAAACCACGCGATTTCTTTTTCCAGGCGCTCAAGATCAAAGCTGTTGACTTTGTTTTGGGTTGCAGAACCCCAATCACAAAAACTGCATGAAAAGGGGCAGCCCCGGTTGGTTTCCCAAAGTGCTACCCATTCTTGCCAGGGGTTTGAACGTAGCAGAGAATCAAAAACATGAGTTAAATAAGGAGAGGGAAACCTCTCAAGATTCTTTTCTCTGGGTAGAGGGGGATGTGTTTCAAACTGATTTGAGGAATTGAGAAAGCTGATGCCCGGAATGCCTGACCAATCCCGTGTATTTAAATTTTCAAGCACCTGCAAGAATACTTTTTCGCCTTCTCCGTGTACACAGAGATCGATCCAAGGGTTCTCTAGCAGAAATTGTGAAGCCTGATCCGGGATTTGAGGGCCACCCGCCACGATCAAAACATCAGGTTTGAGGCGTTTTATATTTTTTGCGAGTGCCATTGAATATTGAAAATTCCAGACGTAGGTGCTGATAGCGACCACATCGACGAATTGAAAGAGGGGGAGCATTAACTCCAATCTTTTGCGCTCAAACAAAGGCGGGAGAAAGGTATAATGCCCGGGATTTTTTGCGTGTTTTTGTGCATAAGCCTGTAGCAGACCCACTGAATAGGGAAGATAATTCTGACGCAGGAGGGGTTGATTGATTTGAACCGTTTGAATAATCCATGAGTTGGTGAATCGCATATATACTCATTTCCTGAACGCTTGAGATAGTTTAACAGGTTATTTGAGCTTTCGCTTTGGTTTTAATTAATGGGCTGGGGGAGGAGCATGGGGTGCTTGAATTGAGTAAATACAAAGGATTATGCTATAATCCTGGATGTTCATTTTTTGAAAAAATTGAATATTTTAGTGTGCGCGTATGGCGCGAAAGGAATGAAATTGGACCCTGACAGTAGTCACTTATTCACAATCTTTGGCGTTATTGTGGCCTGTCTTTTTCTCTCTGGCTTTGTTACTGCATACGAGACAGCCTTTGCAGGGCTCTCCAGAGTCAGACTTCAAAAAAGAGCAGATGATGGCGATAAGCGCTCAGCTTATCTACTGAAATTATTGACACAACCCCATAAAACCCTTTTGACACTGATGATCGCCGATTGGCTTGCTGATATTCAGTTTGTTGTCCTCTTGGCCTATCTTATTTTTCACTACACTCACAATTGGCTTGCCGTCGTTGGCATCAGTTTTCTGGCGACCCCTGTATTGTTGTTTGTGGGTGAAATTTTACCCAAGACGATTGCCAATAGGCAACGTGAAAATTTTGTCTATGCCTGGTTGCCGCTTTTGCGGATTTTGATGACGATTTTTAATCCAATTGTCAGTATGATCAATTGGATTGCCCGTCCCATGCTTGAAAGCGTGGGTGCCCGCTTTGGACAAATTATGCCCGATCTGACCGAAGAAGAAATTATGCAAATGGTAAATCTTGGCGGAAACACGGGACTTTTAGATAAAGATGAATCAGATTTGGTTCATTCTGCATTTACTTTTGATGACACACCTGCGAGCTCAGTTTTGACGCCACGCGTGGATATGCTTTGTATTGAGGATACAACCAGTCTTGAAGAAGTCCTTGAATTGATGGCCAGCGATGAAGGCTATTCGCGCTTGCCCGTCTTTCATGACAATTTGGATCAAATATTAGGGATCGTTCATCTGAAGGATCTCGTAAGAGCCAAGCTGAAGGGTGAAGATGGCTCTCAGCAAGTTAGTAAATTCGTTAGAAAAGTTCATCATATACACGAATTTCAGCCTATTAATACTGTTTTAAAGCAAATGCAAAGCAAGCGTATGCCCATGTTTATTGTCACCGATGAATATGGCGGAACGGTTGGCCTGGTGACGATTGAAGATCTCCTCGAAGAAATCGTCGGAGAAATTCATGATGAATATGATGACGATGAGCAACCCCCGATTGAAGTGATCGATACGCACACGATTCTCGTAGACGCCCGTTTAAGTGTATCGGATATCAATGAGGCGCTGGATTTGGATTTACCCAACAGTCAATCTGTCGCGGGCTTGGTTTTTAATACCTTGGGTGAAGCCCCTTTGTCGGGTCAAAGTATTCAAATTGGCAATGCACAACTGACTGTCGATGTCGTGGATGGGATTCGTATTCTCAAAGTGAAAGTACATAAATTAAGCGCTGCGGACGCCCAGGAGGCCGTTTTAGATTCCTGATTTGACAAATCTCTGAGTTTTTGATTTGCTGGTATCACAAAGGCAGGAAATTGAGTCAATGTCACATTATATTGTCTTGGCTGGAACCACTGGGGTTGGAAAATCTACGCTCACCAGAAAACTTGCAAATAAGTTTCATTTCCATGCATTTTACGAGCATTTGGACGATAACCCTTATTTGGCGGATTATTATGCTGGAAAAGGTAAGGAAATCTGTTTTGAAATGCAGGTTTACTTTTTAGGTCAACGTGTAGCGCAACAAAAAGAAATTGAAAAAATGTTGCGCACAGGCACCAATGTCATTCATGACCGTTCGATCTATGAGGATTTTCATATCTTTACACAGCATCAGTACAATTGTGGTTATATCAGCGATTTGCAGTTTGAAAATTATAGACGCCTTTTTTTTACCGTGACAGATTTGCTCTACCCGCCTGATTTGATTATTTATCTACATGCCTCAACCGAAAGACTCCTTCAACAGATTTCTCAGCGGGGCAGAGAGTATGAGCAAACCATTGATTTAAAATATTTAGAGCAGATCAATGATTTGTATCAGGAATGGCTAGAACGTTTGGAACAAGGCCCTTCTACAATGCCTTTACTTCCAGTGGACGTTTGCGAAACAGATTTACAGGGGGCTGATTTTGAAAGCTTTGCCCAAAGTTTTCAAACCCGATTAGAGCGCCTTAAAGGATTTTCTCGCACGTGAGAGTAACTTTGAATTGAATATCCCCCGTATTTTGATTGGCCCTCTGTTTAACCCGGGCGTGATTGGCTCCTACTTGCACCATCCTCAGATCAAAGTCTTTATGAGTGGCACCCAAGCGACGATTGATCCACGCTATGACACTTACTATGATATCGAAAAGGATACGCTTAGCGATTTATTCAAGCGACTCCCCTCAGATTGGCAACCCGAATACCTGATCTGGTGGGACGCAGTTTATCAAGCGATTCCTCCTGGGATTCAGGAGATTGGTATTCCCACCCTTTTAATCCCTGGGGATTGGAATTTACAACTTTCCGGACTCTGGAAATATTTTTTACTTTTTGATCATATCCTGGCAGATCGGGCTCTTTACGAAATTCTAGATTCCCAAGGGATTACCAATTTACATCTTTGGCCGGGATTTTCCTTTGAACCCCAAAAGCACAGACGTTTAACGGATGTGGATAAGGTCTATGATCTGGTTTTTATCGGCAATATCAACCATTATGTTCAGCGAGAACGGGGTTTTTATTTAGAACGAATTGGGGCCCTTTCAGATAAATACCGTGTCTTGATTGCTTCTGGTGTTTTTGGAGAAGATTATACCCGATTGCTGAATCAAGCAAAGATAGTGTTTAACTATACTATTTGCAGGACGATGAATATGCGTGCCTATGAAGCTCCAGCCTGCGGCGCTTTGTTGATGATCGAAAAGGATAATCTTGAGGTACGGGATTATTTTGAGGATGAGGTTTCTTGTGTATTCTATGATGCCCAAAATCTTGAGCAAAAAATTGAGTATTATTTAAGACATGAAGAAGAGAGGGCACGCATTGCCGAAGCAGGTTATCTTAAAATCCAAGCCCATTCCTATGAAAAACAATTTGAAGATTTGCTGTCCTTACTGCCTCGACTGAGTAAAAAAAGGCAGGGGCGAGCACCCGCTACTCCGTTTGAAATAAAGTGCATTGAAACCCGACAAATATTTCAGAGCAATACCCCACGTTCGCCTGAGCGTGCCATACATGAAATCTTGGTTTTACCGAATGTAAGTGCTGAAGTTCTCAATCAAAAAGGTGTGTTTTTAATCTCTGGGATTCATAGTGGGACTGCGTCTTCAGCAGTTCAGGTTCAAGCTGAACTTCATGCCCAGGTAGATATGGGGCAGATTTTTTTACTTGAAGCGCTCAAACTTGCTGCTGAGAACCCCGTTATCAGATGGAATCTGGGATGGTCGTATGAGTTGCTTGGGAAAAAGGAACAAGCCCTTGTTGATTACTCTCAAGCATTGGAATGGGTTGAAAAGAGTTCAGTCTTGGACTGGTGCGAGACTTTGCCTGTCTTACCTGAACGCTATACCCATTTTGAGGTGGAATGGGAATCTGCATTTCGTCAGCTCAAAAGCTCGAAACATCCGTCTGGTCAAGAAATTCGTAGTTTATTGTCATGGATGCTCTTGCTACGCCTTGCCATGCTACAAACAGATTCGCATGAAAGACTCCACTATTTGATTCGTGCGTTGATCAAAAGGCCTGATCTGGGTGATGTGCCCTTTCTCTTGGGAAAACTTTGGAAAGATTTAAAGTATCCAAAGCGTGCTTTGTCTGCTTTCCAGATCTCAAAAAACAATCAAGCCTATTTTGTCAGTGCATGGATTGAAACTTTGCAATTGTTGATTGAAATGAGAGAAATTGAGAAAGCGAAGGCGTTCAATCTACGCTGTCTACCCCTCTTAAAAGCGCATCATAAACTTGCTCTCAGCTTTCAGACCTTTTCGGAAACATTCTTATTGCTTGAGATTATTGAGTTGATGCAGCAGGGTTTCAGTGCTGATCGTCTCGCCTCCATATTGCTTCGCTTAAAAAAAATTCAATCATTGCTCATGATTCAACAGTTTTTGAATTGGGCTTTGCTGGCGATAAGCGCGATCAATCCCATTTGGGAGCCCTTCTTTGTGACTGTTTCTTTTCAATGGTCTGCGAACTTGCCTGAGAATCCCCCTGATTTGGAGCCCATACTCTCTCTCTCCGAGGGGGCAGTCGCCGGTATTTTTGTGGGAGAAGTTCTAAATCCACCTCATTTCATCAAAAGAGTTTATGATTTTGATGAGTATCCTTCTCAGGGTTGTTTGAACCTCGTTGATTTTCCTGCTCTGTTCCCCCCTAAATTTGAAACCGATTTGATCATAGAGGGGCTTTCTGATTTTAATCTTTTGGTGGGTATTTCGGCCAATGAAACACGCTTGGAGCGAGCATTTTACAAGCTATTATGCGAATTTGTTCTGAAACATCAAGATATTCGCTTGATTCTTTGGTGCACATCCGCTCTTCAAGCTGAGCAGCTTGAGTTTCTTGAAGCTGTTTTTGCCGAGTTACCTGAGGAAGCCATTCTGTTTTTTCCTGAAATGCATGAACATGAAAAAGTCGCTTTGCTCTTTGAAAGCTGTCAGGCATTTACAGGCTGTTTTTATTCTGAGCTGAATGGCTATTATCAATGGGCGTTACACAAGGGGATTCCACTCTGGTTGGCCATACATCCCCAGGAAATGAAGCGTAATTTTTCTGAAGACGGCTTACCAGCTCTGACTCCGATTCAAAAACTTTCGGATTTGGAAATTGCCTATGATAACTACGCGACACAAGTGGACTTTTTGTTGCAGTTAAATCAGACATGGAGTGCAAAGGCTGAGCAGGTTCAGGCAAAACGCCTGTTGGCGGCTTGGAATTTGCGCTTAAATTGGATCGAAGCGCAGTTTTTGGGGCTCAAATAGCATGACGAAATATATTTTTAAAATTCAATCAAAAAGAAAAATCAGTGACATATTCTCTTCAAATTCTTATGTTACTCTTATTTTCAAGACCAGTTATTTCTGGATTCAAAAACAGTCCACTGGTTAGCCCATCAAAACTCTAGCTGGCGCCCCTTCCTGGGGCGTTTTTTGTTGGGGATTTACTTTCTACAGAGGCAATCAATTGATTTAAATATTGATTTTCACTGAGATAATCATCGCAGTTTTGACAGATAGAGGGCGTTTGCTCTTGAATTTCACGGCGAAAATTCTGATAGGCTTCACCTGTCCAGATTTCAGAGAAACCTTCTGTTTCACTGAGTTGAGCCAAGGCTTGTTTTTCTCCCTTTAGCATACAGCAAGCATAGACTTTACCGTCGGCAGCAATCAAAGTATGCAGCCAGGGGGCAAAACATAAATTTTTCTGATAAAACCCTTTGGCATAGAGCCCTTGAGCAGAAGCTGAAATTTCAGTCTGACTTGTTCCAAAAGGATAGGCTTCAAACGCTGTGCGAATCAGTCCCCATTTCAAAGCTTTTTCTGCAAATTCAGGAGCAATTTCACGGTTGTATGTTTTTATTTGGGCTTCGTTCAGCCTGATCGACGGCCCTGTTTCTTGGTGAAGGTCGTCAACAGGTAAAAGGCGCAGTCGGTGTATTCCCAAGTCGTGTGCCAGTTGTGGCAGGTCTTTGAGTTCATGAAAATTCATGGCAGTTACCACAGAATTTGCTTTTAAGCTGATGAGTTGTGAGGATTGCTGGATGGCAGAGCGGGTATTTTCAATACCTTTGATCAGTTTTTCCCATTGAGCTTCTCCTCTGATTTTTGTAAAGGTCTGCGGATTGGGGCTGTCAATTGAAAAGGTGATTTGGCTTAAACCGGCAGAAATGAGTTCTTCGGCTCTTTGCTGTGTCCAGAGCGTACCATTGCTGACGAGTGTGACATGCCTGCCATGATCTGTCAAATAGCGAATTCCTTGTGCCAGCCAGGGAAAGATCAAGGGTTCGCCCCCTGAAAAATGAACCTTTTTGGCTTTCAAGAAGATCAAATCATCAAGTACCGACTTTAAGCTTTCCCAAGAGTTGAAATAGCTGGGCCTGGGTGGTTTTTTTCCCTCAATACGCCACTGTGAACACATCCTGCATTTTAAATTGCAGTGCCAGGTCAGTTTGATTTTTACACTCAGCGGACGGGGTGGCTCTTGACCTTCTCGCATGCGTATCAGTTTTTTAGGGCGCTTGCCGAAATATTGATCCAGTTTATACATTGTCTAATAGGTATCGCGATCAGACAGTAGCGATTCTAAACTATCTGCTTTCTCTGCAATTTGAAGCACTGCAGAACGGATCTCAAGCGCTTGTGCGGTGTCTGCCAATTGATTGTCAGTGACCATAAACAGTTCTTTATCTCCTAATTTGCCGATGCCAATTGCGCCATAAGCCAGTTTGGAATTCTCTTCTAAACAGAGCTTGTGGAGATTGGGATTGTTTTCTCCACAGAAAGACTGAATAGCGATCAATTGGCGTCCACTCATATCTTGCCTGTCAAAGCGCAGATGAACGGTTTGTTTTCTATTTTGATTCACGGGAATCTGGATTTTAAATTTCTTATCTTTGGTTTCTATTTGGGCATTCAGATCAAACAAGGCATCGTGCAAAAGTGACAATTCCCAGCCCGTTTCGCGTTCCGATTTCATCGCCTTTGCTTTGAGTGGGATATCTGAAATTTCCTTGAGTTGATTGCTTTGATGTATCAGACCTGTCAGTGCAGAATCTAATTCTTCCTGATCGAGAGTTTTATAGAGCAGGTTTTTGATTAAGCAGAGTGAGGGGGTTTGAGCCGCTTGCTCCTTATACAGTGCAAACCGACCATATGCCAAGGCTGGATTTGCTTTCAGCAAGTTTTCAAAAGAAGGTGTTTCAAGTTCGAAGGGCAGTGTCAGGCGAAGAAAAGTTTCACCGTCTATCACGAGAAATGAAATCAAAAGACTGTTGGCGGCCTCTGTGTTGGATTTGAGCGTGACGCGGTAGCCACCTTTTCCCAAGGGGGTATAGTTCAAGCCTGGAATGCTACTTTGATTTAAAAAAGTGGTAAGTCGCGTGGTTGAGATAGGAGTGGGTTCAGACGGAAGTGTTTGAACAGCTTCTGAAGGGATCTGGTTCGCTTGGTTCTGTAAGAGAGTCGCTTTGGGTGGGATATTTTCTTGCTGTGAAGTGGTTTGGGCTAAGCGCAAGTCCTTTTGTGTTCTGGGTTCAAGATTTAAATAGGCATTTTTAAACAAGACAACCATCTCTCTTGCCAATAATTCTGAAGATAAGATCAGTTTTTCTTGTGTGGTTGCGATTTCTTTTCGCAAAGGAATTAATTTTTTGGTTCCCTGATAAAGTAGTTCATTGGGGAGGATTTTTCCTTTTTCAATTTCTTGAAACCGAATTACGGAACCTCCTTTCTCCTTGAGTTTGTCCATGCAGCGCAATTGCACTTGATTGCCATCTGCAAGCGTGAATTTAAGAGCAGCCCAGGTAAATTTATAATAGGACTTTTTTGAACCTGAATACGGGCTGGTTTTTTGTTTGTATTGATCCTTTTGGGTATACTTGCCATGATCCAAACTTCCTTTTAAACCTGATTCAGGATGTAGATCCTCCCGAATGGTATGAAAAAATCCGGCAAGTAATTTTTGTCGGGCGTGTAATAATTGATATTTCTTTTTTTGACTGTTGAAGATACCGAGCATCACAAAAAAACCAATCACGAGGCCAATAAAGGTCAGAACAACGAGCACGCCTTCTTCATCATCAAACAATTCAAAGGTATCAGCAGACCAACCCATGATTAGAAATGAGAAAAAAAGATAAAAGAAGAAGCTAATCCAGAAAATTTTTCTTGATTTATTTTTGATTTGTTCACAGTAACTCCCAAATGCTGCGAAAAAATGAGGAATTTCATCAGTACGCAAATAGAGGCGTGAGGCGCCCTGTGGATTGACACGCGTAACCGGTGTGGATTGATTGGCTTGGGTCATCAGGTCTTGCGCAGGAGACTCCGGCATTCATGCCGGAGAGGCAGAGCGCATCCGGTGTAAGCCGGACGTGTCTTTCCCACACTCCTTTCCCATGTGTATTTTGTTGAATACTTAGATGATACAATATGAATATGATTATTCAGCGAACTATTAAACTTAGATTGCGTCCAGCACCTGAGCAATCGTCTATTCTGACTCAAGCTATTCAGGCCTATACAGACTCTTTTAACCAAGTTTCTGCTTATGGTTGGACGCATAAAGTATTTAATAGTATCGAACTGCATAAAGCCACT
>Ga0210039_1000095_pt1 | contig 99879 bp, 89 predicted proteins | sample CryGeyCG2114_250_3_FD_185460 | JGI IMG/M metagenome (GOLD analysis project Ga0210039, IMG submission 185460) | Groundwater microbial communities from aquifer - Crystal Geyser CG17_big_fil_post_rev_8/21/14_2.50 (SPAdes) (version 2) | ecosystem: Environmental > Aquatic > Deep subsurface >...
ATCAAAATATTATTCATCTTAAATACCAATTAACCTTTTAATTGAATACACTAACTAATTTTTCAACAGCACTTTTTTGTAATAACAAAACTTGATGATTTAATAAATCATAAGTAGATGCTTTTTGCGCTTCTAAAATTGAAACTTTATCTATATTTCTGCCAGATTTGTAAATATTTTCTTGATGTTCACTAGTAAGAAGTAAAGTTTTCTTTCCAGAAATTTTTAATGAATCTAACATTTTAATAAATTCATTTGTTTTTGGACTTTCATAATTAAAATCTTCAACAATAATAATTTGTTCAGAACTAGCTTTGTAGGATAAAGCAGATTTACGAGCAAGTCTACTAACCTTTTTATTTAATTTTTGTCTATAATTTCTAGGTTTTGGTCCAAATATTGTACCACCACCAATCCAAATAGGAGATCTAGTAGAACCAGCACGTGCTGTACCTCTACCTTTTTGTTTCCAAGGCTTACGTCCACCACCGCTAACTTCATTGCGTTCTTTGGTTTTATGAGTACCTTGACGTTGATTTGCTAAATAAGCTTTAACAGCAAGATAAATAACATGGTCATTAGGTTCAATACCAAATACATCTTCTGCTAATTCAACAGAAGTTCCTTCTTGAGTACCGTCAATTTTAAAAACATCTAACTTCATTATTTAACCAATTACTTTTTAATTTCAACAATTGAATTTATTGCACCAGGAACCGCACCTTTAACAAGGATAATATTCTTGTCTGCAAAAACTTTAACTACTTTAAGACCAGAAGTTGTGATTCTTTCAAAACCCATTCTTCCACCCATTTTCATACCTTTCAAAACTCTTGATGGATAAGAACTTTGTCCTACAGAACCAGGTGCTCTTTCTCTATCACCTTGACCGTGTGTTCTTTGTCCACCACGAAAATTGTGGCGTTTCATTACACCTTGAAAACCTTTACCTTTGCTTTTTCCAGAAACTTTAACAATATCACCAATTTTAAATATTTCTGAATTTAATTCATCACCAACTTTGTATTCAGAAATATTAAAATTCCTAAATTCTTTCAAAACAGCAGCAGGTTTTAAATTTAGCTTTTTATAGTTTTCAATTTGAGGTTTATTGAGATGTTTTTCTTTTTTCTCACCAAAACCTAACTGAATTGCTTCGTAACCATCATTTTTCTTTGTTTTTATAGAAACAACAGTACATGGACCAACTTCAATAGCAGTTACAGGAGTAACTTTTCCATCTTCTGAATAATAATTAGTCATTCCTATTTTTTTACCTAACAATCCTGGCATCTCATAATCCTTATAACTTAATCTCAATATCAACACCCGCCGGAATTTCTAACTTACTTAACGAATCGACGGTTTTATTGTTAGAGTTATGTATATCAATAATTCTTTTATGTGCTCTAATTTCAAATTGTTCACGTGATTTTTTGTCTACGTGAGGAGAGCGTAAAACTGTATATACTGATCTTCTTGTTGGCAAAGGAATTGGACCTGAAACTACAGCTCCAGAACTCTTAACAGTTTTAATAATTTTTTCAGTCGATTTATCAATCAAAATATGATCATAAGATTTTAGTTTAATTCTAATTTTTTGACCTGCCAAAGTATTTCTCTCCTTAAATGTTTGCCAGATTAAAAAATATAATCTGGCAATAAAATAACTTACTTATTTAATAATTTTCGCAACAACACCAGCACCAACTGTTCTACCACCTTCACGGATAGCAAAACGTAGTCCTTCTTCCATTGCAATTTCTGAAATCAATTCAATTGTCATTTTAACGTTATCACCAGGCATAACCATTTCTGTACCTTCTGGCAACGTAGCAATACCAGTAACGTCAGTTGTTCTAAAATAGAACTGAGGTCTGTAACCATTAAAAAATGGTGTATGACGTCCACCTTCATCTTTTGAAAGAATATAAACTTCACTTTCAAAATTTGTATGAGGAGTAATTGAACCAGGTTTAGCTAATACCATTCCTCTTTGGATTTCATCTTTACTAACACCACGCATAAGTACACCAGCATTATCACCAGCTAATGCGCTATCAAGTTCTTTACGAAACATTTCAATTCCAGTAACAACTGTTTTCTTGTTCATTCCAAGACCAATTAAAACTACTTCTTCACCAAGTTTTACTTGACCTCTTTCAACTCTACCAGTAGCAACAGTACCACGACCAGTAATAGAGAAAACATCTTCAACAGGCATCAAGAATGGTTTATCAGATTCACGTTCAGGAATTGGAATATATGAATCAACGGCATCCATAAGTTCCCAAATACAATTCATTCTTGGATCTTCTTTTGGAGCATCATCATTTGAAGAAGCCTCAAGTGCTTGAAGAGCAGAACCTTTAATTATTGGAATTTCGTCACCTGGAAATTCGTATTCTGTTAGAAGCTCTCTTAATTCCATTTCTACTAATTCAACTAATTCTTCGTCATCAACAAGATCAACTTTATTCATAAAAACAACCATTTTTGGAACACCAACCTGGCGCGCAAGAAGAATATGTTCTCTTGTTTGAGGCATTGGACCATCAGTTGCAGCAACTACTAAAATTGCTCCGTCCATTTGAGCCGCACCAGTAATCATGTTTTTTACATAATCGGCATGACCAGGACAGTCAACGTGAGCATAATGTCTGTTAGCTGTTGAATATTCAACGTGAGCTGTAGCAATTGTAATACCTCTTTCTCTTTCTTCAGGTGCATTATCAATACTATCAAAAGTTCGTTTTAATGATAAACCTTTTTTTGCAAGAGACATAGTAATCGCAGCAGTTAATGTTGTTTTACCATGATCTACGTGACCGATAGTACCGATATTAACGTGAGGTTTACTCCTATCAAATTTTTCCTTTGCCATAGAAAACTCCTTGTTCTTTTTATTCTTGTAAAATTACTTAATTATTTATTAATATTTGCTTTTTCTGAAATTTCTTCTGCAATAAATCTTGGAACTTCAGCATAATGTGAAAATTGCATTGAGTAAATTGCTCTACCTTGAGTCATAGATCTTAACACAGTAGAATAACCGAACATTTCAGATAATGGTGCTTTTGCTTTAATTACTTGAGCATCTCTTCTTGCATCAAAACCTTCAACTTTACCACGTCTTGAGCTTAAATCACCCATTACGTCACCCATATATTCTTCTGGGGTTGTAACTTCAATACTCATTAATGGTTCCAATAAAATAGGTTTTGCTTTCTTTGCAGCAGCTCTAAATGCCATAGAACCAGCAACTTTAAATGAAATTTCATCAGAGTCAACATCATGATAAGAACCATCATAAAGTTTAACTTTTACATCAACAATATGATATCCAGCAACAACACCATTTTTCATTGCTTCTTCAACACCACGAGAAACTGGAGCAATATATTCTTTTGGAACAACTCCGCCAACAATAGCATTTTCAAATTCAAAACCTTTACCTGGTTCATTTGGACCAACTTCGAGCCAAACATGACCATATTTACCACGTCCACCACTTTGCTTAACAAACTTACCTTCGGCTTGAACAGTTTCGGTAATTGTTTCTCTATAAGCTACTTGTGGTTTACCAACATTAGCTTCAACTTTGAACTCTCTTTTCATTCTATCAACAAGAATTTCAAGGTGAAGCTCACCCATACCAGAAATTAAAGTTTGACCTGTTTCTTCATCAGTTTTTACTTTAAATGTAGGATCTTCTTCTGATAATTTAGCTAAAGCCTCAGATAATTTTTCTTGATCAGCTTTAGTTTTTGGTTCAATTGCAATTTGAATTACTGGCTCAGGAAAAACCATTTTCTCCAACAAAACTTTATCATCTTCAGTACAAAGAGTGTCACCAGTTTTTGTATGTTTTAATCCAACGATTGCAGCAATATCCCCAGCTCTAATTTCATCTAAATCTTCTCTTTTATCGGCATGCATTAAAAGAATTCTACCAACTCTTTCTTTTTTATCCGAAACAGAGTTATATATATATGACCCAGCATTTAACCTACCACTATAAACTCTAATATATGTAAGTTTTCCTACATAAGGGTCTGTCATAATTTTGAAAGCCAAAGCAGTAAATTTTTCTTTTGTGCTAATTTCAAGTATAACTTTATCATCTTGATGAATGTGGTGAACACTCAACTCTTCAGCATCAAGTGGTGAAGGTAAATATTCAACTACCGAATCAAGAAGTTTTTGAACACCTTTGTTCTTAAATGAAGAACCACATAAAACTGGAGTAATTTTTAATTGTCTTGTAGCTTCACGTAATACTCTTGAAATTTCTTCAATTGAAATTTCTTTTCCATCAAGATATTTTTCTAAAAGAGTGTCGTCAACATCCGATACAGCTTCCAACATGACTGTTCTATATTTTTGAGCTTGTGGAAGTAATACCGCTGGAATTTCTTTATCTTCAAAAGTAGCCCCAAGAGTATCTTCATGATACATTCTTGCTTTCATTGTTACTAAATCAATAACACCAGTAAACATATCACCTTCACCAATAGGTAAAGTAATAGGAATAGCATTAGCTCCTAAGCGTAATTTCATCATTTCAACTGCATGGAAAAAATCAGCACCAATACGGTCCATTTTATTTATAAATGCAATTCTTGGAACTTTATATTTGTCAGCTTGACGCCAAACGGTTTCTGATTGAGGTTCAACTCCACCAACAGCACAAAATAAAGCTACAGCACCATCTAATACACGAAGTGACCTTTCAACTTCAACAGTAAAATCAACATGACCTGGAGTATCAATAATATTTATTTGATGACCTTGCCAAAAAGCAGTTGTAGCTGCACTAGTTATTGTAATACCACGTTCTTTTTCTTGCTCCATCCAATCCATAGTAGCGCCGCCATCGTGAACTTCACCAATTCTATGGGTTTTTCCTGTATAATATAATATTCTCTCGGTTGTTGTAGTTTTACCTGCATCAATGTGAGCCATTATACCAATGTTTCTAACTTTATTTAATTCTACTCTTTTAGTAGCCATCTAATCTTATCCTATTAAATCCAATTACCACTTGAAATGAGCAAATGCTTTATTAGCTTCTGCCATTCTATGAACTTCATCTTTTTTCTTGATTGCAGATCCTTCGCCATTTGAAGCCGAAATTAATTCAGCTGACAATTTTTCTGCCATTGTTTTATCTTTTCTGTCAGTAGCATATTTTTTAATCCAACGTAATGCTAAAGCCATTCTTCTCTCAGGTCTTACTTCCATAGGTACTTGGTAGGTTGCACCACCAACTCTTCTACTTCTAACTTCAACCATTGGTTGAACATTACTAACAGCTTTTTTGAACACTTCAATAGCTGGTTTCTTTGTTTTCTTTTCAATTAAATCAAAAGATTCATAAACAACACTTCTAGATGTTGATTTTTTGCCATCCATCATAATATAGTTAACAAATTTTGCTACTAATATATCATTAAATCTTGGATCTGGCTTAATGTATCTCTTTTCTGCTCTTCTCTTTCTCATATTAGTCTATTTTTTTTTAGGTTTTTTAGTGCCATATTTAGATCTACTTTTCTTTCTGTCGTCCACCCCACTTGTATCAAGTGAACCACGTATAATGTGATAACGAACACCAGGAATATCTTTAATTCTTCCACCTCTAATTAATACAATAGAGTGCTCTTGCAAATTATGTCCTTCACCAGGAATATATGCTGTAACTTCAATACCATTTGTTAATCTAACTCTAGCAACTTTTCTTAAAGCTGAGTTTGGTTTTTTAGGAGTAGTTGTATATACTCTAGTGCAAACACCTCTTCTTTGAGGGCATGCTTCCAAAGCCGGAGCTTTGTTTTTAGACTTAACAATCTTTCTACCTTTTCTAACCAATTGGTTTATTGTAGGCACTTATTTACCTCCATAAAATTATAAAGTGCTTAAAAATTCAGACTCTCAATATACCTTTAATCTGCAATTAAGTCAAGCACGTGAATTAATATTTTTTTGACTTTTATACTTCTTTTTCGCTTTCTTCTGTAATAATTTCGTTTTTTTCTTCAACACTATTATCTTCAGTAGAAAGTATTATATTAGAGTATTTTTTTAATCCAGTTCCTGCAGGAATTCGTCCTCCCATTACAACATTTTCCTTCAATCCAATTAAATCATCAACTTTTGCAGCTATTGAGGCATTAGTTAAAACTTTAGTAGTTTCTTGGAAAGAAGCAGCAGAAATAAAGCTTTCAGTTGATAATGCAGATTGTGTAATTCCCAAAAGGATATTTTCAAAAGTTGCTGGTTCGGCATCTCTTGCTTCAAGTAATTGTTTACCTTTTCTTTCAATCTCAGAATTTATTTCTCGCATTTTTGTACGAGTAATTATATCACCAATTTCTGACTTAGAATCACCTGGATTTTCAACAAAAACCGATTCTAACATTACTCTATTTTCTTGTGCCATTACTATTCTGTTTATCAAATCTTCTTCAATAAATGTAGTATCGCCAGAAGAGATAACTTTTAGTTTACGTAACATTTGGCGAACTATAACTTCAATGTGTTTATCATTTAGTTTTACCCCTTGAAGTCGGTAAACGTCTTGAATTTCGTTAACAAGATATTCTTGAACTGCATTAGTACCACTAATTTTTAAAATATCATGTGGATCAATTGGCCCATCTGTTATTTTTTCACCAGCAGGAATTTCATCACCTTCTTGTACGAGAATATGTTTTCCATAAGGAATATTATATTTTTTCTCGTCAAATCCGTCCATTGATTCAACAATAATTTCTCTTGAACCTTTTTTCCTAGTTCCAAATTTAACAATACCTTCAATTTCTGAAACCGTGGCTGGTTCGTGAGGACTTCTTGCTTCGAATAATTCAGTTACTCTAGGAAGACCACCAGTAATATCTCTACTCTTTGAATCAGATTTTGATATTTTTGCTAAAATTGTGCCAGGTAAAACAGTTGAATTATCTTCAACTGATAAATATGCTCCTGTTGGTAAGTTAAAAGTCTTTTCTTCTCCGTTTGCATCAGTTATTACAATACTTGGAGTTAAAGTTTTTTCTTTCGATTCAATAACAACCTTTGCAACGTGACCTGTTTGTTCATCGGCAACTTGTTGAATTGTTGAATTATCAACCAAATCAACAAATCTAACAGTTCCTTTAATATCTGTTAAAATTACAGCGTTATAAGGATCGTGATTATAAAGTGGTTGTGCTTTTTTTACTAGTTGATTATTATCAACACGTAACTCAGAACCATAAGGAATGTCATATTTTTTTATTTGTCTGCCATCTTCATCAAAAATACCCATTGAACCACGACGACCAGTTACAACTTTAACTTTGCCTAAGAAATCTTCTCTTTCAACATAGTTAATTTTATCAAATTTAATTGTACCTTCAACGCTTGAATCAACTTGCGATTGACTTGCAATACGAGATGAAGTACCACCCAAGTGGAAAGTTCTTAATGTTAACTGAGTACCAGGTTCACCAATTGATTGAGCTGCAATAATTCCAACTGCTTCTCCAGTTTCAACTAATTTACCAGTTGTTAAATTTCTTCCATAGCATTTAGCACAAATACCTCTTTCTGATTCACAAGTTAAAACTGTTCTAATAAACACAGAGTCAATAGAAGCATCGTCAATACGTTCTGCAATTTCTTCGTCAATTGTATTTCCAGCTTCAACAATAAGTTCGTCAGTTCTTGGATCATAAATATCTTCTTGAGCAACACGACCGGTAATTCGTTCAGCTAATGGCTCACGTTCTAATTCAACATCTTTAATTGCAGAAACGTCAACACCTCTAATAGTTCCACAATCTTCTTGAGTAATAATTACATCTTGAGCAACATCAGTTAATCTTCTTGTTAAATATCCAGCATCTGCAGTTTTAAGTGCTGTATCAGCCAAACCTTTACGAGCACCGTGAGTAGAAATAAAGTACTCAAGTACTGAAAGTCCTTCCTTAAAATTAGCAACAATTGGATTTTCAATAATTTCACCAGAGGCACCAGAAAGTGATTTTTGAGGTTTCATCATTAACCCGCGCATACCAGCAAGCTGACGAACTTGTTCTTGCGAACCTCTTGCACCAGAATCAACCATCATGTGAAGTGAATTAAATCCATGTTGATCGGTTTTAATTCTATCCATAAGTGATTTAGCAACGTTATTGGTAGTATGAGTCCATACATCAATAATTTTATTATAACGCTCAGCATCTGTGATAAAACCTTGATCATGTTCATCTAAAATTGCAGCAACTTTTTTATTTGAATCTGTAATCATTGCTTTCTTTTCTTCAGGAACTATCATATCACTAAAGCTAATAGAAATACCAGCAATTGTGGAATATTTAAAACCTAATTCCTTTAAGTTATCAAGAAATTTAGCGGTAACTTCGTTACCAAGTTTTACAAACATTTTATAAATAAATCCACTAAAAACTTTTTTAATAAGTAACTCATTCCAAAAACCCATTTCTGGTGGAACTATATCATTGAAAATTACTCTACCAACAGTAGTTTCAATAAATTCACCATTAATTTTTACTTTAATTCTTGCGTGAAGATCAACAGCTTCATAATCATAAGCAATTTGAACTTCTTGGCTGTTTGAAAAAACCATACCTTCGCCTTTGGCGCCAGCTTTTACTTTTGTTAAGTAATAGCAACCCAAAACGATATCCTGTGTAGGAACCACAACAGGACTTCCATTTTGTGGTGAAAGAATATTGTGACTTGAAAGCATTAATGTTGAAGCCTCTAATTGAGCTTCATAAGATAGTGGAACGTGAACAGCCATTTGATCACCGTCAAAATCCGCATTAAATGCTGTACAAACCATTGGATGTAACTGAATAGCTTTTCCATCAATTAAAATTGGTTGAAAAGCTTGAATTCCTAATCTGTGAAGTGTAGGAGCACGGTTAAGTAAAACAGGATGTCCATCAATCAATTTTTCAAGAATATCCCAAATTACAGGCTCTTTTCTATCAACAGCTTTTCGAGCGCTTTTAACTGTTTTATAAAATCCACGTTCAATCAATTTACGAATTACAAATGGTTTGAATAATTCAATTGCCATATTTTTTGGAAGGCCACATTGGTGCAATTTTAACTCTGGACCAACAACAATTACTGAACGGCCAGAATAATCAACCCGTTTTCCAAGTAAGTTTTGACGGAATCGACCTTGTTTACCTTTTAGCATATCGCTTAAAGATTTAAGTGGTCTGTTTCCATCACTTCTAACTGCACTTCCACGACGTGAATTATCAAATAATGCGTCAACTGCCTCTTGAAGCATCCTTTTTTCGTTTCTTAAAATTACTTCTGGGGCTTTAATATCTATTAATCTTTTTAATCTATTATTTCTGATTATTACTCTTCGGTAAAGATCATTTAAATCACTTGTAGCAAATCTACCGCCTTCTAATGGTACTAAAGGACGTAATTCTGGTGGAATAATTGGTAATATACTAACAACCATCCATTCTGGTTTATTAGCAACTTTTCCTTCATATTCTCTAAAAGATTCTAAAACGCGAAGGCGTTTTAATAAATCACCCCGTTTTTGCTGAGATGTTTCTATTTTGAGTTGAGCTTTAAGCTCTCTGAAAGTAAGTTCAACATCAATTGATTTCAACAACTCTTTAACAGCATCGCCACCAATTTTTGCTATAAATTTTTTAGGGTCATTGTCATCTAAGGAATCATTATTATGTTCTAAAGAATAGAGAATTTCATAATATTGATCTTCAGAAATTAAATCTTTGTATTGCAAACCAGTAGTCCCAGGATTAATTACTACGTATGATTCATAGTAAATTACCCTTTCAAGTTCTTTGGTTTTCATACCAATTATGTTTCCAATTTTTGAAGGCAATGCTTTAAAAAACCATATATGTACAACAGGAACTGCCAAAGTAATGTGACCCATTCTTTCGCGTCTTACTTTTTTTTGTGTAACTTCAACGCCACATCTGTCGCAAACAATTCCTTTATATCTAATACCTTTGTACTTTCCACAAGCACATTCCCAATCCTTAACTGGACCAAAAATCTTTTCGCAAAACAAACCATCTTTTTCTGGTCTGAATGATCTGTAATTTATGGTTTCGGGTTTTGTAGCTTCACCATGAGATCTAGAAAGTACAATATCAGGACTAGCCAAACTTATAGTTAGTTTGGTAATATTTTTTAATTTTGATTCTTGTGGTTTGAATCTCATAAATTTTCTCCTTAAAACTTTATTGATTTAGTTTGACTAGTTAATCTTTATCTCTAAACCTAAACCTTGTAACTCTTTAATTAATACATTAAATGCTTCAGGAATTGATGGACGAGTAAGGTTTTCGCCTTTTACAATAGCTTCATAAGTTTTTGCACGTCCTTCAACATCATCACTCTTAACAGTTAGAACTTCTTGTAATACATTTGAAGCACCATAACCTTCAAGTGCCCAAACTTCCATTTCACCAAAACGCTGACCACCAAATTGGGCTTTCCCACCAAGTGGTTGTTGAGTAATTAATGAATATGGTCCTATTGAACGAGCATGTAGTTTGTCGTCAATCATATGTCCTAATTTGAGCATATAAATATATCCACAAGTAATTTTTTGGTGGAATTTTACGCCAGTGCGACCATCATACATGGTGGTTTTACTTCCTATAGGAAGACCAGCTTCTGCAATTAAGTTTTCAACATCTTCAAATTTAGCACCGTCAAAAATTGGGGTCTCAAATTTAACCCCCAAAACACTTCCAACCCAACCTAATGCAGTTTCATATAACTGACCAAGGTTCATTCGTGATGGCACACCGAGTGGATTAAGAATTATGTCAACTGGAGTACCGTCTTCAAGATATGGCATATCTTCTTTTGGAACAACTTTAGCAACAACACCTTTGTTTCCGTGTCTGCCAGCCATTTTATCACCTACTTGAAGCTTACGTTTTTTAGCAACATAAACCTTAGCAAGCTGAACAACACCAGGTGAAAGTTCATCACCACTTTGAATATTTAATTTTAATCGTTTAAAATCCTCTTCGTAATCAGCAAGCATAGTAAAATAATTGCTAAAAAGGGTTTTAATCATTTTATTTGTTTCTTCTTCACTAAACCATTCTTGGGTATAATCTAATTTTGTTATGTCTTGAATTTCACTAAACGTTGTTTCAGTAATATGCGTATTTTTCTTAAGTACAACCGAACCATCTAAATCACTAATTCCAATAGTTTTTTTCCCTTGGGTAATAACTTGCAATTTTTTTACTAGCAATTTGTAATGCTCAGTTTTTTTAACACTTAAATTATGTTCAATTAAATCAAGATCTTTTTTCTCTTGTTTTTTAGCTTCTCCGTCACGGCGTTTTCTGCTGAATAATCTAGTTTTAATTACTGTGCCTTTTAATCCAGGATGTGCTTTTAAAGACGCATCTTTAACATCGCCGGCTTTATCGCCAAAAATTGCTTTTAATAATTTTTCTTCAGGAGTAGGATCTGTTTCACCTTTTGGTGTAATTTTACCAATTAAGATATCACCTTCGTGAACCTCGGCACCTTCACGAATTATTCCACGCTCATCCAAATCTTTAGTAGCTTCTTCGCTAACATTTGGAATATCGCGAGTTAACTCTTCATCACCACGTTTTGTTTCTCTCACTTGAAGTTCAAATTCCTCAATATGTAATGAAGTAAACTCATCGTCGGCAACTAATCTTTCGCTAATAATAATAGCATCTTCAAAGTTATAACCACGCCAAGGCATGAAACCAACAAGAACATTTTTACCAAGAGCCAACTCACCTTTATCAATAGATGGACCATCAGCTAATATATCACCTTTTTTAACTTTTTGTCCAAGTGCAACACGAGAACGTTGATTAAAACAAGTTTCTTGGTTTGTTCCGTTAAACTTAATCAATTTATATTCTACTCGTCTTTCATCGTCAAAAGTAGTTAAAGCTTGATAGCTTTCAGGGTCTGAAAAATATTTTACAATTATCCTTTCAGCATCAACATATTCAACTTCACCTTTATCTTCGGCAACTATAACTGATTTAGAATCAACTGCAATTTTATACTCCATTCCAGTTCCAACAATTGGGGATTCGGGAACTAATAATGGAACTGCTTGGCGTTGCATGTTTGAACCCATTAATGCACGGTTAGCATCATCATGTTCCAAAAATGGAATTAATGATGCACCAGCACTTACCAATTGAGATGGTGCAACATCCATGTAATGAACATTTGCTGGTGTTACAACAGGAAATTCGCCACGTTTACGGCATTTAACTCTTTCAAGAACAAATTTACCTTGCTCATCTAAAGGAGCGTTTGCCTGCGCAATAACAAATTCATCTTCTTGATCAGCTGATAAATAATCAACATTTTTTGAAACTTTACCATCTTTAACTTTTCGGTATGGTGTTTCTAAAAATCCAAAATTATTTACTCTTGAATAAAGTGTTAACGAAGAAATAAGACCAATATTTGGACCTTCTGGAGTTTCAATTGGACATAAACGACCATAATGAGAATGATGCACGTCGCGAACTTCAAACCCAGCTCTTTCGCGTGTTAAACCACCAGGTCCCAATGCAGAAATTCTTCTTTTATGAGTTAATTCTGAAAGTGGATTTGTTTGATCCATAAATTGAGATAATTGGTTAGTTCCAAAGAAAGCGTTTATTACAGAGCTTATTGTTCTTGCATTAACCAAATCTTGTGGTTGCATATTTTCGTTATCACGCATATTCATACGTTCACGAATTGTACGAGACATACGTGCTAAACCAACATTAAATTGTTGTTGCAATTGCTCACCAACTGTTCTAACTCTTCTATTTCCAAGGTGGTCAATATCATCTACTGAAACATTACCATTTTTCAATAATATAATGCTTTTCATAATCGCTACAATATCTTCAATTGTAAGCACACGAACATTTTTAGGAATATCTAAATTTAATTTATCATTCATTCTAAAACGCCCAACTTCACCTAAATCGTAACGTTTTTCGTTAAAGAATAATTTTTCAATTAATGCTTCTGCTGTTTCAACATCTGGCGCTTCGCCTGTTCGCAATTGTCTATAAATAGCAAATAAAGCCTCTTCTTTAGAAATTGAAGTGTCTTTACGCAATGTATTAAGAATTAAATCTTGCTCTGTATTAGTATCACCAGCTATAATTTTAATTTTTTTAACATCCGAAGCTTTAATATTTTCAATAATTTCTTCGGTTAATTCGTCATCTTTAGTAACGAATATTTCACCAGTTTCAACATCAATTACATCTTCTGCTGAAATTCTACCTTGATGCTCTAATGGATCTAAATTTTTAACTTCAAATTCTTCAACTAAGTCAAAAAGATTTAATATTTCTTCATCAGTGGTGTAATTTAAAGCACGCAATAAAGTAGTTGCAGGAAATTTCTTACGTCTATCAATATATACATACATAACATGATTTATATCGGTTGCAAATTCAACCCAAGAACCACGAAATGGAATAATACGAGCAGAATAAATTGGTGTACCATTTGGGTGTCTTGTTTGATCAAAAGCAACACCAGGTGACCGATGAAGTTGACTAACAACAACACGTTCTGCACCATTAATTACAAAAGTTCCTTTATTAGTCATAAAGGGAAGATTTCCAAGATAAACTTCTTGTTCTATAGAATTTACATATTCTTCGGTTTCATCGTCTTTTGCAGATAATCTTAATTTTGCTTTAAGTGGTGAGCTAAAAGTAAGACCTCTTTCTTGGCATTCTGGAATAGAAAATCTTGGTTTTTCTATGTGATAATCTACAAAGTCTAATCTGTAAAATTCTTTGTTATCGAAAATTGGGAAATTGGTATTAAATACTTCTTGTAATCCCTTATTTTCTCTTTTATCCCGAGTGATACCTCTCTGAATAAACTCTTCAAACGATTCAACTTGAATATTCAACAAGTCTGGTTGTTTAATGGCAGGAATAATGGACTCAAAAGTAATACGGTTCGTCGTTTTGTTTTTTTTATACTTATCCAACCATGACCTCCCTAAATTGGCAATTATTGTTACTAATCATAATTCTCATTTAAAATATATAAAGTGGCAAGACATATTTCTACATCTTACCACATTAAAAAATTTAGAAATTAATTTATTATTATAAATTATTTAATCTCTACTGTTGCACCAGCTTCTTCAAGTTCAGCTTTAATTTTTGCAGCTTCGTCTTTGCTAACACCTTCTTTAACAGTTTTAGGTGCACCATCAACTAAGTCTTTAGCTTCTTTTAAGCCTAAACCTGTATGAGCTCTAACAACTTTGATAACATTAATTTTTTTGTCACCAAAAGAAGCAAGAATAACATCAAACTCTGTTTTTTCTTCTTCAGCTTCTGCTACAACTGCTGTTGCTGCAGCACCCATTACAACAGGAGCGGCGGCTGATACACCAAATTCTGTTTCTAAAGCTGTTTTTAATTCAGAAGCTTCAACTAAAGTAAGAGCTTTAATTAATTCTACTATTTTTGATATTTTTTCTGACATTTTTATATCTCCTATGAATAATCTTTTAATAATAATTTTTATGCGGCTTTTGTTTTACCCGCTTCATCAATAACACTAACAAGATCTCTAATAACTGCATTGATAGTACCAACAATACCTGATGCCGGAGCAGCAATGCTGCCAACGATACTGGACATAATTTCGTCCTTAGTAGGCATAGAAGCCAGATTTTTAAGTTGATCTTCTCCATAGAATGTTGATTCTATGTAGCAGCCCTTGAAATTGAACTTTTTATTCTTTTCGCTAAAGTTTTTGATGATTTTGGCAGGAGCAACATAGTTTTCATCCGCAAATGCAATACCAATCATACCAACAAGTTGTTCGTTAATTTTTTCAAATCCACCAATTTCAGCAATAGCTCTTTTAACTAAAGTATTTTTAAATACTTTATAGCTAACACCTTCTTTTGCAAATTCTCTTCGTAAACCACTAATTTGTTCAACTGTGATTCCAGAATAATCAACCAAGTACATTGCAGTAGATTTTTGGAATTTCTCTTTTATAAGAGAAACCATTTCGCTTTTTTCTGTCTTGTTCATCTTTTACCTAATTCAGTTTTATACTGTTTAATAGAAGCATTATATATATAATGAGTGCGTATTTGTAATTTAAATTTCTTCTTTTGAAATATGAACTCCAGGTCCCATAGTGCTAGTTAAATATAAACTCTTAACATAAGTTCCTTTTGCAGCTGATGGTTTCATTCTGATAATTTTCTCAACAAATGCTTTAGTATTTTCCATAAGTTGTTTAGTTTCAAAATTGAGTTTTCCTAAAGATGTATGAACAATACCTGTTTTATCTACACGGAATTCAATTTTACCAGCTTTCACTTCTTTTACTGCATTTACAACGTCCATTGTTACTGTTCCACTTTTAGGATTTGGCATTAAACCACGAGGTCCTAAAATACGACCCAATTTACCAAGTTCACCCATAGTATCTGGTGTAGCAATAATAACGTCAATTTCTGCCCAACCCTCTTTGATTTTTGCAATATACTCTTCAAAACCAGCATAATCTGCACCAGCTGCAATAGCATCATCAGCTTTGGCACCTTTGGCTACTACAAGAACTCTAACTTCCTTTCCAGTTCCGTGTGGTAAACTTACAGTACCTCTAATCATTTGATCTGCATGCCTTGGGTCAACACCTAATCTAATAGCACAGTCTAAAGATTCGGTAAACTTAACGCTTGAATTTTCTTTAAGAAGATTTATAGCATCTTCAATACTATATTCTTTTTGTAGGTCAATTTTTTCTTTTAAGGATTTTACTCTTTTTGACTCTTTCATTTTTTCCAACCTAATTTATAAACTTTTAATTATCCTTCAACTGTAATGCCCATGCTACGTGCTGTTCCAGCAATCATACTAATAGCATGGTCAATATCATTTGCATTTAAATCTGCCATTTTAGTTTCTGCAATTTCTTGTAATTGAGCTTGAGTTACTTTTGCAACTTTAATTTTATTGGGCTCATTTGAACCTTTGCTCAAACTTAAATTCTTTTTTAACAACACTGCTGCAGGTGGTGTTTTTGTGATAAATGTAAATGATTTATCTGCAAAAACTGTTATTACAACAGGAATTATCAAACCATCTTTTTCTGAAGTTTTAGCATTAAATTGCTTACAAAACTCCATAATATTTACACCTTTTTGTCCTAAAGCAGGTCCAACTGGTGGTGATGGATTTGCCTTTCCAGCAGGAATTTGCAATTTAATGTAACCAGTTATCTTTTTAGCCATAACTTAACCTTTAATTATAATTTACTTTTCTAATTCTGCTTGTTCAAAATCGATTTCAACTGGAGTTTTTCTTCCAAAAATTGAAACCATTACTTTAATTTTCATCTTTTCTTCATTAACTTCTTCAATAATACCAGAAAAATTATTGAAAGGACCATCAATTATTTTTATCAAATCACCACTTCTAAAAATTGTATCTGTTTTCTCAGTATCTTTATCCTGAGTAATTCTACCAACAATTCTTTTTACTTCTGCTGGAAGTAATGGAGCTGGTTTCTTTTGTTCACCCAAAAAGCCCATTACTGATGGTGTATTAGTAATAAAATCTATCACTCTGTTATCTAAATCAGCATTTAATAAAATGTAACCAGGAAAAAAATTACGAGTTTTAGTTTTCTTTTTTCCATCTTTAATTTCAAATACTTTTTCAGTTGGAACTAATACCTCAACAATACGAGCACGTAGAGCTTCGTTATCACTTAATTCTAAGTCGATAATATTCTTAACCTTGTTCTCATGTCCAGAAAAGGTTCTTACTACATACCATTTTGCTTGTGTGTTTTCTTCCACTTTTAGAAAAGTCCTTTAAATATTGTTGTTATTCCCATATCAATTAGATATGTAAATGCTGCAAGTATCAAACAAGTAACAATTACTATTACTGTAGATTCTTTTAATTCATTTTTTGTTGGCCAAGTAACTTTTTTCATTTCTTTGACCACATCTGTAAAAAAATTAACTATCTTTTCTTTCATTAGTATTTACCTAATTTATAGTAGCACGAGAGGAGGGATTCGAACCCCCAACTTGCGGTTTTGGAGACCGCTGCTCTGCCAATTGAACTACTCTCGTAAAATTATTTAGTTTCTTTAAATATTACGTGTTTTCGAGCAACAGGGTCATATTTCATAAACTCAACTCGTGCTGGATGTTCTCTTTTGTTTTTCTTTGTTGTATAGCGATATCCAGTATCGGCTGTACTTTCTATAATTATTGTTTGTCTACCATTTCTAGCTTTTGCCATTATATTTCCTCGCTAAACATTAAAATTTTTATATAAAAATATTAAATTAGTCATTTCAAAAATTCTTTCAAAATTTTAGTTTCGTCAACAATTTTTGAGCTGACGACCGGAATTGAACCGGTGACCTCATCCTTACCAAGGATGTGCTCTACCGACTGAGCTACGTCAGCATAATTCAACATATTAAAAAGTACATATTTTTTCTCACTCTTCAGTATGTATACTGAAAAATTCATGAGCGGGAGACGGGATTCGAACCCGCGACCAATCCCGTTGTACGGGATGACTCTAACTTTCGTTTATGTCTGTCGCTTTTAATAACTCAAGTTTTCTTCTAATTCCTTTTAAGGACTTAAAATATTTCTCTCGCATTACCGCTTCACTTCGAGTTGTATACTCTTCATAATATTCAAGAACCCATGGTTGATACCTTTTTGTCCAACGTGCTTTTGAGCTATTGTGCAATTTCAGTCTTTCTTGCACATTTTGTGTTGAACCAATGTAATAAACATCAGCCACCTCACTCTTCAGTATGTATACTGAAAAATTCATGAGCGGGAGACGGGATTCGAACCCGCGACCAACAGCTTGGAAGGCTGTGACTCTACCAATTGAGTTACCCCCGCTTATAATAAATAAACGTCATTCAGATTAGATATTTAGCGAAGTACGAACAAAAATAGGCTTTTTGTTCTTCTTCAAAAATATCATTTGTGGGCAGGGAGGGAATCGAACCCCCTCAGGCTTAGCCAACGGATTTACAGTCCGCCCCAACTCTCCAGCTTTGGCGCCTGCCCATTATGTCAATATGTAAAAGAAACGAGCTACAAAAATATATGATAATTAAAAAATATGCAAGTAAAATTATTTTTTAACTTAATTTATAACAAAAATTTTTGACTATCTTTAATAAGATTTTTTATTATTTATTAGTATTTTTACAAATATTTTTCAATTTCGGTAATAATTTTACTGGAAGCGCCAATGTTTTCATTTACATAATTTGAAGCTATTAAGCCCATTTTATCTCTAAATTCATCTTCTGAAAATAATCTGCTTAAAATTAAAAAAGTCTCTTCAATATTTTTAACAATCTGCGAAGCTCCTCTTTTTACTAATTCTATTGCCTCAAGACTACTTTCTATTTTAGGTCCAAAAATTACTGGAATTCCATAAACAGCTGGTTCCAAAACATTATGAATTCCCTGCTTAAAACTTCCACCAACATAAGCAACATTTGCATAAAAATATAAAGTGAGCAAAATTCCAACAGAATCAATAATAATTATCCGCTCTTCTGAATAATTATTTTTTGAGGAAAACCTAATGGTTTTAAGCTTTTTTACAAAATAATTTTCAATTTTTTCAAGGTGAACTTCAGTTGGCTCATGTGGAGCAACAATCATTATAACTTTTTCATCATTTTGAGCAAGTTTCTCAAATGCAGGAAAAACCACATTTTCATCTTCATCCCAAGAACTTCCAAAAACAAAAATCTTTTTACCTTCAAAAAGACCATCGCGAAACAACTTTTTGCTTTGTGCTGTTAAACTTTTTTGGTAAACTCTATCAAATCTTGTATCACCCACAGCTTTAATTTTTGATTTAGGTATTTTGAAATCGAGAAAGCTTTCAGCATCATGGATAGAAACAGTAAGCACATCCGAAAAGCATTTATAAATTGATTTATGAAATTGCTTTACAATAAAAATTTTTCTTTTAGAATTTTTCTGCATTGTTGCATCAACAATCATGGTCGGTATTTTTTTAGCTCCCAATTGCCATAATAAGTTAGGCCAAATATCATAACGCATAAAAATAACGACATTTGGATTTACAATTTCTAGAAATTCAATAACCGCTTTATCAAAATCAAAAGGCATATATGCAACAATATCTGCAAAAGGATACTTTTTAGAATTATCGTAACCAGAAGGGGAAAAAAAAGTAACCAAAATATTTATGTTTTGTTCTTTTCGTAATTTTTCAATTATTGGCTTTGCTTGTTCAAACTCACCAAGTGAGGCAGAATGAAACCAAATCATTTTTTTTGAGGAGTCGAGCAGCTTCATTTCTTCTTTAATAAATTGATTTTGCACTCTTCTTCTATCAAATCCACTACGAATTTTTTTATTAAAAATTCGTGCAATTTTAAAGAGCAAATAAATAAATGGAATTACTAAGAAATTATAAAGAAGCCACCACGCCTTTTTCATAAACTGCTCAATAGTTGAATAGTTTTTTTATAAACTAAGTTAGGAAATATTTGATTCATACAATTAAAATGTTTCTTTTTGCAAGTTGATTTACCAATATGACTACAGGGTCTGCAAGATAAATTATTATTTTCAATAATCAAATTTTTTACTCCAAAAGGCACAAAACCAAATTCTTTAACAGTTGAACCAAAAATTGCTATAACTGGAGTTCCAACAGCAGTTGCCGTATGCATTAAACCAGAATCATTGCAAATAACCAGTTTACATTTTTTCATATTTGAAGCAGTTTCAAACAATTTGTTGTCGTTTGATAAATCAATTGACCTATCTATTTTAATGCTTAACAAATTACAAATTTCCCTATCTGATTTTCCTCCAAGAATTACAATTTTAAAGCCTTCATTGGTTAATTTATTTCCAACTTCAGCATAAAAATCAATTGGCCATCTTTTTGTGAAGTGAAATGCTCCAGGAGCTAAACCGATAATTGGTTTATCCTCAAATATTTGAGTTTTATTTTCCTCGGGCAAAAATAGCTCAAGTCCTTTTTCATCAATTTTTAATTCTGGAATAACTTCAACATATCTTTGTGGGATTGATTTTTCATTTTTTAGCAAATTTAACTTAAAATTAACCAGAAGAAATTTTTTAATGTTAGGCTTTTTGAAACAAAAACTATTTTTACCAAGTTTTGATACTATTTTTTTTGACCTAAAATTATTTTGCAAATCAATTACATAATCATATTTTGCATTTTTAAGTTTAATGATAGCTAAATGAAATTCTTCTTCTGTTTGCCACGAAACAACATTCTTAATATTTGGATTTAATTTTACTGCATCACTAAAACTGGTTTTCACTAAATAATCAATTTCAGTTTTGGGATATTTGTTTTTCAAAATACGCAATAAAGGGGTTGTCAATAAAACATCACCAAGCGAACTGAATCGAATAATTAAAATCTTTTTAGGGTTATTTAATTTCAAAGTAGTTTTATGTTATTCTAAAAAGTAAAATTACTTATATCAATTTACTTTTCAAAAAAAAATATTTTTTGGGCTTGACGTTAAAAAGTAATATTCTTAATTTTGTTTTCACTTTTTTTTGAAATTGTGAAAATGTTGGGCGCATAGCTCAGTGGTAGAGCATCTCCCTTTTAAGGAGAGGGTCCCTGGTTCGAGCCCAGGTGCGCTCACAACGTAAACCCTTGTAAAATAATACTTTACAAGGGTTTTTCATTTTAAACTCCACCAAAATTATTTGTCTATTGTAATTTCGATTTTAAATATCTATTGCTGATTAAAAACAAAATATCTATTCTCAATTGCAAGTATTTCTTAATCAATTATAAATAAAGAGCATCGAGGCTTTGCTGCATGTAAAAGCAGAAAACCTCGATTTGTTATACAAATGTTTAAGAAAATCTTTCTTTAATAATTTCCATCAATTTAATTGTAGTTTCTGGAATTTTTGTTCCAGGTCCAAATATTGCTGAAGCACCTTGTTGATAAAGGAAATCATAATCCTGTGCTGGAATAACGCCACCAATTATTACAATTATGTCTTCACGTCCAAGTGCTTTTAGTTCTGCTACTAATTGTGGAAGTAAAGTTTTGTGTCCCGCAGCAAGCGAACTCATTCCAACAACGTGAACATCATTTTCAACAGCTTGCATTGCAGCTTCTTTAGGAGTTTGGAATAAAGGACCAATATCAACGTCAAAGCCAAGATCGGCGTAGGCGGTAGCAACAACTTTTGCACCACGGTCGTGACCATCCTGCCCAAGTTTAGCAATTAAAATTCGAGGTCGTCTTCCTTCCTCATTTGCAAACGCGTCTGTAAGTTCTTTAGCCTTTTCAACACTCATATTCTTCTCTGAATTATATTCGCCGCTATAAACACCAGAAATAGTGCGTGTAACAGCTTTGTATCTACCACTAACAGCTTCAATTGCATCCGAAATTTCGCCAAGAGTAGCTCTAACTCGTGCTGCTTCAACTGCAAGTTCTAAAAGATTTCCATCACCAGTTTCGGCACATTTTGTCAAATTATCAAGCGCAATTTTTACTGCATCACTGTTTCTGCTTGCTTTAATGCTATTAAGTCTTTCTATTTGCGATAATCGTACAGCAGTGTTATCAACTTCCAAAATATCTATTGGATCTTCTTTATCCAAACGATATTTATTAATTCCAACAATTGTTTCTTCACCAGAATCAATGCGTGCTTGCTTACGAGCAGAAGCCTCTTCAATGCGCATTTTTGGAATTCCAGCTTCAATTGCTTTTGTCATTCCACCATAAGACTCAACTTCAAGAATGTGTTCCCATCCTTTTTGCAATAGCTCATTTGTTAAGGACTCAACATAGTAAGAGCCAGCCCAAGGATCAATAACTTTTGTAATTTCTGTTTCGTCCTGCAAGAACAATTGTGTGTTGCGTGCAATACGTGCCGAAAAATCTGTTGGAAGTGCAATTGCTTCATCCAATGAATTTGTGTGTAACGATTGCGTATGCCCCATTACTGCTGCCATTGCTTCAATGCAAGTTCTTACAATATTATTATATGGATCTTGCTCAGTTAAGCTCCAACCAGAAGTTTGAGAGTGTGTACGCAACGACATTGATTTAGGATTTTTTGGATTAAATTGTTTAATCAATTTAGCCCATATTAAGCGAGCTGCACGCATCTTGGCAACTTCCATAAAGAAGTTCATTCCCTGTGCCCAAAAGAACGAGAGACGCGGCGCAAACGCGTCAATATCCATTCCAGTTGCAATGCCAGTGCGGACATATTCCAAACCATCAGCAAGTGTGTATGCCATTTCCAAATCGGCAGTAGCACCGGCTTCCTGCATGTGATATCCAGAAATAGAAATGCTATTATATTTAGGCATTTTTTCGGATGTGAATTTGAAAATGTCCGCAATAATTTTCATTGACATTTGTGGTGGATAAATATATGTGTTTCTAACCATATACTCTTTGAGAATATCATTTTGTATAGTGCCAGAAAGGAGTTCGTTTGCAACGCCTTGTTCTTCAGCAGCAACAATAAAAAATGCAAGTATTGGAAGCACGGCTCCATTCATTGTCATTGAAACTGACATTTTATCAAGAGGAATATTATCAAAAAGAATTTTCATATCCTCAACAGAATCAATAGCAACACCAGCTTTACCAACATCGCCAACAACACGCTCGTGGTCAGAATCGTATCCACGATGAGTTGCTAAATCGAAAGCCACTGAAAGCCCCATTTGACCTTGAGCAAGGTTTCGTCTGTAAAAAGCGTTGCTTTCTTCGGCTGTAGAAAAACCAGCGTACTGACGGATTGTCCAAGGTTTATTTACATACATTGACGTATATGGACCACGCAAAAATGGAGGCAAGCCTGACATATAATCCAGATGTTCAAAATCTTTTATATCATCTTTTGTATATAGTGGCTTAATTTTAATTTTTTCCATTGTATTGGTTTCACAATCAGCAACATCTTTGCCAGTTTTATCAACAAAACTTTTTTCCCAATTACTTTTGGTGGATTTATCTATTTCCAATTTCAAATTTATTTCTGCAAAATTTGGATGTCTCATTTTACCTCCAAAGAATAATTCTCTAAAATATTCGAAAGGATTGAATGAACATCAGCGCCGAGGTAGATAAAATCATCTACTCCGCTATTTTTATATTCTTCAATTTTATCTTTTGGATAACCAGCAAGTAAAATTGTAACATTTTTAAGACTTGCTTTTAACTTGCCAGCCAATTCTGGAACAATTTCTATGTATTTGTCATCTGTTGAACAGATAACAATAATATCGTTTTTTGAATCTACAGCAGATTTAACAGCTTCATCACAAGTTGTAAATCCACTAGGATAATTTACTTCGAAACCGCCCACTTCGAGGAAGTTTCGTGAAAAATCTGCTCTTCCTTTGTATTCTTTCAAGGTTCCCATTGTTGCAAGAAAAACCGTTGGTTTCTTACCGATACTGGCTTTTATTGAATTAGCTTTAATTCGCAATTCTTCAAAAGGCTCAGCTGACCGCCTATTTTTAATTTTATTGATTTTTATTCTTTCAATATCATTTACATTAACGCGGCACGAACTAGTAATTTCGCCAAGTGTAGCTCCATTTAATATTGCCGATGCAGCAATATCAATGCTTTCGTCAGTGCATTTTTTTGAAAGTTTATCCAAAGCAGTTAAAATATCTTCGTTTTTCTTTTTGCTTTCTGAAACACGAAATTTTTGCAAAAATTCTGATCTTTGTTTTTGTAATTCAAAGTTATTTACTTTTCGTGCCTCTAATAATTCTTCGGTTGGATTTGCATACATATTTGTTCCAACAATTACAGATTTACGTTTAGCAATGGCTTTGGCACGTTGCTGATAAACAGTTTCAATTTCATTTTGAATAAAGTTGTTTTTTAGGCATTCTATCATTCCACCATTTTCTTCAATTTGTTGGAATAATTTCCATGCATTTTTAGCAAGTTCTTCTGTTAGATTTTCAACATAATAAGAACCACCAGCAGAATCAATTGTACTTCCAAAATGTGATTCTTCTTTTAGAATAATTTGTGTGTTACGTGCAATTCTTCTTGAAAAATTATCTGGCACTGAAAATATTGAATCAAATGGAGAAACTTGCAAGCTGTTAACTCCACCAACAATTGCGGAAAATGCTTCAGTTGTTGTACGCAAAATATTTACATGCGGATCAAAAATTGTTTTGTTGAATTGTGATGTGACTGCGAAAATATTAATACTCTCGGATTCTTCATTTCCACCAAAAGCAGAAATTAAATTTTTCCAGAGTAGTTTTACAGCACGGAATTTGGATACCTCTGTAAAGAACGACGAACCAATTCCAAAAGTAACTTTAATATTTTGAGCAACATCATTTATATTTGTTCCCAAATCGACAAGATTTCTAATGTATTCTGCAGCTGTTGCAATTGCAAATGCCAATTCCTGAACAGCATTTGCTCCGCTATTAATATAAGGAAGAGTACTTACGCTAATAGTTTTCATTAGTGGAGCATGTTTCTTTTTCCAAAGAAGTGATGATTTTAATCCAGAAATAGCTGAATTTAATGGAACAGGAAGTTCACCTTCAGATGCCCAATAACCAATTGGATCAGCTTCAACGGAACCAGCTACTTTTGAAATATCAATTCCATTTTTCGAGCAATAAGCTGAAAGTATTGATATAAAAGGTACAGATGAAAATCCAGTGCTTATGAATAGTGGAAATTTTGTTATGTCAATATCTTTAAGCGCGCGAGAAAAGCTGCTTAATCCAGAAATTGAAAGACCACCATTTCCAACATCTTCTGTTTTAGCATAATCAGCATCTAAGCCAAGTTTTGATGCTTTATCGAGAGCAACATAAATGCTATTTTGTCCACGATTTAAAGCATCTTTTAATGCTGTATTAAATTCGTCAGCATCTGCAAGCTCAATTCTTTGGTTAATTAACCAAGCAGAATCAAAATAACCAGCAACATTTGCCGAACGTGTACTTCCATCGCCTGGAAATTGATCCAAATGTGAATTGTTTTCTAGAGTTTCACGAGTGTATATTGGTTGAAGTTCAATACCCTCAATAGTTTTAGTAATAAGTTTTTCAAATGGTAAACCCTTCAAATCTTTTTCAACAACCTTTTTCCATTCATCATAAGTAGGTGGAGTGAAGTCATTTTTTAAATCTATAGATTTCGGGAGTACAAATTTCTTATCGACCGATTCAAGATTCATGTTTATCCTTTTTAATTTATAATGTCGAATTAAACAATATCTATGCCAGATAAGTTCATGGCTAAAATTAAGTAAAAGTTCTGATTATTGGATGAAATAGCAAATTTGATTATTAATATAAGAGAAAAATACTATTTGCAAAAAGAATATTCCAATAACTTAGAATCGTTTTCTAAATATGCAAAATAACAAAAAAGATTAGCTAATTTATTATCTCAAAGATTTTAAAACTAGAGAGACTATAAATTAAAATTCCTATCCAATCTCTAAAAGAGCTTCTCCTTTTTCAACAGAACAATTCTCTTTTGCTGAAATTGACTTTACAATTCCAGATGCAGACGCTCTAATTTCGTTTTCCATTTTCATTGCTTCTAATAGAAAAATTGGCTCACCCATTTGAACGCTTTCACCAACTTTTTTTAATATTTTAACTATTAAACCAGGCATTGGAGATTTAATAATTTCGCTGTTACTTTCCTTAGCTTTATTCTTCAAATATTCATTTGCTTTTTCTTCAAGATTAGTGCGTACTGTAATATTGTAAGAATATCCAGCGATATTAAACGAATAATTTTCGTGGTTATATTTATCCGATGTAACTTGATAAACTCGGTTGTTAACTTTTAATAAATATGAATACTTTGATAGTTGTGAAAGTTCAACATCAAAATTATCACCATTTAATTCAACTTTATTATTATTTAATATTTTAAGGTGGTGCTTATTATTATTTACAGAAACTGTGTAATCATTCATAAGTATTTTTACCCCACTTATTGTTTGGACTGCATTCTCGTTTAAATGGTTTTGTTTTTGAATCTTTATCTTTTAATAAAGCAGCTAAAATTATTGCTACATTTTCAAATTCATCTACTATTTCAGTTTTCCATTTACCAGGAAGAAGATTAATAAATTTATTGTCCAGAAAATTAATATCAAAACTACCCTCAAGAAATATTGGATTATTCAAAATCCATTGAAAAGCATGAATATTTGTAATTACACCAACAATTTGATATTCTGCTAAAGCTCTTTTCATTCTTGAAATAGCTTCCTCCCTATCTTTACCGTAAGTAATTACTTTGGATAACATTGGGTCGTAATAAACGGAAACATCTGAGTGAATATCAATTCCTCTATCAACTCTAATTCCAGGTCCTGATGGAAGTCGGTGATGCAAAATTTTTCCAGTTGAAGGAGCAAAATTTGCATCCACATCTTCTGCATATATTCTGCATTCAATTGCATGACCAATAATTTTTAAGTCCTCTTGTTTGATAGTAAGTTTATCACCTTGAGCAATTTTAATCTGCTCTTTAACCAAATCAATTCCAGTAATCATTTCTGTTACTGGATGTTCTACTTGTAGGCGAGTATTCATTTCTAAAAAGTAGAAGCTTTCTTTTTGATCAAATAAAAATTCAATTGTTCCTGCATTATAATAATTGCACGCTTTTGCGGCATTAACAGCGGCAGTCGTAACTTTAGCTCTTAGTTCATCAGTTAAAGTAAATGCTGGGGCTTCTTCAACTACTTTTTGATGCCGTCGTTGAATTGAGCAATCTCTTTCAAATAAGTGAAGATAGTTACCATGTTTATCCGCTAAAATTTGAACTTCAATATGTTTTGGATTTTCAACAAACTTTTCGATGTAAACTGAATCGTCGCCAAAAGCTTTTTTAGCTTCGTTTTTTGCTCTATCAATAGCATCTTTTAATTCTTCAATTTTATCAATTTTACGCATTCCTTTGCCACCACCGCCAGAAGCAGCTTTTAGCATAACTGGTAAACCAATTTCAAGACAAATGTTTTTTGCATCGTCGTACGATTTAATTCCCTCAGTGGAACCTGGAACAATTGGAACTTTGTTCTGCTTCATTATTGTACGTGCAGTGGTTTTATTTCCCATCATTTCAACAGACTTGGAAGAAGGTCCAATAAATATTATTTCAGCGGTTTCACATTTTTTAATAAAAGCTGAGTTTTCAGATAGAAAACCATATCCTGGATGAATTGCATCTGCGCCAATATTTTTAGCAAGCTCAATTATTTTGTCCCCATCCAAATAAGATTCGGAAGCTGCACTATTTCCAATGTGATATGCTTCATCTGCTACTCTAACATGAAGTGAATACTTATCAGCCTCAGAATATACTGCCACAGAAGTCATATTCATTTCGTGACACGCTTTTGCAATTCTTACAGCAATTTCGCCACGGTTAGCTATTAGGATTTTTTTTATCATAGTTTATTTCTGGTTTATTTACTTTTTCTATTAAATTTTGTTTTATTTCAATCTGTCATTCCCGAATGTTACTATCGGGAATCTCATCCAATTGTTTAAGATTCCCGCCAAAACCATGCGGGAATGACACACCTCATATAAAGACTGAGAGTAAAAAGGTTTTGTCATAATGGTATATTAGTATGCTTCTTATTTGGATTACTATCAACCTTTGTTTTTAAAAGTTGCAGAGCATTTACCAACCTCAATTTTGTTTCATTTGGATAAATTACAGCATCAACATAGCCACGTTCGGCAGCAATGTATGGACTTGCAAATTTTTCAGTAAACTCAGAAATTTTTTCATTCAGCTTTGCTTTGCTATCATCGGCACTTTCAATTTCTTTTTTGAAAATTATTTCAACCGCACCTTTTGGTCCCATCACAGCAATTTCGGCAGTTGGCCATGCAAAGTTAAAATCAGCGCGTATATGTTTGGAATTCATTACATCATAAGCGCCACCATAGGCTTTGCGAGTAATTACTGTTATTTTTGGAACAGTAGCTTCGCTGAACGCAAAAAGTAATTTTGCTCCGTGTTTAATTATTCCTCCCCATTCTTGTTCAGTTCCAGGTAAAAATCCGGGAACATCTTCCAAAACAATTAGTGGAATGTTGAAAGCATCACAGAAGCGAATAAATCTTGCACCTTTTACCGAAGCATTAATATCCAAAACTCCCGCCAAAACTGCTGGTTGATTGGCAACAACACCCACAGACATTCCGCCAATTCTGCCAAATCCGACAATTATGTTTTCGGCATAATTTTTATGGACTTCCAAAAACACTCCATTATCTAGCAGAAGTTTTATAACCTCATTCATGTCATAAGGTTTGTTTGGATTATCTGGAACAATATTGTCAAGAGCTGGAATTGACAAATCTTGTGAAAAATCGAAATCCTTTTCAGGTGATTTATCCTTCCAATTTAATGGAATATAGTCTACTAGCTTTCTGATATTTTGCAAAACTTCAATTTCACTTTCAAAAGCAAAATGAGCAACACCACTTTTTGTGGAATGAGTTTCGGCTCCGCCAAGTGCATCAAAAGTTACTTCTTCGTGTGTAACCGTTTTAACAACATTTGGTCCGGTAACAAACATATGACTTGTATGATTTACCATAAAAATAAAATCTGTAATAGCGGGAGAATAAACTGCACCTCCAGCGCAAGGTCCAAGTATTGCAGAAATTTGTGGAATGGTGCCTGAAGCTAAAGTGTTTCTTAAAAATATATCAGCATAACCGCCAAGACTAACAACACCTTCTTGAATTCGCGCACCGCCAGAATCGTTTAGTCCAATTACTGGAATTCCAATTTTCATTGCCATATCCATTATCTTCACTATTTTTTCAGCATGTGCTTCGGAAAGCGAACCGCCAAATACTGTAAAGTCCTGACTGAAAACAGCAATTGGTCTATCATTTATCCTAGCAAAGCCAGTAATAACACCATCGCCAAGAAATTTTTGCTCCTCTAATCCAAAATCAGAAGAACGATGTTTTACAAACATGTCAATTTCTTCAAAACTTCCTTCATCAACAAGTAATGTAATTCTTTCTCTTGCGGTTAATTTTCCTTTATCATGCTGGCTTTTAATTCTAATTTCGCCACCACCAAGTTTTGCTTTTTCGCGTAGTTGGCCAAGTTCATCCATCTTTTTCTGAATCATAATTGTATTACCTATGTTTCAATTAAAATTTTTATTTGTACTAAATGAGTATTTATGCTAAAATAGAAAAAACATTGATTATATAAAACTTATTTGAGAATTATATTATTTAATAATTATCATAAAAATAATATATTTTTAGTTGAATGGAATTTTTCTATTTTAACAATCATTTATATAATTAATAGGCATTTATGAAAAAGATATTTCTGTTAATATTTATGTTGGTTTTCATTGAATTATTTTCTCAAATCTCACAAAAAATTAATATTTTAGAATTAAACTATCCTGAGGAATTTGGTGTAATTACTCGCTCAGATTGGGGCTGGCTTCCATTAGAGAATACAAAAGATGAAGCTAAGATTACAAAAATTACAATTCATCATGGCGGTGTTGAAGTTAGTGCTGACAAAGACCCGATTGAATCAATTAGAAATTTGCAAAAATGGAGTAGATCTGAAAAAAAATGGATTGATATTCCTTATCATTTTATGATTGACCTTGACGGCAAAATATATGAAGCTCGTCCAATTAATTTACCTGGCGATACTAATACAGAATATGACCCAACAGGGCATGCATTAATTGAAGTTATGGGAAATTATGAGATTCAAGAATTTAGCGAAAATCAAATGAAGTCCCTAGTTGCTCTTTCTGCATTTCTTGCAAAAGAATTTAACATTCCAGTTTCGGATATAAAATCTCACAAAGATTATTCTGAAATGACTGTTTGTCCTGGTAAAAATATTTATAAATATTTTGAGGATGGAACAATTTTGAAACAAATTGAAGAAAAATTGAAGGATTAATTTTTCTTTAATCCTTCAATTTTAGAAAGCTCGGCATCAATTGAGCCAATTATTATTTTTGTCTTTACTTTTACAGGAATTTTTAATTCGTCATCGGTTAACCAAATTGTTATTTGACCTTCGGTTTTAAATAAACCACCTTCTGCAATAATTGGTTCTACCATTATGCAATTAAATGTTCCTGCTTCCACTTCTATAGTTTCTTTTCCTTTATAAACAACATCTAAAGGATGAACTTTTTTCTTATAAAAATTATAAAGTTCAAATTTATCTCCAACCTTTAAGTTAGAATAATCCAAAGTTCTTGCATAATAAAATGCAGAAACAATATCGTTAACATTTGGGGGAATTTCGTATGTACCTTTGCTGGTTTTTGCAACACCTTTTCTGTGATCAAAAAATGCAGCAAAATCCATACTAAAACCACCTTCACGAACATGTTGTTCAAAACGCCAAGGGAACAAAGCTTCAACGTCTAAATATGTTTCATATCTATCTCGTACTTTATAGAAAGGGTCAAAGCTTGGTATTGAATTTACACTAAACGTAACATGATAAACATCTCGTCCAGCAATTCTTTTAATTTTGGGAATTTCCATTATTGCCACACCGGCTGTAATAAAGCCATATTTCACATTAAAAGTTAGTTTTTCACCAACTGTAAATGCATTATTCTCTATTTTTCTAAAATTATCTTGTGCAAAAACTAATTGCGACAGGATAAATAATAATATTATTGCTTTTGATTTCATAATAAACTCATAATTAGATTATAAATTACTTAAAATTTGATTAATAATTCTTTTTTACTTCCTGCAGTATGCAAGTTGTGTGCCAAATTAAATGGCTAAAAAAATCAATTCCACTACATAAGCCATTAATATTGTCTTCTTTAAAGTAAAACTGTGGATTAAAATGGACAAATTCATTTGTTTGAAATGAATTTATTATCCTCAATATAAAACCGAAATGGCAGTTCTTTTGATTTATTTATTCCTATTCTATTTGTTATTACTATTTTTCCTTTTGGAATTGTATTCCCTTCCACTATATAAATATCATTTCCTAATAAATTTGTACCATCATCATCTTTTGTAATTGCTAAAGATTTGCAAAGTTTTGCTGGACCATTTGAAAGAGAAATTAATTTTTCTGGTATGAAGTTGTTATTATTAAACCTATTTTTATGCATTATTTCTTTATTCAATATTGGTTCAATTGCTCTAATTAAAACAGCTTCGCCAACATTTTCTTTTCCAGTAACAACATTGCAGCAATAGTGAATCCCATAAATTTGATAAACATACAAATAGCCACAGCTATTAAACATTGTATTATTACGTTTTGATTTTCCGTTAAATGAATGAGAAGCTTCATCGTTTTGTGAAAGATATGCCTCCGTTTCAACGATTATCCCCGCCAAAGGAATTCCAGAAATGACTCTTATTAAAACTTTGCCAAGTAAATTTTGGGCAACCTTTAATGTTGGCTCTTTGTAAAAATTTAGCTTCAGTTTGGAATGAACGTTAAGCTCAAACATCTTTCTAAGTTTTTGTTTTTGAATTTATGTCAGCAATTTTCGCCTTAAAATGCTCTGCACGTTGTGGTTGTATTTCTATCAATGTTTCATAAATAGCTTTTGCTTCTCTATAATTAGATTGGTCATAATAAATTGATGCTAAGGTTTCAGAAACTAATCCTTTGGGTGGCAAAAAATTATCTGGTTCATTTTTAGCACTAGGCTCAACAAAAGAATAATCTTCATCAATATTTACATTTATTTTAGCTGTTTTTAAAACATTAGCCAAATTTTCAAGTTCATCAGAAAGATTTAACTCCTCATTTTTTAAACTTTCCGAATTCTCAAAAGTTTCTATTTCGCTATTTTGAATAAAAGTTTGCCCTTTGTAAAATTCGAGAGTTTTGGAGTTGTCTAATAACAAATTACCTTTTTGGAAACATTCTTCAGCTTCTGTTTTATCTCCAATTTCTAAATATAATTTTCCTAACAAAAAATATGGAGTTGGGTAATTTTCAAACAATTCTATTCCATTTTGCAATATTGTTATTGCTTTGTCATAATTAAATTTCTGTACCTCATCCGATGCAACACGTGCAAAAAGTGGTGATTTGCTATTTAATTCATATATAGCTTTGTATTCATTTCTAATATTCATATTTAAAGTTAATTATTTTTTTATTAATACTTGTTTTAATGATAAAATTGACACTGAAAAAAATCCAAAAAAGAACATCATATTAAATGGAAGTGCAGCAAGTTCCAGAAAATAAATTGCAGTAATTACTCCAACTAGACTATAAATAGCAAAAATTATTTCAACAAGCATTAACACCGAAATTTTACTTTTGGGAATATATATATTTACAACTTTTTTTTCGCTTTCATTTGCAAATTTTGGAGTTCGTATAAATTCGCTTTTTTTATTAAAAACACCTTCAAGAACCGCTTTTGTGTTATTCAATGCAAGTCCCATTGTTCCTGATAAAAATAATGGGAAAATTAGAATTCTTTTTTTCCAATCAATATATATGTTTTTTTGAGCTGAAATATAAAGCAAAAAAGTGCTAATAAATGCTATAACAAATAACGAACTATACTGGAAATATGTATCAAAATTTCCACCGTGTTTAATAAAAAGAAGTGGTAAATTAAGAAGTGCAACTACAAGCACAAATGGAAACACAAAGTTATTTGTTAAATGAAAAGTTGATTGCAATTTTAGTCTGAGACTCATATTTGATAACCAAATTGCAGGCAAAAGTTTTTTTGCTGTTTCAATTGCTCCTTTTGTCCATCTAAATTGCTGCGATTTTAAAGCACTCATTTCGGAAGGTAGTTCAGCGGGAGTTGTAATATCCTTGAGATAAACAAATTGCCAGCCTTTTAATTGAGCACGATAACTTAAATCCAAATCTTCAGTTAAAGTATCGTTTTCCCAATTGCCTGCATCTTCAATACACTCTTTTCGCCAAACACCGCCTGTACCATTAAAATTTATGAAAAAACCAGCATCGTTTCTAACTTTTTGCTCAATGGCAAAATGCCCATCGAGAGCAAAAGCCTGCACTCTTGTTAATAGTGATTCTTTTTCATTCAAATGACCCCAACGTGTTTGTATCATTCCAATATTTTTTGAATAAAAATGAGGTAATGTATTTGTCAAAAAATCTGATGGTGGAATAAAATCAGCATCAAAAATTGCAATAAACTCACCCTTCGTTTCAGCAAGTCCATTTTTAAGAGCACCTGCTTTAAAACCAGATCTATTTATTCGCTGAATATGTTTAATTAAAAAACCTTCTTCTAATTTTTGTTTAACAAGATTAGCAACAATATTGGAAGTCTCATCCGTTGAATCATCAAGGACTTGTATTTCAAGATTTTCTTTTGGATAGTCGAGTTTGCAAACAGCGTTTATAAGCCGCTCAACAACGTACATTTCATTAAAAATTGGAAGTTGGATTGTTACTATTTTTGAAGTATCAATATTAATTAATCCCTGTGTAATTTTATTTCTGTGTTTATGCTGATAATAAAGCATAATAAATCCATGGCTTGAGAAAATTAACAACACAAAAAGCGAAAAGGTGTACAAAATCAGAACTAATTCTGGAAATGGGAAACTTGTCATTTATGGAATCCTATTAAGTATATTAAAATTTACCAGTCAGCTACTACTGCTAACAATAAATCCAAATTTACGTTCTCAATAGCAAGTTGAATTGCATTTTGTCTATTTTCGATTGACTTTGATGTTGCATCAAATGTAGCGTAATTTGAAAATTTTTTATCAAAAACTGTTTTTTTCATTACTAAATCTTTATAAATACCTTGCAAAGTTATTGTAATTCTACGAACTGTTGCCTTTTCATTTTCACCAGAAACAACCTCAGTTCTTTCTTGAAAGGAAATAATTGAAACAGAAAGAATTGCGTCAGAATTAACAGAGTTAATAACCTGCAAACTATTATCATCTATAAATTGTTGTATTAAATTTTGTGTAAGATTGCTACTAATATTTGCTTCACCAGAACCACTTTTATCTTTAACAATAGGAATTGAAATAGTTTGAAGATGAGATGGCACAGAAGAGCCTGTAAAGGAATAGCTACAACTCAACAACAAAGCTAAAATTGCTATAGCAATGATATTTCTAATCAATTTCATATTCCTTCAATTTTCTATAAAGCGTACGTTCACTAATATTTAGCAACTTTGATGTAAGCTTTTTATTCCATTTTGTATATTCTAGAGCATCAATTATTGCATTTTTTTCTAATTCCTCAATTGGAATTATTTTATTAGAATTAATGCTATTATTTTCAACACTATTATAATTTAATTTTGCAATGTTTTTCAAATCGTTAATATCTTTTTTAATATCAATTAACGCACGGTATATCATTTCTCTATCTAAAGCATCAGATGGTCTATCTAGATATACTGGTAAATTTCTGTTTGCTTCTAACTGCACCGGACTTGAAAGAAGCAAATCAAATGAATCGGCAGATATTTTTCCTGTATTGTTTAATGCTAATGCCGATTCTATTGTGTTTTTTAACTCTCTAATATTTCCTGGCCAATGATAATTAAGCAAGAAGTTTGGTACATCGTCACTATATTCAAAAGTTGGTAAATTATTCTTCTCAGAATAATTTTTTATAAAATAATCAGACAAAGGAATAATATCCTCTTTTCTTTCACGCAAAGGAGGAATTGTTAAAGTAACAGCTTTAAGTCTAAAAAACAAATCATTTCTAAATCTTTTATTTTGAACTTCAATTTCCAAAGATTTATTTGTTGCTGCAATAATTCTAACATCAACCGATGTAACTCTTTCGCTCCCAATTCGCATAAATTCGTTTGTTTCTAAAACCCGCAAAAGCTTTACTTGTGTTGTAAGCGACATTTCGCCAATTTCATCAAGAAATAAAGTTCCTTTATCTGCAATTTCAAAATAGCCTTTTCGAACATCAGTTGCTCCAGTAAAAGAACCTTTTTCATGACCAAATAGTTCTGATTCTAAAAGTCCTTCCGGAATTGCACCACAATTAACATTAACAAGATTTTTGCTTGCTCTTTTGCTTGCTTCGTGAATTGCACGAGCAAAAACTTCTTTTCCAACTCCACTTTCGCCAGTAATTAATATGGAAATATCAGCATCAGCGACTTGTTGGATGATATCAACTAAATCCTTTGTTCGCTTGGATTTACCAATTATACCGTGTTTTTTTTGGAATTCTTCTGTAGTCATTATTCTAAATAATATTAATTGTAAATGTACTAAAGGAATTGAAATTTCACTAATGGTGTAATAAATATTTTGTCATTAAGTCAGAGTACCGCACATACCGTCAATGGTTAAAATAATTTTACTTTTAATTTCATTTGATAATTTATTGTAATTTTCAACAATTCCATCTTCATCATTAATGTGGACTAAAAATGTTTTTTGCATTTTAGAATAATTAATAAATTCAATTAATTCATCAAATAAAATGTGAGTTGATTCCACAATTAAATATTTAGGTTGAAACTTATTAATTGGTGACAAATCTGAAATGGAATCTATATCGGAAGAATAGTAAGTTAAAATATTTTCGTTTTTAATTAAAACTGATGAAGAGATAAAATTGATATCTGGAATACTATTTACATTATATTTATTGCTAATATGGCCATTTTTGATTGGTAGAAGATAAAGAATATCAGCAATATTTATTTCAGAATCAAAATTGAATCCAATAATTTTCATTTCAAAATCAAAAGTCTCAGGAAATAGAAAGGAATGGTAAAGAAAATTTCTTGCAAAACTAACAAATGAATTGTGAATATAAAGACAAATAGGTTTTATTCTTTTTGCCATTTTCATCTGAGTTAAAAGCGAAGCAATTCCAGAAAAATGGTCGGCATGAGTGTGTGTTATATAAATTGAATCAATTAAATTGATATCTAAATTTGCGATTAAAAGCGCTTTCGAAATTGCATCTCCAGTATCAACTAAAAGATTATGATTTCCAGTTTTAATTAGCAAAGAAGTGTGAAATCTTTTTAGTTGAGTTTTTCCAGAGCCAGTTCCTACAAATATAACTTCCAAAGTAACCGCCTATTCAGTAAGTGGAATAATTCGCCCATTTAAGTTAAAATCTTTTTTTAATTCGTCAAGAATCGATTGTGCATCTTCATTATTTTTGAACTTTCCAATCATTACAACGTTAAGCAGAGAAGCACCTATTTCCTTAGTATATGTTTCAGAATATATACCTTTTTCTTCAAATTTTTTCTTCAAATTATTAGCATTATTCTTATTCAAAAATGCCCCAGCTTGAATAGTAAATTTAAAATTTTCAACTATTTTGTTTTCTTTTGGCTTCTGTTCAGTCGGCTTATCTGGATAATTTGCTACAAAAGCATCTTCGCTTGGTAAATTTCTATCTGCAGCATTAATGTAAGGAGAATTGGGATAATCTTGTTTAAGTTTTGCTAAAAATTGTTCTGCTTTTGTATAAATTCCAAGCGAATAATAGTAAGAAAAAACTCTGTACAAAGCGGCATCTGAAAATTGAGAATTTGGAAATTTTGTAAAAACTAAAGAGTATTTATTTAACGCTTCATCACCATTTTCGGTTAAAACCGCATCTAAGAACTGCACATTAGCATCATTTGGATATCTATCATTGAGTCTTTTAAAATCGTTTTTTGCTTCTGTTAATTCACCATTTTCAATGTGTTTAAGGGTTGAAACAATATCAACTTGGGCAAATGAAACAGAATAAAGTGAAAAAAAAACAAATAGGAGAATAATATGTTTTTGATTATTTAATAAATTCATATTGACACACTTTTATTTTCCAATTATTTGTAAAAATACAAACTTGCTTTTCATAAATTAACAACATTAAAAACATGCAACTAATATTACTTTATTTTTTTATGTTTTACAATCTCACAATCAAATATTAGATTAAGCAACTCTTATGTTTTTATGGGTTTTGTAAACATCTGTAATTTCTAAAAATTCACCAAAAAGTGTTGCAGAAGTAGCTTTGTAGATTTTCACTTTTACATAATCTCCTATTTGTACATTTTCTGCAACTGGTAGAATTACAATTTTATTTGTCCCAGTTCTTCCAGAATAGAACTGGTCTGATTTTTTGCTTAAATTTTCGATTAGAACAATATCTTCAGTTCCGATTAATTCTTGATTAATTTCATATGCAATTTTCTGTTGCTGATCAATTATCTCTGTTAAACGGCGCGATTTAACTTCTTCTGGAATATCATCATCCATTTTGAATGCACGAGTTCCTTCTCTTGGAGAATATTTAAACATGTATGCACCATCGTATCTAACTTTTGCCATAACATCCAAAGTCATTTTATGCTCTTCTTCTGTTTCAGTAGGGAAACCAGCAATTATGTCTGTTGAAAAAGTGACTCCTGGAATAATTTTTCTGGCTCGTTCAATAATTCCAAGATAATGCTCAATTGTATATGTTCGGTTCATTTCTAACAAAACTCTATCGGACCCAGACTGGACAGGTAAATGAATATAATTGCAAAGGTTATAATGCTCTGAAATGGCATAAAGCAACTTATCCGATAAGTCTTGAGGATGAGAAGTTGTAAATCTAATTCGTAAATTATTATCCACTTTGGCACAAGCAACTAGTAAATCCGCAAAGTCATTTTCGCCATCGGAATATGAATTTACGTTTTGACCAAGCAAAGTAACTTCTCTAAATCCCTTTTCAGAAAGTCTACGTACTTCTTCAACAATTGATTCCATTTTGCTGCTTCGCTCTCTTCCACGAGTGAATGGAACAACACAATACGTGCAAAATTTATCGCAACCACGCATAACAGAAATCCAAGCCGAAAGACCTTCTTCTCTATATGGCTCAATATCTTCGTATGTTTCAGTTCTGGAAAGTTTTACACCAATGCCTTTTTCACCCGCAACGGCAGTATCAATAAATTCTGGAATTCTACGATATTCATCAGGCCCAACAACAAGATCAACCATTTTTTGTTTGTCAATTAAATCTTCGCGTAAACGTTCTGCCATGCATCCAAGAATACCGATGACTAAATTAGGATTTTTCTGTTTCAATGTACCAATTGTTCCCAATCTTCCATGTATTCGTTGTTCCGCATTATCACGTACGCTGCATGTATTTAGGAAAACAACATCGGCAGAATCTATTTCTTTAGTTAATTCGTAACCTTTATTATTCAAAATTCCCATTACAACTTCAGTATCAGCCAAGTTCATCTGACAACCATATGTTTCTATATATACTTTATTTTTATTCATTTACTAATATAACCTTTCTCAAAGAATGCTTTTGCTTTTGTGCATGTATATTGGCTAAAATTTATTTTGTAAATATAATGAATTTCTAAATAATTAGGACACTTAGTCTATTCTTTTGTAATTTTGTGTTCAACAAAATTGTAGAATAATGAATAATCAAGAAATATTAAAAAGAAAATCAGCTGAGAAAGCAGTTGAGTTTATTAAATCGGGAATGATTCTTGGCTTTGGAACTGGCTCAACATTTAATCATGTTTTATATGTGCTTGCCGAAAAATTTAAATCTGGTGAAATTTCAAATATTGTTGGAATTCCATCATCCGAAAAAACACAAAAATTAGCTTCCGAATTAAACATTCCAACTTCCACATTAGATAGTTTTCCAATACTTGATTTAACAATTGACGGTGCTGATGAAGTTGATATAAAATTAAATGTTATTAAAGGAGGCGGGGGAGCACATTTTCGCGAAAAAATTATTGCTCAAGCAAGCAAGAAATATATTATTATTGTGGATGAATCTAAAATCTCCAAATCGCTTGGTGAAAAATGGGCTGTTCCAGTTGAAGTCATTAAGATGGCTTACCAAGTTGAATTACAATTTCTGCAATCACTTGGTGCTGAAGCTAAACCACGATTAGATAGCGAAAGCAATTTATTTATTACTGATGAAGGTAACTACATTATTGATGCAAATTTTGGAGTGATTAAAAATCCTAAAAAATTAGCTAGAAAATTAGAAAAACGCGCAGGCATTGTTGAGCACGGAATTTTTGTAAATATGGTTGATTTTGTTATTGTTGCAAAAGAAAGCGGAATTGAAATTTTAAAAAATAAAAACCTTTAGATTTCTTCGCTTTTCATTAATACTTTTTTAATTGTTTCAAAATTATCTGTCCCCACCAGAATTGTTTTCGTATTGTTTTTTGATTTTAATTTTAATGCTTTCCCGAACTTTGTGTTAAATAAAATTCCATGTGGAGTAATTCTCAATCCAATTCCATAGTACCACGGAATCTTTATTTCTTCAATTGAATTAAAATCAATATCCTTTAATTCAATCGACCTTTTAATTAAACCAACTCCAAAAGAAATAGTCATTATATTTGCGTCAATAAATATTTTTAATTTATAAAACAATAATGCAACAGATATAACTATGACCGAAACAATTATTACGATATTTAACAATATCTCAATTTTTTCCAACTGCAATTTGTAAACAATTATAACGGTTGCAATACTAACAATACCTACAATAAATACCCAATATGCTTTTTGAGTTTCCTCATATTTTATTTGTTTGTTTTCCATTATCAATCCAGATTAAATTCCGTGCAGAGAACATTACTAAATTACAACAAATAATTTAGTTGAAAATTAATATATTTTATTTATAATTAGTAAACTGAGCTGAAAAATCTAAATCAGCATTTTTTATTGCGGCCATAACAGCTTGCAAATCATCAAGTTTTGCACCTTGTACACGCACTCTTTCATCCATCATTTGAGCATTAACTTTTAGACCTAATTCTTTAATTAGTTTAGTGATTTTCTTGCCATTTTCTTTTGAAATGCCACTTTGAAGAGTTATTTTTTGGCGCAATCTTCCACCTGAAGCAGCTTCTACTTCTTCAGGATGCATAGACTTAAGCGAAAGTTGTCTTTTTAAAAATTTTGTTTGAATTATATCGTAAGAAGCTGTTAGCGAGTATTCATCTTTAGTATTAATTAAAATAACTTTATCACTTTTATTTAAAGTAACTTCTGTTTTAGAATCTTTCAAATCATAACGCTGTTGAATCTCTTTAATAGCTTGGTTTACAGCGTTATCAACTTCTTGAAAATCAATTTCTGATACAACATCAAACGAAGAACTTTTAGCCATTTTAGCCTCCTAAAATTAGAATTTGTATAAGTAAAGATAACTATTCTATCGTAAAAATGATTTAACAATTACTAAAATATATTTACTTCACTCAATTTTAATTTCCAATTTTGGGTTAGAACATTAAAAATAGTTGAATAATTTAATTTTCATACTTATTTTGCAAAATATTTTTGGAGTTACAATGGGAAAGCATAAATCATCAAATTTAGAGCACAAAAAACTTAGCAAAAAGGAATATGAAAAAGAATATGAAAGACTTCAAATTGAGTTAGTAAAACTACAGGAGTGGATAAAACTTAAAGGATTAAAAGTTGTTGTCCTCTTTGAAGGTCGTGATGCAGCAGGCAAAGGTGGAACAATAAAACGAATTTTAGACAAACTGAATCCTCGTGTGTGTCGAGTTGTTGCACTTGGAACTCCAACTGAAAAAGAAAAAACTCAATGGTATTTTCAAAGATATGTTCCTCACTTACCTGCTGCTGGTGAAATGGTTTTATTCGATAGAAGTTGGTACAACAGAGCTGGAGTTGAGAAAGTAATGAACTTTTGCACAGATGAAGAATACAACGAATTTATGCGTTCATGCCCCGAGTTTGAAAGGATGTTAGTCCGCTCTGGAATTACCCTAATTAAATATTGGTTTTCGGTTAGTGATGAAGAGCAAGAAAAAAGATTCCAAAAAAGAATACTTGACCCAATTAGGAGATGGAAATTGAGTCCAATGGATTTAGAATCACGTGCTCGCTGGATTGATTATTCCAAAGCTAAAGATGAAATGTTTAAATATACCGATATTAAACAGGCGCCTTGGTTTGTAGTTGAAGCTGATGATAAAAAATGTGCTCGCTTAAATACAATACATCATTTATTGAGTATGATTCCTTATGAAGATTTAACACCAAAATCTATTACGCTACCCCCAAGAATAGAAGGTGAAGGCTATATTCGTCCTCCTTTTGAGGATCAGACTTTCATTCCACAAATTTACAAATAATATATTATTTGTAAATTTGGTGTTAACAGTTATTAAAGTAGTTGGGAATTAAAATATTTTAAATCATTTTCCAAATTAAGATGAGAATAATTTACATTAAGCAGCTCAATTTTAGCAATTATTGATTTCACAAATTTTTGATGCTCACTTGAGTTAATATTTCTAACACGGTGATTTCGCGCAGTAACAACTTTTGATATTTCATTTATAACTTGTAAACACTCACCGCTAAAAATTGAGTTGCTAAACTTTTCCCAAATATAATCAGTTGCAATTTTATTTGGATGAATTAAATCAGACTCATAAAACCGATAGTCTCGCAAATCATCCATAACTATTTCGTAAGAAGGAAAATAGCTGCAATTATTTTTACTTTTTATAACTTCATCAATTGCTAAAAGTAGATTTGCTTTACTTAGTTGATTATTGTGTGCTCCATTTTTCCAATGCCTTACAGGGCTTACAGTGAAAATAAATTTAATTTTAGGATTAAATTTTCCAACCATTTCCACAATATTTTTTATGTTTTTTACGGTTTCTTCTGAATTTAACATAAAATGGGCAAATTCTTTTTGTGGAATTTTATGACAATTTGAGACTATTATTCCATTTGCCAAAAATTTATAGACGTAAGATGTTCCAAAAGTAATAATCAAAAAATTAGCAGAATTCAAAAAACGGGTGGTATTTTCAATGCCCATATTTATATTTTCTAATATTTTATTCTTTTGATGGTCGGAAAAATTACTTTGGTGATAAAAACTGTGCCATTCGCCTTGATAAAATATCAAATCAGATTCTCTAAATTCCCTTTTTTCAATTACAAATTTCAGCGAATTATAGATTGAAATTGGATTATAAAGAACTCCAAATGGATTTCCCAGAACATTAAATCGGTTTTGCTTAAAATACTCTGCCATATTTTCGGCAAAACAAGAACCAATAGTTAAAATGTTATCAAAATGATTAATCTTTAACTGAAATTTTTCGATATTTATTTCTGTTCTAAAATGCATATTTAGTAAAATAACTCTTAAATAATTGACTAAAATTAATTTTCAATCTAAAAATAATAAAAATATATTCGATAATTATTAAAAGAATAGAGATTTAAAAGATTTGAATTGCTAAAATTTTAGCAAGGAGGTTTAGAAAATTACTGAAGAAGAAAAAATAAAATGGTTTGATTTAGCAACTCGTTTCCAAATTGAAGGTAAAATTCAGCTTGTAATGAAAAAAAGAGTTAATGGCGAAGGACATTGGGCAATTATTAATTTTGCAGATAACACAGTAATGAATTCAAATATGGATTGGGAACCAGCAAATTTTGCAAAACGAGATGAATCTTTTTTAATAAGGACGCTTTTTCCATTAGATAGTGCAATGGCGCAATGGGAACAATTTAAAATGTTTTCTGGAGATATGTAATAAATCTACTATGATTATTTGATTAACAATTACCGAGTAAACTGCAAAATTAAATTATTATGTTGTGGATATTTATTTAACAGATCTTCCCTTTTTGCCAACTCAAAATCTTCAAAATCAAAGCCTGGCGCAACAGTACATCCCACAAGTGAAAAACATTTTTTATCAATCGGTGCAGCAGCAAACCAAACATTTTTTGGTATTACAATTTGTGGCAATTCATTTTTCTCAAAATTTAGTCCTAATTTTTTAATTTCTAAATTACCATTATTAGAAATTAAATAAATTTCAATTGCTGAGCCATCGTAAAAATGCCAAATTTCGTCTGATTTAATCTTATGAAAGGCAGAAAATTCATTTACATTTAATAAAAAATAGATTGAAGTTGAAATTGAATGTGTGTTGGAATATCTTTTATTCAGACATTCTTTTGGGATAACCTCATCCGAGCGATAAACCTCACTAAAATAGCCACCTTCTGGATGAGGAATTAATTTAAGATTTGATATCCACTGTTTCGCTTTTTTCATCTTTTAAATATTTTGTTACAAAAAGAAAATCATTTGTGTTAAGATCTTGGGAATGTTTTATGTATTTTGAAATTAATAACATTAACCACTCTTTATCGATACCATTTTGTTTTGCAATTTTTGATAAATGTTCTAATTCTTCTGCAGTGAATTCATTATCTGAAAAAGCGACTTTTAATCCATCAAGAATAAAACTTTCTGCTATAAATTTATTAGAAAAAGTGGGCACATCATCAGTTAGAAATTCATTTTCCATTAATTCCTTAATTGCATATTCAATAAACGTTTTATCAAAACCAAGTGTTTTGCCAATCTTTACCATTATATTCTTTTCGTTTTCAGATATTAAATTATCTCGTTTAATTAATAAAAGTAACCCTTTAAAGTAAGAGCTTCGGTCAATCAAGGTAAGCTTCATATTCATTCCAAATTTGAATTTAATTACAATAAAAATATACAAAATAAAATAGCAATTGATGCTTAATTTTATTGGTGCTTTAACTAGACTATAATTACAATTATTTTAAAATTAAGTTCCATTTTCCCATAATGAGATAATTTCTCAAAATAGCTCACAAACAATTTTACAACTATTATATTATCGTCTCAAATTGAATAATATATAGTGGTACGGTTTTTGTACTAATACACTGTCCGTAAACATTTAATAAAAGGAAAAAATGGAACTTGTACCAATTATATACAGCTCTTTATTAGTAGTTATTTCACTATTAAGTTTTGTTTTAATCATATCTTTTTTTTGGTCTAAAATACTTAAATTTGGTAATTCAACTATAAAGAATGAAATAAAGGCTCAAAATATTAATGACAAAATTGCTTTTAGAAATAATCAAACTGAAGAAAAGATTATTAGGAAAGAAGCAACTAAGAATACTTTTGTTAAACCTATTGCAAATAGAGTTTTAGTTGATAGTGAATTAATTTATAACAATAAAATTAAAATTGTGAATAAAACAGAAATTCGTCCAAAAAAGATTAGCAAAAATGAAACATCTAATCAACTTTCAAGATACATGATAGTAAATACATTCCCCCATGAAAATTTAGCTAAAAGTAATTTATATTCTAAATTTTCAAAAATATCAGTTGAATATTCAAAAAGTTAAATATTGACATGCTTTCCAATCAAAATATTAAAATAGCAAATCAATTATATAAACGTGCATTTCATTGGCAAATTAAAGGCGATTTTTTGCAGGCACGTGAGAACTATTTAGCTTCAATAGAAATTTTCCCTACTGTAGAGGCATTAGTAAATTTAGGTTGGACATATAGTAAAGAACAAAATTTTAATGAGGCAATTAGACAATGCCATAAAGCTCTTGTTCTTAATCAAGATTATGGCATGGCGTATAGCGATATTGGATATTATTTTTTGAAATCAAATAAAATTGATGAAGCAATTGTTTGGCTAGAAGAAGCAGTTTTACAAAACGATTTTGTTGGTAAATTCTTTGCATTTTTCAATCTTGGAAAAGCATATGAACAAAAAGGTTTGTGGCAAAAAGCTATAATGATGTATAAAAAATCCATTATCTTAAAACCTGGATTTAAGTTAGGGATTAAAAAATATTCCATTCTTTCTTCAAAATTAAATTAAAAAATCCTTCCAAATTAATAATCACTATTTTTTTCAATTTTCTTATTTGACTTTTCGGCTAATAATATATTATTATTAATTTGCAATTTTAAGGAATGAACATGAATAGTAATATTGATAATTATGAAAAAAATTTAGTCCAAAATCAAGAAGACCTTTGGAGAATTTTTAGAATAATGGCTGAATTTGTTGAGGGTTTTGAAAAAATGAGCAGTATTAAGCCAAGTGTAGCTGTTTTTGGTTCCGCCCGCACTAAACCAAACCATAACTCTTATAAAATGACTGTTGAAGTCAGTAAAGAATTGACAAAAAAAGGTTTTGGAATTATCACTGGTGGTGGACCTGGAATTATGGAAGCAGCTAACAAGGGTGCAAAAGAATCAAATGGTAGTTCAACTGGTGTAAATATCGAACTTCCTAATGAACAAGGCTCAAATATTTTTGTGGATAGAGATAAATTGTTAACTTTTAGATATTTCTTTGTTCGAAAGGTAATGTTTTTTAAATATTCTCAAGGCTTTGTTATTTTACCTGGTGGATTTGGTACTATTGATGAACTTTTTGAAATATTAACTTTAGTCCAAACTGGGAAAACAAAGAAAGTACCTATTGTTGTTATGGGTGTTGAATATTGGAAACCTTTAATGAATTGGATAAAGGACTATATGGCTAAATTTAAGTATATTGAAGATTTTGATATGAACCTATTTAAGTTAACCGATGACCCCAAACAAGCTGCAGAAATTATTTATCAATTTCATAAAGGAAAAAAGATAATTCCTAACTTTTAATTTAATATGAGTTTTAATATGATTAATTTATTTGTACCGTACATTACTATTTTTATTTTAACATTACAAGGTGGACTCTTGGCACAAAACAATTTATCTCAAAAATTATATGATAATTATTCAAAATTTAAATTTGAATCCCTAGAAAACAAAAGGTTTTCTCATTCTGATTTAATGACCGCACTTAAGCAATTTGAAAAATCTAAACTAATTGAAATTTCAACGGCTGGATATTCCGTTGAAGGACGTGAAATTAAGCTAATAAAAATTGGGAGTGGCAAAACTAATATTATGGCTTGGTCACAAATGCATGGAGACGAATCAACCGCAACAATGGCTTTGCTTGATTTTTTCAATTTCTTGGAAACTGAAAATGAGTCCTCCCCATTAATAAAAGAAATGTTGAAAAAAATCACTTTATATATAATTCCAATGCTAAATCCTGATGGAACTGAACGATTTACAAGACGCAATGAAATAGATATTGACTTGAATAGAGATGCCTTAAGATTACAATTTCCAGAATCTAAAATACTCAAAAAAATTCAAGAGGAAACAAATCCAAAATTTTCTTTTAATCTACACGACCAAAGCACACGCTATACTGTTGGTAATAGCTACAAAGTGGCTACAATATCATTTTTAGCCCCTGCTTTTAATTACGAAAAAGATATAAATGAAGTGCGTGAAAATTCAATGAAATTAATTTCGCAATTAACTAAAAACTTGGAGGAATTTATTCCAGGTCATATTGCTAAATACAGCGATGAATTTGAACCACGAGCTTTTGGTGACAATTTTGTGAAATGGGGAAGCAGTTTGGTGTTAATAGAATCTGGTGGATGGAAAAACAATTATGAGAAAAGCTTTTTACGTAAACTTAATTTTATAGCATTAGTTTCTGGATTTGAATCAATTGCAAATGAATCGTATAAAAATGAATCAATAGATATTTACAATAATATTCCAGAAAATCAGAAAAGGCTGTTTGATTTATTATTGCGAAATGTAACTATCGAAAAAAATAACCAAACGTATATTGTGGATTTGGGAATAAATCAAAATGAAGTAAGTACATCGGATAAACGCAATTTTTATTTTTCGGGTGAAATAGATGATATTGGAGATTTATCTACCTTTTATGGATTCGAAGAACTTGATTGTAATGGATTAACAATTGATACTGCTTTAGTTTACCCAACAATATTTGAAAATTATAATTCCGTTAAAAATTTTGACATATCAAAAATTTTAGCAAACGGGTACTCTTTTATTGAAGTTGATTCGCTTAATTTAACCGAAAGATTTTCAGAAGTTCCTATAAATTTAATTTTAACAGGAAAGTTTAAAAAGCAGAACATATCTATTGGTAAAAATGCAAATTTTCGCTTACTTAAAGATGGAGTACTTAAATTTATTTGTGTAAATGGATTTTTATTTGACGTAAATAGTGAAAAGAATAATATTCAAAATGGATTAGTCTATTGATTTGACTTTTCTCTTTTATTCGTTTACTTAAAATACTCAACCCCAGCTTCGAATAACTTTATCTCTTTGTTGCCTGGAATATTTTGCCCAACAAAATTGCCGAGCCTTTCGTTGTGACCCATTTTGCCAAAAACTCTTCCGTCTGGGCTTGTTATTCCTTCAATTGCAAAATTAGAACTATTTGGATTAAAGAAAATATCCATCGTTGGGTTTCCATCAAAATCTACATATTGCGTTACAATTTGACCGCTTGCTTTTAGTCTACTAAGCCATTCATTATTTGCAACAAATCTCCCCTCACCATGTGAAACTGGAACCGCTTGCACAGTACCAAGTTCAACATTATTAAGCCAAGGTGAAAGATTTGAAACTGTTTTCGTATATATGATTTTTGAAATATGACGTCCAATTTTGTTGAACGTTAATGTTGGCGTTGTCTCGTCAATTTCCCTAATTTCACCATAAGGTACAAGTCCAAGCTTTATCAATGCTTGAAAGCCATTACAAATTCCAAGCATGAGACCTTCACGGTTTTTAAGTAAGTCCATAACTGCGTCTTTAATTTGTGGATTTCGGAACATTGTAGCAATAAATTTTCCACTTCCTTCTGGCTCATCTCCAGCACTAAAACCGCCTGGAATAAAGATTATCTGAGATTGTTTAATATTCATAGCTAATTCATCAATTGTTTCTTCAAGCATTTTTGGAGTTAAATTTCTAACTGGGACTGTATTTGTAATTGCTCCAGCTTTTTCAAATATTTTAGCTGAGTCATATTCACTATTGGTTCCTGGAAATACTGGAATTAAAACTCGCGGCTTTGCAACTTTATTTTTAGCTACAATTATATTTTTAGTGTCATATTTGTATTTATCTAATTGTGTTTTTTTACAATCAACTTTTGTTGGGAAAATATCTTCGAGAGGTTCTGACCATGTTGAAATAGCTTCTTCAAGATTTATTTCAACTTTGTCAATAATAATTTTTTCTTCCAAAATTGTGTTACCAAGATTGACAAATTCCAAATTAGCAAGATTTTCTTGTGAGTCAACATCTGATTTCAATTCCAAAATCAATCCGCCAAAAGCTGGTTGGAACAATAACTTGCTATTAAAACTTGGGTCGAATTTAAATCCTATTTTATTTCCAAAAGACATTTTACTAATTGCTTCAGCTACGCCATTGCCCCTAACTGTATGAATTGAGTTTACTTTTTGCAATTTCACCAACTCTGCTACTATTTCATAATTTGCTTTAAGTATTTTAAAATCTGGGAGATAATTTTCATCAAGTTTAACTGGAATAAAAATTACATTTGAATTAATATTTTTAAATTCAGGTGAAATAATGTTTTTCAAATTAGTGGTATCAACAGCAAAAGAGACTAACGTTGGTGGAACATCTAAATTATTAAAAGAACCCGACATACTATCCTTTCCACCAATAGCAGCCCGCTCAAATTGCGATTGGGCATAATAAGCACCAAGCAAAGCAGCCATCGGCTTCCCCCATCGAGTTGGATTATCACCAAGTCTTTCAAAATACTCTTGAAAACTAAACCACACGGATTTATAATTTCCACCAGATGCAACAATTTTGGCTACCGATTCAACAACCGCATAAACTGCTCCGTGAAATGGAGACCAACTTGAAAGAAAAGGGTTAAATCCATAACTCATTATAGTGCCAGTCATAGTTTCGTTTATCAAAGTAGGAATTTTTGCTGTCATACTTTCAGTAGGAGTTAATTGAAATTTCCCACCAAAAGGATAATTAACAGTTGCTGCCCCAACACAATTATCAAATCTTTCAACTAATCCTTTTTTATTTGCAACATTCAAATTTGCAAGCATTTTTAACCAAACCGGTTTTATATCACTTGAGAAATTTTTATTAAAATAATTTTCACCTTTTGGTTCGGTAATTTTAGCTTTACTATTTTTTGTAGCCCCATTACTATCAAGAAATTCGCGTGAAATATTTACAATTGTTTTACCCCGCCAAAACATTTTTACACGTTTTGTTTCGTTAACTTCTGCAACAGTTGATGTTTCAATGTTTTCTTTTGAAGCCGCAATTTTAAATTTTATTTCGTTTTCTTTTGCAATTACACAAGCCATTCTTTCTTGCGATTCAGAAATTGCCAATTCAGTTCCATCCAATCCTTCATATTTTTTTGGAATTGCATCAAGATTAATTTCTAAACCTTTTGCTAATTCACCAACTGCAACAGATACCCCACCTGCACCAAAATCGTTACAACGTTTAATCATTCGTGTAACTTCTGGATTTCTAAAAAGTCGTTGAATTTTTCTTTCTTCTGGAGCATTACCTTTTTGAACTTCTGCACCACACGAAATAATTGAATCTTTGGTGTGAGCTTTTGAAGAACCGGTTGCCCCGCCACAACCATCGCGCCCCGTTTTGCCACCAAGTAAAATAATTACATCACCTGGTGATGGTTTTTCACGAACAACATTGTATTTAGGAACAGCGGCAATCACAGCTCCTATTTCCATACGTTTTGCAACATAACCAGGATGATAAATTTCATCAACGAGTCCTGTGCTTAATCCAATTTGATTACCATAGGAACTATATCCGTGAGCGGCCTCTGTTGTAATTCTACGTTGTGGTAATTTACCATCAATCGTTTCATTTATTGGAACTCTTGGATCGCCAGACCCTGTAACACGCATTGCTTGATAAACATAAGCACGTCCCGAAAGTGGATCACGAATTGCACCCCCAAGACAAGTTGCTGCTCCGCCAAAAGGTTCAATTTCAGTTGGATGATTGTGAGTTTCATTTTTGAACATCACTAACCAATCTTCATCTTTCCCATCAATATCAACTTTAACCTCAATGCTGCAAGCATTTATTTCTTCTGATTCATCAAATCCAGCAAGCTTTCCCTCTTTTTTCAGTTTCTTCATTGCAAGAGTAGCAATATCCATAAAATTTATTTCTCTTTGTTTTATCTTTTCTCCATAAACAAACTGTCTATCTTGAAGATATTGTTCATAAGTTTCTTTTATTTTATTAGATATTTTTCCATTTTCAAATTCAACATCAGTAATTGTAGTTGAAAAAGTCGTGTGCCTACAATGGTCAGACCAATAAGTATCTAAAATTTTCATTTCGGTAATTGTTGGGTCACGTTTTTCAATATCCCTAAAATATTTTTGGCAGAATTTTAGGTCATCTAAATCCATTGCTAAACCCAAAGAACTCAATAGATTACTTAGCGAAAATTCATCCATTAATATAAAATTATCAATGTTTGATACATCATTAGGAATAATGGTCTCGTCGATGAGGGTTTTCGGCTTTGAATTTGTTGCTTCTCGTGAATCAACTGGATTTATTAAATAGCTTTTAATCTTCTGAAAATCGTCATCAGAAATATTCCCTTTTACAATAATCACTTTTGCACATTTAACACTTGGGCGCTCGCCTTGTGTTAATATTTGGATGCATTGTGACGCAGAATCAGCACGCTGATCATATTGACCGGGTAAATATTCAATTGTAAAATATTTGTCTAATTCATCTAACAAAAAATTTTCATCATAAACTAAATCAACTGGAGGTTCAGAAAATATTGTTTTTCTGGCAAATTCATAAATATTTTTAGAAATATTTTCAATATCGTATCGATATAAAATTCGCAATGATTCAATTCCAGCTATTAAAAGATGTTCTTTTAATTCCTTGATTAATGAAACAGCTTCTATATTAAATTCATCTTTTTTCTCAACAAATATTCTTTTAATATTCATTAATTCCTCAAGTAGTTGTATTTTAATTTTAGTGGTAAATGAAATTTGAGATTATAAATTAGACATTTAAAGTTACTGATTTCTAAAGAATTATTTTCCTGAAATATTTAGAAGTTTTATCTTTTTCATAGCATTTAATTTTTATCCATAATAATTCTTTATAATTTAATTTATATTTAAAACACAAATAATAATTTAGAATAAATGAACGAAAAAAAATCATATAAACCGAATTGGGTTCCAGAAAATGCGGGAAAAGAATTTGCTATAACCATAAAAAAAGGAATTAGCGATGCGGCAACTGCATCAAGTAGGAATGTAAGCAAATATGAACCAACAATTGATGAATATGTTGATGGCGTTTTAAATAATCAAAAAACACTTTTAGCTAAAACAATTACACTAATTGAAAGCAATTCTGAAAAGCATTTCAAATGGGCTAATGAAATAATTCAAAAACTATTACCCAAAGCTGGAAACTCAATTCGGGTTGGAATTACTGGTGTTCCTGGTGCTGGGAAAAGCACTTTTATTGAAGCTTTAGGATTGCATCTAATTTCCAAAGGTCATAAAGTTGCTGTTTTAACAGTTGATCCAAGCTCTTCAATTACAAAAGGAAGCATACTTGGTGACAAAACACGAATGGATAAACTTTCGCGTGAGCCAAATTGTTTTATTCGTCCATCTCCTTCTGGAACTACACTTGGTGGAGTTACAAGAAAAAGTCGTGAAACAATTACAGTTTGTGAAGCCGCCGGTTATGATGTTATTTTGATTGAAACAGTGGGTGTTGGACAAAACGAGATTACAGTACGCTCAATGGTTGATTTTTTCTTGTTAATTATGATTTCTGGAGCTGGTGATGAACTGCAAGGAATTAAGCGTGGAGTTATAGAGTTAGCAGATGCTTTGTTAATTAATAAAGCAGATGGCGATAATAAGCAAAAAGCGGAAATAGCAAAATCTGAATATTCAAACGCACTTCATTATTTAAAACCAAATACCGAAGGTTGGATAACTTCTGTTAATCTTTGTTCTGCACTAAATAATGAAGGAATTACGGAAATTTGGTCTGAAATTGAAAAATTTGTTGAAATTACTAAATCTTCTGGGGTTTTTGAAGAAAGACGGAAAAACCAAGCAAAAGAATGGTTTAATTCCCTAATCGAGGAAAGACTAAAAGCAGAGTTCTTTAATAATCCCGAAATAAAGATACTTCTACCAAAAATTGAACATGAATTATTGAATAATAATATTTCCGTACTTGATTCTGTTGAGAAATTATTTGAAAAAATTGATAAAAATTCATCAAATTCTTAGGTCTTTTAATAATTAATAGTTTATTTTTAAATACACATTTAAAATTTAATATGTTCTGGGTAATGAAAAAAATAGCTATTCAAATATTTCTCTTTGTGTTTTTATATTCTTGTGGAAATGATAGAAATCCAAATCTTGATTCTACAAATCTAAAAAATGATATAATTGATAGCACTTTATCAATTAACAAAAAGACTATTCTTGACACTACAACTATTATTGACAGCACAGAGACAAACAAAGAAATAGTTGTTGAAGAAAAAGAAAGCAAAAATATTTTGGAAATTGAGGAAAAAGAATCAGATTATCAAATAAAATCTATTTCCCAACTTTGGAAACAATATAAATTTGCCAAGGAAAAAGCAACAAAATTTACTTCATCCAATAATTTAGATTCAATTATTACATATTTAAGCATGGCAAGCGATGCCGCTTATGAACTAAGCCGAGAAGATATTGCTACTTGGCAATTAAATAATATTGGATATTATTCAATTAATGAGTTTAAAAGAAGAACTGATTATGAGAAACGAATGCAAAAATTAGCAACTTTTACTGACCTAAAGAAAAAAGTATTTTTTGCTACAGAAACAAAATCAGTTTTTAGAAAAAATTTTGATATATTAAATAGAGCTCAAAAATATCTCCAAAAAGCTCAAATTTTGGATAGCGAATTAGAGAAATCTGAAAGAACTGAAATTATAGATAGTAATATTCAATTTATTGATTGGATTGAAGAATATATTTCAAATGGCACAAGAGAAAATAAGGAAAACGAAATTGAATAATCCAAATTTTAAACTAATTATCATTCTTGCACTTATTTTCATAACTACAATTTTTTTACTTCAAAACACCCAAGTTGTTAATATAAATGTTCTAATTTGGACATATTATATGTCCGTTTCTTTAATTGTTATTTCTATGCTAATTGTGGGAACTCTATTTGGTTGGTTTATGAAAAGTTATGTAAACCACAAAAAAAAGAAAAAAGCAGAAAAACAACTCGTTGAAGAATCAGAAATTGATTAATGCATCCATAATTCTCTGTCTAAACTTCTATATTGTATTGCCTCACTTAAATGATTAGGTAAAATATTTTCACTTCCTTCAATATCAGCAATTGTTCTACTAACTTTTAGAATTCTATCATAAGCACGTGCCGATAAGCCAAGTTTTGTCATTGCCATTTTAAGTAATTCTGTTCCCGCACTATCTAATTTACAAAATTGTCTTATCTCGTTTGTTCCCATATCGGCATTGCTATGAATATTAGGAAATTCATTAAATCTAGCAATTTGAATTTCTTTTGCAACAATAACTCGTTTTCTAATTTCTTCGGAAGTTTCTCCGTTAATATTTGAAGATAAATCCTTATACTTTACTGCTGGAACTTCGATATGAATATCAATTCTATCCAACATTGGTCCCGAAATTTTTGCCATATATTTTTGAATCATTCCACTATTGCAAGTGCATTCTTTTGTGGGGTCAGTATAATAACCGCAAGGACAAGGATTCATAGCAGCAACTAGCATAAAGTTTGCTGGAAATTCTAAAGACATTTTAGAACGACTAATTGTTACCTTATAATCCTCCATTGGTTGGCGCATAACTTCTAAAACATTTTTTTTAAATTCTGGGAATTCATCTAAAAATAAAACCCCATGATGTGCAAAAGATACTTCTCCAGGACGAGGGAAAGAACCTCCTCCAATTAACGCCGCGTCAGATACAGTATGATGTGGTGAACGAAATGGGCGTTCGGTTATTAGAGCAATATCGCTTGATAAAATTCCAGCAATGGAATGAATTTTAGTTGTTTCCAATGCCTCTTCAAAAGTTAAAGGTGGTAAAATTGAAGGGAATCTTTTTGCAAGCATAGATTTTCCAGATCCAGGAGGTCCAATCATTATAATATTATGACTTCCTGCAGCAGCTATTTCGAGAGAACGCTTTACATTTTCTTGTCCCTTTACATCCGAAAAATCCAAATTATATTTATTAATCTGCGAAAATAATTCATTTCTATTGGTTTTAACTGGTTTTAATTCCAATTCATTATTCAAAAATGAAACAACATCTTTTAAGTTTTCAATACCAAAAACATCAACACCATCAACAATTGAAGCTTCTTTTACTGAATTTGCTGGCACAATAATTCTATTAAATCCAATTCTTTTAGCCTCAACTACAATTGGTAAAACTCCTTTTATTTTACGAAGTGAGCCATCAAGTGATAATTCACCAAGGAATATTGTTTTTTCAGCAGCTTCAGTAGGAATTATTCCATTTGCAGTTAAAATTCCAATTGCAATTGGCAAATCAAAGGCACTTCCTTCTTTTTTAATATCAGCGGGAGCTAAATTAATTGTTATTTTTTTTAGTGGAAATTCGAAACCGCTATTTTTAATTGCAGCAACAACTCTCTCTTTACTTTCCCGAACAGCACTATCTGGCAAACCAACTATAATTATTGAAGGCAATTGCTTTTCAAAATGTGTTTCAACTTCAACAACAACTGCATCGATACCAAAAGTGGAACTAGAGAATATTTTTGAAAACATAATGCCCCATTAATAATTTATGAATTGTAAAAATATCAAATAATGATAGAATATTCAATCACTTTGATTCAATTAATGTTTTTAATAGTGTAAGACAATTTCAAAATATGATTTAAATCACTTATATATAGGATATAATGTATTATCTTATAATAGAAATTATAAATTTTATCCAAAATAGCAGTTAATTATGAAAAATATTATAAGAAAAAAACTTTATGTACCACTATTTTTGTTGATACTCCTTTTTGGATGTATTTCGCCCCCAAATGATTTTGTGGCTCCTAGTTACAATATAAACATTTCTTTTCCAATTATGGATTCGTTATTAACAATAAATCAATTCATTAAAGACGATAGTAGCATTGTTGCCTCTGATGATCCAAATCGTCTTGGTGTTTTAGTCTATAGCAAAAGTGATGTAATTGAACCCTTTTTTGTTAGTGAAAATCTTAAAATAGATGCATTTTCGACTTATGCTTCAAACTCAATTGGAACAATTAAAATAAATAAAATACCTCCAATTAAAACAATAATATCTATCTCTGAATGGACTCCAATTTCTGGTGGTATTGCGGCAGTCTTTCCAGAAATATCCTCAGCAGTTACTTCTGATTTTGATTTAATTAATGAATTTCAATCGGCTATTTTCCAATCTGGAAAATTAACTCTTACAATTCATAATAATTTACCTATTACAACAGAATTTAGAGAACTTAAAATTGTAAATAAAACGGATGGTTCAATAGTTGTTGAGTCCTTAGTCAATTCCCCTATTTTAACAGCTCCTTTTGATAGTACAAATGTTACTTTCGATTTAGTAGATGCTAGTGTAACTAATAGTTTGGAAATTCAAGGTACTATTTATACTCAAGGCAGTGCAAATGAAATTGTAACTTTGCCTCAAGATGCTGGGACACTAATTAGTGCAAATTTAATAGATTTGAAAATTAGAAGTGTAACTGGCGAGTTACCAGAGCAAGATCCTTTTATAGTTGAAGATTCATTTATAATTGATGACTCAACAAAAATTGAATACATTGTATTAGAAAGTGGCAATTTTAAAATTAAAGCTAACAATTATTCCGACCTTGATTTAATAGTTAATTTTGATGTGAGCAATTTATTTGATAATCAAAATAATAATTACAAACAATCTTTTAGATTATCGCGAAATGAAAAAAATAAAGTAATAGAAATACCTTCGTTGCAAAATTGGTCAATTAAAAGTCCAACTTCTGGGTTATTAACTAATAAACTTTCATATACTGCTTCAATTACTGCCGAGGCTACTAATGATGTGAGAACAATTAATAATAGTGATAGCGTTTCGTTTAATCTAAATTTTAGTAAAATTTTTATTGCATCTGCAAAAGGAATGATTAAACCAACTACTTTCAAGATTGCTGAATCAGATTTTAGTTTTGACTTAGGTGATCTAAAAAATAATATTAATTTTGATTCAGTTTATATTAATAATACTTCATTAATATTAGAATTAATTTCATCCGTCAATTTTGAATTAAATTTAAATGGTATTATAACTGCCTCTTCGGACAAAATTTCAAAGCAACTGAAATTGAACATAGATGTTCCAACTAAAGCAAATAAGAAAATTGATTTAAATGATTTTGGTTTCACAGAATTTGTAAACAGTTTTACTTCAATAGGCGAATTGCCATATAAATTTATTTTTTCTGGTAGTGGAACTATAAATCCTAATTACACTATTGGAAGTATTTCAAAAACAGATTCAGTATCTGAAAAATACTTTTTTGAAATTCCACTTAATTTTGGAATTGCAAGTGGAGAATTTAAAGACACGCTTAAAGTTGATAGTATTAAAATTGACAACAATACTATTGAATCAATAAGTTCTATTGAACTAACAGTAGAAACGACTAATAATATTCCAATTAATATTATTATGAGTGGAAATCTTTTAGATTCTGATAATAACTCACTATTTACAATTCCACCAAGCTATAATATTGATAACCAAATTGTAATTGAAGCCCCAGATATTGATGAAAATGGAAATGTTGTTACAGCCCAAAAATCGAAACAAGTGATTACTCTTTTGGATGAAGATGCAAAAACTTTTATTAATAATCCTAATTTTGCAGTTAAATTTAGCCTGGATACTGCCCCAATAAACAATCTTCTTCCTGTAAAATTTAGAGATACTGATAATATTTATTTTAAAATTTATGGCAAAGTAAATTATAAAGTAAATAATTAATAATTAAATATGAGTCTATTTATGAAATATTTTATATGTGTTTTTTTAATTCTTTCTTCGTTAATTACAGCTCAAAGTGGCGGTACAATTAGTTTTCCCGATGCACGCTCAGTTGCAATGGGGAGCCCTAATGCAATAACTTCAACTGGTGTTCATTCTATTGTTGCAAATCCTGCTAACTTAGCTTTTCAAAAATCAACAGTTGAAATTTCTACTCTATTCCCTATTCCAAGTATAAATGCTTTTACTGGTAACGATTTTATGTCATTTAATGATTTGGAGTATTACTTTGGTGGTGTAAATGATGCTAACGGTAATCTTGTTGGAAGATATTTGGATAGTTCTGAGAAAGAAATACTTCTTTCTAAATTTGGAAACAAAAATAACATTCAATTTAATACTGCCATCAATTTGTTTTCAGCCTCTGTATTTGCTGGTAAGGATATTGGAAGTTTTGGATTTTCGATAAATGATATTATTGGTCAAAAAACTAATCTACCAAAAGATTTAATTGACTTAGGCATAAATGGAAATGAAATTGGTAGAGCTTATTCGTTAGCTGATTTTCAACTTTCGACATCATATTTAAGAGAATATGATTTTACATATGCACGTGATTTTTCATATTTATTAGATGATATATTCAAATCTTTCTCTGCCGGAATTACTTTTAAAGTAGTAAATGGATTTGCATATTCCGAAATTCAAAAAATAAATACAAAGATAAGCACATTGGAGGATCATTCCATTCTCATTGAAAATGATTTTAAAGCTAAGATTGCTATTTCACCCGATTTTGGAATTGAATGGGATTTTGATAAATCTAAAAAAAAACAAAATATTTCCCCGTTCTTAAAACCAGCAGGAACGGGTTTCGGAATAAATTTAGGTTTTGCTGCCCAAATTGATAGCATATGGGGTTTGGCACTAAGTATAACAGATATAGGCTCAGTTAATTGGAATACTGATCCCGTAACCTTTGAGTCAAAGGGCTCTTTTCTAATTACTGATATTATTGATTCAACGTTAACAGATTCCTTAAACAAATATTTAGAACCTACTGGTCATTATTCAGATGGATTTTCATCTTCGTTGCCAACTGCACTTCGTTTAGGAGCAAGTTTTAGATTAGATAAATTTTTAGACAAAGGTGATTTCCCTGGCGAAATGCTAATTGTTTTTGGGTTCAACCAGGGATTCAATAATTCATTAAATAATACAACCGTTCCTCTTTTTGCATTAGGGTTTGAATGGAAACCAGCTAGCATAATACCAATTAGAAGTGGTTTTACATTTGGAGGATTTAATGGCTTTGCTTGGAGCTTTGGTTTTGGAATAGATACCAATATATTTGAAATAAACTTTGCAAGTGCAGATATTTTATCCGTCCTGAAAGGAAATGATACAAAAATTGCTCAATTTACGGTTGGTACTCGTTGGAAATTTTAGAATAAATCCTATTTAACAAATTTTACTTCTACTAAATCTTTTGTTATTGCATGATAATACGGAAGTTTTAATAATTCATTTAATGCTATCTTTTCATTTTCAGTAAAATCATAATACAAAGAATTTAGATTTTCTAAAACAAAATCGTTTAATTTAGAATTAAGCTGCAACTTTGCTAAATAATTTGGAAGATGATTGGTGATTTTTTCATTTGTGATTTTTATCTTTTCGTTAATTTGTTTAAGATTTTGTTCATTATAAGATGCTAAGACAAAATTAACATAAGGGAAATCAATCAATTCTGCTATATGGTCTGCAAAACTAACCCCGTTATTTACAATTGGAAGAGTGTCATTTTCAATTCCAACAATTAAATAATTATTGTTTTCAAAATCAATTGGTTGGGTATCAAATGCAAATTCTGGTTCAATTCCATATTGCTCTGGAAAAAGGATTTTACTTAAAATTAAATCGTTAGATGAGAGATCACCTCGTAATAAAATTTTTTTTAATCCATTTTGTTCTGGCATAAAATACAAATATGAGTTTGAAAGTAAACCATCAAAAGAAACAGCAAAAGTTTCGGAAACAAAGATTTCAGGATGAAGCAATAAATCAAGCGAAGGAATAAGACCAACATTATCCTTGTTTTTTTCAAGCTCTTTTATAATTAAAGATGATTCTTTAATTATTATATTTTCTTTTAAATTATCAGGCAAAGAAAAAGCAAAAAGAGCAGAATAAATATTTTGAGGTATAATAATATTCATAAAAAGATTAAGAAAAAAGCTCCATTTCGGAGCTCTTTTATAAATTTATCTAATATTTTTAGATTTAATTCTTGCAGCCTTTCCAGAAAGATTTCTAAGATAATAAAGTTTTGCTCTTCTAACTTTACCTTCTCTTACAACCTCAATTTTTGCTACCTTAGGTGAACTAAAAGGGAAAATTCTTTCAACTCCAACACCACTTGACATTTTTCTAACAGTAAATGAGCGGCTAATTCCAGAACCACTAATAGCTATTACATCACCTTCAAAAATCTGAATTCTTTCTTTATCACCTTCTATAACTCTCACATGAACTTTTATTTTATCACCCGAATTAAAATGAGGGTAATCAGTTCTAATCTGATCTTGCACAATCTCTTGTAATTTATCCATCGTTTACTCCATTGAATTTATTTGTTTCCATTTTTTCGTCAATTCTATCGCTTTTTTTTCTTTCCATTCAGAAATATTCTTATCATGTCCTGAAAGTAAAATTTCTGGAACTTTCATTCCTTTATATTCTGCAGGGCGTGTATAATATGGCGCTTCAACCGATTCATCATCCATAAAAGAATCATTCAAAGCTGATTCACTATCATTAAGCACTCCAGGAATTAGTCTTATTATTGCATCAGCAATAATAAGAGCTGGAAGTTCACCACCACTAAGAACATAATTGCCAATCGAAATTTCATCCGTAACAAATTTCTCTCTTACTCTATCGTCGATACCTTTATAATGGCCAGCAATAATTATAATGTTTTTGCTTAAAGATATTTTGTTTGCATAAGATTGATTAAAGATTTTACCTTTTGGTGAAGTAAAAATGATATTATCATATTCTCTTTCACTCTGCAATTTTTCAATACATTCAAAGAACGGTTCTGGTTTTAGTAACATACCAGGACCACCACCAAAAGGTTTATCGTCTATTTGTTTGTGTTTATCATGAGTATAATCTCTTAAATCATGAATAACTATTACACATTTATTCTTGTCTTGAGCTCGTTTTATAATACTTGTGTTTAGTGGACTCTGTAACAAATTTGGAACAGCAGAAATAATATCAATTCTCATCATCACTAAACTCATCAAAATCTATTTTTAGAGTAATTTTCTTTTCTGCAATGTTTACTAATTCAATAAATTGTGAAATTGCAGGAATTAATCTTTCAATTCCATTATTATCTTCCAAAACATAAACATCATTTGAATTTAAGCTTAAAACATCAACAACCTGTCCAAAGAACTTCTCATTAAAAACAACCTTACATCCAATAAGATCGTGAATAAAAAATGTATCATCATCTAATCTAACTGCATCTTTTTCATTCACAAAAATAGAGGATCCAACTAAAAATTCGACATCAAAATCAGAATTAAAGTTGTTAAATTTGATAATAAAAAAATTATCAAGTCTTTCCACATCTTCAACAATAAACTCTCTATAATCACCAAAAATGTTTATAAAAACTTTATCAAGCAGGAAAAACCTTTCTGGAAAATCGGAAAATGATTTAATTTTAACAAAACCATTTTCGTCAAATACTGACGAAATTTCTGCAATTAAAAAATAATCTTCCAACGATTCCTAATAGCAATTTTAATCTAAAATTTTTAAAATTGCCCTTTTACCATCCTTAGCAGCAATAGCAGTAAGTAGGGTTCTCATAGCCTGAGCTGTTTTACCTTGTTTACCTATAACCTTACCAACATCCTCTGCACCTACTTTTAAAGTAAGTTCAATTGTCTTGTCACTATTTTCAGATAACACAACACTCACATTATCTGGAGCATCGACAAGATGTTTTGAGATAAATTCGATGAATTCTTTCATGAGAATACCTTTCATAATTTAGAAAAAAGGGCACATAATAAAACAAAAAGAATACTAACTACTCAGCTTTTTCTTCTTGTATGTTTTCAGAAATCGTGTCCTCTATATCTGACACTTTTTCTTCAATCTTTTTTTTATCTTTAGTTGAATTTGCAACAGCTTTTTTTACAACTTTTGAAGCTAATTTTGCTTCTTTATTTTTAAGCCATTCATCTACCTTTACTGCAACTTCCTCTTCCTTTAAGCCAGAATTTAACAAATCTTGTTTGTATAAAACTCCTTGTTTAGAAAGAAGATTTTTTACTGTTGCTGTTGGTTGTGCACCAACACCCAACCAATATAAAGCTCTATCTTCTTTAATATCAATTGTTGCAGGGTTAGTAATTGGATTATACATACCAATAATTTCAATAAACTTACCATCTCTAGGCGAACGCTCATCAGCAGCGACAACTTTATAAATTGGTTGTCCTTTTTTTCCCATTCTTCTTAATCTAATCTTTACAGCCAATTAAGAACCTCCGTACATATTTTTATATTAATTAAAAGTTAAATTACTATTTTTTTTAAACTTATACAATTATCTATTTTTACAAACAGATAAGAAATTATTATTTCCCTTTCCCTTTTTTCATTGCTCGTTGTAAATTTTTATTATTTTTAAACATTTTCATCATTTTACCCATTTCTTTAAATTGCTTAATGAGTCTATTTATATCTTGAATAGAATTGCCACTTCCTTTAGCAATTCTCATTCTTCTGCTACCATTTAATATTTTTGGGTTCCCTCGTTCTTCTTTTGTCATTGATTGAATAATTGATTCAACTTTTATAAGTTGTTTGTCATCCACATCAACATTTTTCAAATTTGTACCTAAACCTGGAATCATTCCAAGCAAGGATTTTAATGAACCCATTTTCTTAATCATTTTTATTTGTTTAAGAAAATCCTCAAAGTTAAAATTATTTGAGAGCAGTTTTTTTTCTAAATCTTCAGCTTCTCTTTCATCATATTGAATTTGTGCTTTTTCAACAAGGGAAATAACATCACCTTTGCCAAGAATTCTTGAAGCTAATCTATCTGGATGGAAAATCTCAATTGAATCTAATTTTTCACCGAGACTTGAAAATTTTATTGGAACATCAACAACAGCTTTAATTGAAAGAGCAGAACCTCCGCGTGAATCACCATCAAGTTTTGTAAGAACAACGCCATCAAAATCAACTGCATCGTGAAATGCTTTAGCAGAATTAACTGCGTCTTGCCCAGTCATTGAATCAACAACAAAAAGTATTTCTGTTGGTTTAATTGCTGCTTTAATTCGTTTAATCTCATCCATTAAAACATCATCAACATGCAAACGACCAGCGGTATCTACTATAATTGTATTAAGTCCGTTTGCAACAGCAAATTTAACAGATTCCTGTGAAATTAAAACAGCATCTTTGCTTTCATCTATTGAAAATACTGGGATTTCAATTTGTGTACCAAGAGTTTTTAACTGATCTTTTGCAGCAGGGCGATAAACGTCTGCAGCAGTAAGTAGTACTTTTCTGTTTTTATCCTTTAAATATTTAGCAAGTTTTGCGCTAAATGTAGTTTTTCCAGAACCTTGTAAACCAACCATCAAAATAATTGTAGGGCCAGAAGCACTAAATGTTAATTCTGACCGAGTTCCACCCATAAGTCGGGTAAGTTCGTCGTAAAGAATTTTTGTAATCATCTGCCCTGGCGAAACCGAAGCAAGAACTTCTTCGCCAAGTGCTTTAATTTTTACATCATCAATAAAAGATTTAGCAACTTTATAGTTCACATCAGCATCAAGCAACACTCTGCGAAGTTCTCGCATTGTATCTGAGATGTTTTGTTCTGTTAAACGTCCTTGACCAGTAACCTTTTTTAGGGCTTTGTCAAATTTTAAAGTTAAATCTTCGAGCATTAAATTAATTTCTCCTACTCAAAAATTAATTTCCTTTAAGAGCATTAGCACCAGAAACAATTTCCAATATTTCGTTAGTAATTGCTGCCTGACGTCTTTTATTGTAGTTTAATTGAAGTGAGCTAATCATTTCAGAAGCGTTTTCAGTAGCCATATCCATTGCTGTCATACGGGCTCCAAGTTCACCAGCGTAAGAATCTAACAATATAGCCCATAATTGTGCATTTAAGTATTGTGGAAGAAGATTGTCAATAATTGTTTTTTTATCTGGTTCAAAAATGTAATCCAAATTTACTAATTGTACTTTATCCTCTGAATTTTCTGGTTTTATGGGATAAAGCTGCAATGCTGTAACTTTTTGTTGTGCAACTGATTGAAATTTATTATAAACAACAATAATTTTATCAAAATCACTCGAAACAAATCTATTTGCTAATTGCTTATTAAGTTGAGCAACAAAATCAAATTTTAAATCACTAAATATTCCATTGAAACCTTTTTCAACTTTATATCCATGGCGTGTAAAATAGTCATTCACTTTTTTCCCAACACAAAATAAAGCAAGATTTTGATTCTTGTTTTGCTCAGAATAATTAACATTAATCATTTTTTCAACTTCAGAAATAATGTTATTATTAAATGCACCACACAAACCTCTATCAGATGAAATTGCAATAATAGCAATTTTTTCTTCGCCACTTTCTGAAAGTAATGGGTGTTCATAATTTTTTTCAACCGCTAGTAACTGCATAAGTACTTCTGATATTTTTCTATAGTACGGACGAGAATTAATAATGTTTTCCTGAGCCTTGTTTAAACGGGCTGCAGAAACCATTTTCATAGCTTTAGTAATTTTTTGTGTACTCTTTACACCAGAAATACTACGTTTTATATCTCTTAAAGTTGCCATAAAATTTATTCAGAAACTTGAAATTTATTTTTAAATTCTTGAGCATTTGTTCTTAAACTATTTACAATAGAATCACTTAAAACTTTTTCTTTTCTAATTGAAACAAAAACATCATTTTCTTTTAATTCAAGATATTCAATGAATTCTTGTTCAAATCTTTTAATATCCTTAACAGGTATTTCGTCAAGTAAACCTTGGGTACCTAGGAAAACACTTACAACTTGTTTTTCAACTTTAATTGGGCTATACTGTCCTTGTTTAAGTAATTCAACCAACCTTGCTCCCCTTGATAGGGTTCTTTGGGTAGCTTTATCAAGATCAGAACCAAATTTAGCAAATGCTTCCAACTCTCTATATTGAGCTAAATCTAATTTTAATGAACCAGCAACTTTTTTCATAGCTTTGATTTGTGCATTTCCACCAACACGAGAAACTGAAATACCAACATTAATAGCAGGACGAATTCCAGCATTAAATAAACTTGGTTCAAGGTAAATTTGTCCATCAGTAATTGAAATTACATTTGTAGGAATATAAGCAGAAACATCACCTTGTTGTGTTTCAATAATTGGAAGAGCAGTTAAACTACCGCCACCCATACTATCATTGAGTTTGGAAGCTCTTTCAAGTAAACGCGAATGAACATAAAATACGTCTCCTGGATATGCTTCACGGCCTGGAGGTCTTCGTAATAACAAAGATAGTTCGCGATACGCTACAGCTTGTTTAGATAAATCGTCATAAACAACTAATGCATGTTGACCCTTATCTCTAAAATACTCACCTAGTGTTGCTCCAGCATAAGGAGCAATATATTGTAGCGGTGCAGGGGTAGAAGCTCCAGAATTAATTACAGTAGTAAATTCCATTGCTCCATGCTCTTCTAGTTTAGCAACAACTTGAGCAACCGTTGAATCTTTTTGACCAATGGCTACATATACACAAAATACTGGTTCAATACCATTTTCTTTAGCTTCTTGAGTATGTGTCTGTTTTTGGTTAATTATTGCATCAATAGCAACAGCAGTCTTTCCAGTTTGCCTATCACCAATAATTAATTCACGCTGTCCTCGACCGATTGGAATCATAGCATCAACCGCAGTTATTCCAGTTTGAAGTGGTTCAGATACTGATTGGCGAGTAACAACACCAAGAGCTTTTCTTTCAATCGGCATAAATGCATCGTGCTGAATTGAACCTTTTCCATCAATTGGTTCACCCAATGGATTAACAACGCGCCCTAACATTGCATTCCCAACAGGAAATGAAGCCAGCCGATTTGTTCTCTTAACAGTGTCGCCTTCTTTAATTAATTGGCTTTCACCAAAAAGTACGCAACCAACACTATCTTCATCGAGATTAAGCACCATTCCCATAACATTATTAGGAAATTCAACAAGTTCACTAACCATCACTTTTGATAATCCATAAACCCTAGCAATACCATCACCAACTTGCAGAACGGTCCCAACATCATATATTTCAGCTTCATTATCAAAGCCAGCTAATTGTTGTCTTAAAATTGCTGATATTTCATCTGGTTTAACTTCAGCCATGTTTATACCTTATTATTTTTCAATTTTTAACTAAATTTTTTCTTAATTTCTTGAGTTGCTGTTTAATGGAAGAATCAATTACTGTATCATTAATCTTAACAGTAAATCCTCCTATTAAAGTTTCATCTATGCTATAGCTTGGAATAATTGTTTTATCCGATATTTCTTTTAAGTGAGCTTGCAATAAATTTTTCTGTTCATCAGAAAAATCTATAACACTAACAATTTTTGCATCAACTCTATTTAATTTAATTTTTCTAATTTCATTATATCTTTTGATAATTTCCAAAAGTATATTTTCTCTATTTTTTTTATTTACAAATAGCAAAAATTCTAAAGTTACTTTTTCAACTTTATTTGCAAATATTTCTTTTAATATTAAATCTTTTTTATCTTTATTAATAATTGGACTTCTTAAAACAACAATTAACTCTTTAGATTTTAGAATAGAATCTTCCAACATTATCATATCATTTGAAACTTGCTCTAATAAATTTCTCACATCAGCAAATTCCATTAAAGCTTTAGCATATCTTGTTGAAATATTAAAACTACTCATTCTAATTCTTGTTTAAGTTATCCAAATAATCATTAATTAATTTTGTCTGTTTTTCTTTATCTAAATTAGCTCTAATTATCTTTTCAGCAGCATCAACTGCTATATTAGCAACTTCTTCTTTAAGATTGTTAAAAGCTTCTCTGTTTTTTCTTTCAATTTCCGAAGAAGCCTCAGCTATCATCTTTTGTGCTGTACTTTTTGCCTCAGCAAGTAATTGAGATTTTAGCTTATCAGAATATTCACGACCTTGCTCAATAATTTTTTGAGCTTCACTTTCAGCTTTAGCTAAATTAGCTTTGTTTTCCTCAAGTAATTTTTCAGCATCTCTTTGAGCTTTTTCGGCTTTCTCTAATGAGTCTTTTATAAAACTTTCTCTTTCGTTTAACGAGTTAAGTATTGGACCCCAAGCTATTTTTTTTAATAAAACAAGAAGCAACACAAAAGTAATAACAACCCAAAAAATCAATCCTGGATTAACATCAAGCAATCCTCCTGATGATTCACCACTACTAAAAGCAAGAAAAGCCAAATTTAAAATTTTAGCCATTTAATCTTTTCCTTTATAAATATTAATGGAGTGCAATGCACTCCAAATTATTTTTTTAAGATATTACTTCAATGCCAAAAGAATACAAATAACCAATGCAAAAAGTGAAATACCTTCAATAAGTGCAGCAGCAATAATCATTGATGTTCTAATATCTCCAGCAGCTTCTGGTTGACGTCCACTAGCTTCCATTGCTGAGCTAGCTAATTTACCAATACCAAACGCACCGCCAATAACTGTTAAGCCAGCACCAAAACCAGCAGCTAAATATGCAAAATCCATGAGTTTCCTCCGTTTATAATTTAATTTATTTTAATGATCTTGATGAACAGCCATCCCTATAAACAATGACGAAAGCATTGTAAATATGTAGGCTTGTATTAATGCAACTAAAATTTCTAATAAGTATATAAATAATGCAAAAGCAACCGAAACTGGCGCTACAAAATAAGTTTGCATAAAAAATATAAGTCCAATTAATGCAAATATTACAATATGACCTGCAGTCATATTTGCAAAAAGTCTTATTGCTAAAGCAAATGGTTTTGTAAACAAGCCTAAAATTTCAACAATAAACATAATTGGTAAAAGCCAGGCAGGAACACCCGACGGAATAAGTCCTTTAAAATATCCAAGAACTCCATTTTTCATCATTCCACCAACTTGAACGGCAATAAACGAAAGTATAGCAAGTGTTGTTGTAACCGAAATGTTACTTGTAACAGTTGCTCCGTTTGGAATTAATCCAAGGAAATTACTAAATAGTATAAAGAAAAAGACTGTAAGTAAATAAGGAAGGAATTTTTCAAATCCTTTACCAATTGTTGGTTTCGCAATTTCATCTCTAACAAAAACAATCAAAACTTCAATAAAGTTTGTAAATCCATGTGGAATACGCGATTTTTTATAAGCATTAGCAGCAATTTTAAATGAAATAAGTAACAAAATGGCTACAATCCATAAAAATACAACATGCTTTGTTATTGAAATGTCTAGGCCAAAAAGTGATAGATGCGGAAGAGGAATTGAACCAAAAGGTGCAAAATCCAGTTCATGCGAATCAAGAATGTGGTGCATTATCCAATCTGATCCAACATCACCTTTTGCTTGATGAAGCGTGTCCTGAATTGCGTTAGATGTGTTTAATTCCATATTTTAGAGTACTTTATTCTCACTTTTTGAGTTAAAATGCTTGATTTCGAAAATGATATTAATACTGTAAAAAATCAAGAATACAAATATAAAAGCATATTTATCAATTTCCAAGAAAATAAGACTCAATGTAAAAGTAATTATGGTCAAAACTACCCTTATTCCCATTCCCCCAATATTCAAAATCATAAAAGCATTATTTGATTTATTTTTCGAAAAATTAAAAAATAGTAGAACAAGAAATAAATTTATAATGTTAATAAATAAGGCTAAAAAAATTGATATTTCGGTTTTAATACTAATAATGTCAAAATATTTTAAAAAATATATAATTAAATAAGGAGGGAAAAATATATATACTATCGTTTTAAGTATGTTTCTCATTTTTGTTTTTTTCGTTTAAGTTTAGAACTGATTTAATAAAGTTATAGATTCCTGCGCCACCCCCTAAAAAAGAAAAGCTTATGGTTAAAATTGGAAATAGGTCAAATTTTTCGTCTAACCATTTACCAACAAAAAACAAAAGAATTATTGAAGCAGCTAATTGAGTTCCTAATCCAAGATATGGACCTACTTCCTTATAAGTATTAGTAAAATCTTTTTTAGGTGGCTCACTCATTATTTTTAGTTTTCATTAACTAATTCTTTTAAATTGCTTCTACCAATAAAACTTGCACCTTCATTTATTATAAGTATTTTTGCACAAATATCACCTTCAACTTTGGATGAAGATTCAAGAATTAATTTCTCAGAAGCTTCAATAGTTCCACTAACTTGTCCACCACAAGTAATATTTGAAGCACTTATAGTACCTTTTGAATTACTTTTATCACCAAGTGTTAAATTACCCTTCAAAATTAACTCACCATCAAATTCACCATCAATTCTAAGATTTCCATCACTTGAAAGTTTCCCTTCAAATTTAACCCCTGTACTTAAAATACTAATTTCACCTTCATAATTTTTTCCCATATTTTCTCCACTAGTTTATAAATAATCCTTCTGGATTAATTGGTTTTGAATTCTTCCATATTTCAAAATGTAAATGCGCCCCACTTGTGTTTGTCCCTGTATTTCCACTTAAAGCAATAATTTCACCTTGAACTACCTCTTGCCTAACTGTTTTTAAGATTGCAGAACAATGCAAATATATTGTTATGTAATTATCTTTATGCTGAATAATTATTTCGTTCCCATTTTCAATTGTATAATCAGCAAATATTATTGTTCCATCTTCAGGAGCATGTATTGGGGTTCCTTCTTTAACTAAATAATCTATTCCCAGATGCCCATTTTCTGGCATAAATCCTCTTCCAACAATCGAATTAATTGGTCTAATAAAAAATATCGAATCAGAAAATACCGAATCAGAAAATATTTCATTCATCAATTTATTAAAAACAAATAAAATTGAACCCCCGGGAGGAATTATATTGCCTTTCGTTTTTCTAAGAGAATCATAAATTGCCGCAGTGGAATCTAGAGAATCTGTTTTACCTATTGCTAATGCAAAACCAAGCCGCTTATCAACATTTGAAATTCTATTTAGTTCATTTGCCAGAATTACAACTCTCTGTTCCAATTGCGCAATTTTTTCAGTTTGAAGTGTAATTTTTTCATCCTCCAAATACATAATTATCTCATTCAAAGGTGTATAGGTAAATAAAAGTGATAAAACTAAAATAAGAGTTATAATTAAAAAAATAAAATACCCTACTAACGAAAAGAATTTTATTTTATAACGCTTTGTTTCCAAAGTAGGAAAATTTGGAGTTATATAAACTGATGATTTTTTAAGATTCTTAAAACTAAATATTGACATATTTTTATTTATTTAATATTTAAATATATTATAATATTAACATTGTAATTAAAATTAATATTTCCAAATGTTATGCATCCATAGCCATTGATCAGGATATTTTAAAACGCTATTTTCAAGTATTTTCATATATCTTTGATTTAACTCAATTATTTGTTCAGATTGCGTTTCTGGTAGATTATCATATTTTATCTCTTCTATATCAAGTTGGTATTTTCCATTAGAGAGACGATGGCCCAAAACAACTATGATAGGAACTTTGTTTTTAATACCAAGTATAGAAAAGCCTTTAAAAGTAACAGTTGGTTGATCAAAATAATTTACTACAACACCACCTTCTTTTTTAGCTCGTTGGTCTCCAACAATTCCTACAATGCCTCCCGAAACTAAGGTTTTATATAATTCGCGCACTGATACACCTAATGGAATTTCTTTATTTGCAAATTTTTCACGAATCTCACTCATCCAATTTGCAACTAAATGATTTCTCTGCTTTTTAACAAGCACATTAATTTGCTTATCCAAAATTAAGCCCATAAAAAGGGCACCGAATTCCCAATTACTAAAATGAGCCGTAAGTAGAATAACACCTTTACCATTTTCAACTTTTTCTTTTGCCAACTCTAAATTGCTAACTGAACCTAAGTTAAGAATTTCTTCTTTAGTCATTTTTTGAAAAGCCATTATTTCCATAAAAGTGGTTCCAGTATTAATGTAATTCAAAAAGGCAATTTTGCTAATTTCATTTTCAGATTTATCTGGAAAGGCTTTTTTAAGATTTGATATTACAACAGATTTTCTAATTGGAATTAGATAATAAAAAATATAAGCAAGAATTTTAGCCAACTTTGGAATTTTTTTAAAACCTAACTTTTGAACAAAAGTTGTAAAAAATCTCCAAAGAGCAAACTCAATATGGTTTTTATCCATTATGGATTCCATTAATCTACTACAATACGTCTTTGCCACATATCATCGCGTAACTCACCACGTTTGGTTGAGTGAAGCATTTCATAATTATTGTAACCTGTTATATCACCAAAAATGAATTCAACACCCCCTTCAATACTGTAATAATGCCATATTTCATATGGCTTCATATTGTATTCACTAGGATAATTATCTATTTCATCTGGTTCGCCATATTGCAAATGTACTCTGCCTCTATCCGTTTTTGCACCTCTTTTAACAAAAGTTCTATATTTTTGATCAACATAACGAACACGCTCAAGATACTCTTCTTTAAATTCATTTTTTGGTGTTTCAGGAATTTGATCCCTCATCTTCCAAAAATCGAAAAGAAATTTTCTTTTTGATTCAAGAGTTTGCAATTTTGCATAACTATCTGAATCGCCTTTTCTAGCTATTGGATCGGAAACATCAAAAAGTTGATCACATTCTTCTTCACTTAATATTCCAAATTCACTGCTCTTAACATCTAAATTACTTATTGTAGTTGTATTTGAAACTTTAACTGATTGATTAATAAGATAAAATCTTTTAGCTGTAGAAAGTCCAACTTGTGTAGAATCTTCAAAAATACTTAATATTAAGTTGTAGGATCCAGTAGGATATTTTTTCAAATTTATTACTCCGGCCTCAACAACCGAACCCTTATCAGTTAAAAGTTTTTTGTTCTTAACTTCTAAAGATTTACCTTGATTATCATTTAATTGTTGTATTAAAACCAAATTTTTACTTTGATACTTCAATAAATCTAAATTATATAACTCGGCATAATAAAATAAAACGGGCATTTGTTCAGAGTAAATATTGTGCGGGTTAGGAAATACTTCCATGGTGTTTTTGTAAAAAATAGATTTTACATTTTTGCTATCTGAAATAATTCTTGTTGCTAATTCAATATCGCTTAATGAATATCTATCATTTAATATTTCGGGTATTTCAATTGTTTCATTAAAAGTTAAAGTTTTATTTGAATCAACAATATCAGTAGCAGAAATGTTAAAAAGATATTTTCCACTATTAAGAATAAAGCCAAGATTACCAAGTATATTTTGTGATTTATAAGTTGAATCACTATCCTTAATTCCTGTTTTGGATACATATCTATTGTTCACTAATACTTTCTTAGAAATAGCATCCTCAATTGAAACATCTAGATAAGCACCAATAAAAGTTTTATTATCTTCTTTGAATTGAGATAATGTGCTCTGCCCTAAAGAATAATATAATTCTAAATAAGTTTTTGTTGAATCGTAATTAAATTTTGCATAATCAAATTCAAAAGAAATTTTATCTTGCGAATAAATTTGAGAAATGAGTAATAAAAGGACTAATAATGTTTTTTTCATTTGTTGCTCATAAGTTGTAGTAATCAGTTGCTAATTTAAGAAATTAATTAAAAATAAGTAAGCCAAGACTTTATAATGCGTATAAAAAAAAAGGTGTCCAAAATGGACACCTTTTAAATTTAATTATATAAATTAAATTAGTTTACACCCAACATCAATGTAAATACATGATTATCAGTTGGGAAATTTTCAACTGGTCTAAACGCATAATCAAATCGTGCATTTAATGCATCCATTAATTTAACATTAATACCAGCACCTATCGTATAGCTATAAATTGCTTGGTCAGAATTTTCCATCATTAATGTATATCCACCTCTAAGATAAAACATTCTTGAATAATCATATTCAAGACCGAATCTCATTTCGTCTTCAAGGTTGTTATTATTTCTGAATACACCACCAAGAGCTAAACCATTAGCGGCGTCAAGGTTAAACTTGTAAGCTAAGCTTAATTCATAATAACTAGGAATTTGGAATTCTTCTGTAACAGCTGTGTAAGTTGCAGTTGTTGAACCAGGATATGAACCAGGCAAATTTGTTTTTGTTTGTAAATCTTGACCATCATATTTCATGTTGCCACCAACGTTGTTAACAACAACACCAATATGAAAATTATCAGTAAAGGCATATTGAACACCAAAATCAACTGCAAATCCGGTTGTACTTGTACTCATAATACTTTCATTAATCATCTTCAAATTAACACCAACAGAAACTCTATCGGTAACTAATTTTGAATATGAAATACCAAAAGTATAAAGAGAAGGTGAATAAAAAACACCATTTCCATCAGGATCATTAACGGTAGTTTGCTCAATGTCACCAATATCAAATGATTTCATAAAGAAAGCTATACTTCCCAAATCACCTAAATATCCAGCAACACCAAGATAACTAACATTGATATCAGCTATGTAATTCATGTAAGAAAACATTGCTTCAGAACCTTTACTTCTATTTAATCCAGCAGGATTATAATAGATAGCCTCAGCTCCCATAACAGAAGCAACAAAAGCTCCTGAAGTAGCAATGCTTCTAGCACCAACCGGAATAAACAATTGGTCTGCACCGGTAGTACCTTTTCTAGAAACATCACCTGCAAAAATAGCAGTTATGTTAAAGAGTAATATTAAAACAATTATTTTTTTCATTATTTATTTTCTCCTACTATTATTTATCCGCCAAGATTAATATCTTGGTAATTGCTTTTGTGGAAGAATCACAGAAAATTTAAGAATTTTCTGTCCGTATTTTACTGATTCAACTAATGCAATATATAAACCAGAAGCAACTCTTAAACCACTTTCATTCTTCAAATCCCAACGTAGGAATTGTGAAGAAGGAGAAGCTTTATCAAACGAATCTAATGTGCGTAATAAGCTTCCAGATAATGAATAAATTGAAACTTTTGCGTCTTCAGGTAAATGACTAAAAGTCACAAATGGATCATCAGCTTTTACTCTGCTATTATAACTCGTTTGAGGGTTATATGCGAATAAAGGATTAGGAAATACATTAACTTTATCAAAGTTATTTTTTAATTCATCATTTGTTAAAGCACCACCAGTTCTTGTGGTAAACGTGTAATTATCCTTATCTGTATATGGATATTTATCAATTCCAACAGTTAATTTATCACCATCTGACCAGAAAGGTAACACAGTAGAAACAGAATCTGGGTTTTGAATTCTATGGATATTTAACACATACATAGCATTAAAAAATGGTGAAGCAGCAATTAAGCTATCTTCTGGTGAAAGACTTCTAGCAGGTGCTTTGTAACCGTTAATAATATCAGCCCATACCTTTCCGCCTTTACCGTCATCGAAACCACCTTTATAAATTTGATTACTACCATCAGCATTATAATCTTCATTGAAAACAATAATTACTTCTTTAGATCTATCAACTCTATCAAGTGGATCCCAAATACCATCTGGTTTACCATAAGGATTTCTTCTTGCAGCAATTTTACTATCTTTAGAAGTTTCAATAAAAGCAACAGCAAGTTTTTTGTCTTCACCAAATTTTGTGTCTTTAACATAAACAGAGAAAGGAACTTCAACAAGACCCATTGCATGGTCATTTACTGTATCCCATTTACCTACTTGACCTTTTGAAACGGTATCAGCAGGTGTAACAGCTTCGCCATAAAAATAATCTTTTATCGCTCCAATAGCTCCACCAACAAAACCATTAAGATATCTGTATGCCATGCTTGTTTCACCAAATCTAACTTCAATTTGTCTTAAATCGCCGGCAGTAATAATTTTTGAAGTGGTACCTGGAAATGCTGGGTTCCCAATTGGGTTATCTAAATCATCAGCAGCTCCACCAAGAATATCAGTACCAACATAATAGGCACCTGTTTTCTCAGCTCTGTTAAAAACATCAAACCACTCGGTAGCAGTTTCGAAATTAGTTTCTTGCTTGCCTAAACCAGAAATTTCGGCAACGGCTTCTTCAACTTTTAGAATAAACCCTTCTGTTGGAACCGCAGCAATATTATCTGAATTAAAATCGAAGTTAGTAGATGAATCAACCAAAACAGTATTATTTGTAGTATTAGTTAATTTCCAAAATACTCTATATGTGGTTGAGTCTGTATTTTGGAAGAAAGTAACACTATAATCATCACCAGTTAATTCTTCTTTGTTTACAACAACATATTTAACTTTACCATCAGCAGCGCCCGAAGTATTATCTCCATCACCACCTATTAACGCAGGATTACTTTCATCAACTCCATAAGTAAAAGTAAATTGGGCAGTTTCAAGAGCATTAAATGCAGAGTTAGTAGGATCAATGTAGTCACCTTTGACTCCATAAACACCTGTCTCTTTGTTTACTATTGCGTTATGATTTAAAGTATACATTCCTAGTGCAAAATAATATTCGTGACCTGGAATCAAGTCCTTTCCTGTAAGCGGGTCTTTAGTAACTCGATATCTTATTCTACCAGTTGCAGGGTCTGCATAAAGGGAAGAATCCAATTGGTTAGAACTTACAGATCTTATTAAATTGGTATTTCCACTTTTATCAACCGTGTAAATATTATCAACAATATTATTTAAATCGTAGGCTGCAATTTCCTTAGCATTAAGTACACCATTAATTGTAATTTGAGTAGTTGGTGTACCAAAAGCTGTTAAGTAATATCCTTCAAATTTATTTCTAAGTAGAAGCACAGTATCTATAACATCATAAGGTACTTGTTTATAAGTATCCCATGTAATATCAATAAAGCCATCGCCAGATTCAATTGTATATTCAATTGGGTCTGGTGGTGGTGGGGCAGGGAAATTATTATCAAAAATAATTTGAGCTGTTTGATCAGTTTCTTTAGCAACAGTTACACTATTTTTAGGATCTGTTCCTCTACCAACTACATAAGCAACGTAAATATCTTGAAATTCACCAGCAGCTAAATTAAATGGACCAGTATTACTCATTTGTCTTTGGTCAATTGGTTCAATGTTCAACCAACCTGTTCCAGCTTCAGGTTCACCAGAATACATATATTTTGCTTGAATATTTACAGTATCAGCACCTAATTGATCGCCATTACCAAATGTCCATTTACTAACATATAATGAATCACCCGTTTTTCCATGACCACCAATCATATAGTTACGAAGTTCTTCGTGAGTATTTGGGTCACCATGTGTAGGATGTGATTGCATATATTGAGTCATTGAAGTAAGAGGTAAGTTTTTGGCACCAATGTATTGGTCAACACCAATTTGAGGACCTCTAACTACAAAAGCAGTATCAAGAGCTTCGTCAACGCCATCTGTATAAACTCCATCACCATCAACATCAGTAAAAGTTTCACCAGGAATATATACATAAGGACCTTGAAAAAAGTCCATCAAGAAACTTGGAGAATTTGTACCATAACTAATATCATCTCCATCGTTATATACAAAACCAGCACTTAATTTGATATCTGAACCAACTAAATCGTCTCCAGAATCACCTAAATCAGGGTCAGCTGCAGCAGAAAAATATACGTCTTTCAAAGTATCAACTAAAGCACCAGAATTTTTAATTCTGTAACGAACAAACATAATATCACCAACAATACTTTTAGCTTTAAAGCCAAAAACAGATTGATGAATTTCAATTCCTTGAGGATTAACAGAAAAACGACGTAAAGCAGAAACAAGACCATCGTTATAAACACACCAAGCAGTAACATCGCCAAGAATGTCTGGTCTATCTTCATCACTATCCCATTTTCCATTACCATTTTTATCAACAGGGCTATAAACACCATCGCCATCGCCATCATAAAAATCAGCACCAATAGAAACAGCATCGCTCCATTCTTGCCAGCTTTCACCAAAGTGTTTATCTTGTTGAGAAACTATATAAAGTTGATTTTTTGCATCATTTTTGTTAGAACCAACAGGACCTGGTTGATAGTCTTCTATGCGGGAAGCAGATAAAACTCCATTTCCCCACATTTTTCCGTTTGAATAACCAGAAACATAAAATCCAGATGAAAATAAGAAAGTACTTTCATCATAATGTCCATATTGTAATGCAGGATCACCAGGGTTAACATCAGCAATTACGCCTTTATTATCCAAGGGTATAAGTAAATTATTAATATCAAAGACGAAAAATTCTCCGCCAGCTAGAACTTTTTTGATAGTATTAGTTTTGCCTTTTTTAACGGTGTTAGTTGTAGCACCAATTGAAAAAAGAAAAATAATTACTAGAAAAGTCAGTTTTGATATTTTTCTAAAATAATTGTTTTTAATGTTTTTCATTTTTCCGCCATAAATTTATTTCAGTATTAATTTCATTCATAATTAACCACCAAAGTTTGAAAATCTAACTTTCACACCTAATTTAATAGTTCTAGGAATACCAAAATTAAAAGGATTTAATTCAAGAGCCTTATAATCTTCAGCATATCCAGCAACTTGAGCTGCTCTAGCTTTTCCTTCTTCAGTAGTTAAATACCCTGATGAATAAGGATTTCCGGTTGAACGATATACGTTAATTGCGTTTTCTGTTCCAAGAACGTTTTCAACCCATAAGTATGGAGATAAATAGAAATCATTAAATAATTTAAATGATTTTTCAAATTTTAAATCAATTCTATTTGAGCCAGGCCCAAAAGCAGAATTTACGTAACCTTTTGTTTCACCAAGATTAGATTCTCCTCCTGGTACAATATTTTGAGCAGTTAAAGGAGTATATGGTCTTCCACTATTAAATGAATATAATAATGTTAATGAAGACATTTCAAATATTCCAAGATCTCCTTCAGGAATAAAGAAGTTTAAGTTAACAACTCCAGTATGTCTTTGGTCAAAATCTAAAGGAGCAATAACTTTTGGAGTTTCACCATTGTCATTTCTAAATGCAGCCATAACAGATGAACCAGTAGAAGAACCAGTACCTTCTGCCATAGAAAATGTATAATCAACATTTAGTGATAAATAGCTCATACTGCTAACATTTAATGATAAAGCAAAACCTTTTACAGTTCCAAAATCTGAGTTTGTTGGTCTGTAATATCTATCAACTTGACCACCTTCATTTCTTCTGAAAAATACTGTTTCGTTATTTACAAGCCCTTTTGTGTTTTTATAAAATGCAGTAACATTTAAACCAGCTGCATTATCACCCAAAACTTGTCTAAAACCAATTTCGTATTGAGTAGTAATTTGACTATTAACTGTACCAGTATTAACACCAAAATTACCGTCATTAATTAAACCAGATAAATCATTAACAGATGTAACAACATCAATAATATTTGGTCTTTGAATAAATTTGCCATATTGAGCATGGAAAACTGTTGATTCAGTTACAGGAAAGCCTAAACCAATTCTTGGTGAAAAGAATAATTCAGGATCTTTAATGATAAAATCACCAGAATCAAAAATATCAGGATTACCATAAGCATAAGGAAGAGTTTCATCTCTTAACATATCTTGTTGTGAATCGAAATAATCCATTCTAAGACCAACATTAAGAACCATATCCTCTAACTCAAATCTATCTTGTACGTATGCATAAGCAGTGAGAGGTGTCTTTGGTTTAGCTGACATATCCAATTCAAAATTTTCAATAGTAGCTCTTCTATCTTCGTTAGAAGTATTACCAAATACATCATAACCTATTAAAGTAGGAAGACGCAAAGCTAATCTTTCTTCGTAAGTTAAAACATCTTTATTTTCAGCTAATTTATCAGGCCCAATAATATATCTGCGAAGAATATCATAAGCAGCACCAACACCAACTTCAAATAAATGTTTATCAATTTGTGCTGTAAAATCAAAATCAGCATAAAATGTTTTATTATCTGCTTTGTTATAACTGTTTGAAACTCGTCCAGCTTTGAAGAAAGAACCTTGCGCATCAAGTCCTAATCTTGAACCAGGAGTTATCGGAGTTCCATCAGGATTTTTTAATTCATCATTTAATGCAGGGTCACCATAAGCTTCTAAATTATCAAATAATAGACCATCACCTTCTTCTCTAGTATAATTTTTGAAGCCTGTGTTCAAATTCCAAAAAGCATTAGAAGAAACAGTTTGACTTAAACGAGCACTAATTGTTAAGTTATCTGAAATTGTTCGTGGATAATGATGAGAATTATTTTTTGCGTAAGAATGAACATAAGTTCTATCATCTGTATAATTATAATTTGCACCAAGTCTTAAAGTAAATGGTTTTAAGTCATGAGAAGTTCTTCCAGAAATTCTGTATGCTTGACCATTCATGTTTGGTTTATAATTAGAATTAATGCCAACAGAAGGAATAGTCAATGGAATTGCTCTTGGATCAGAATCTAAAAACCATCCTCTTTCTCCACTTAAAAAGAAAGTATGTTCTTTAACACCAGGAATAATTGGTCCGCCAAATGAAACAGTATAAAGATTATAACCATAATCATCTGTAAATGAAGACGTTAACACATCTGCAAATAAATTATACTTAGGAGAGCCTGATTTGGTTGTAATATTTATAATACCAGATTGTGCTTGACCATATTTAGCTTCAAAACCACCAATTTGGAATGATAACTGATCAACGGCAGAGTTACTAACTTGAGAATAATTTGCACCAAAATATGAATCGTTTTGCGGTACACCATCAACAATGTATAAAACTTCGCCACCACGACCACCACGTACGTTAATAGTAGCATTTCCATCAGCACCACCACTACCCTCTGCCATAACAACACCCGCTTGCAAAGAAGCTAATTTTGTTACACCACGTACAGGTAATCTATCAATTTGATCTGCATCAACTACTTTTACAGTATTAGTTGATTTCTCTTCAAAAAATCTTTTGTCTGATACAACAATTTCATCCATGGCAATACCAGGAGATAAAGTTGCATTTAATTCATAAGTTACGCCAGGTATAACTCTAACTTCTTGAATTATTTTAGAAGTATAACCAACAAAACTTATTTGAACGTCGTAAGTACCAGGTGTGATATTCAAAATAAAATAATTACCATCAATATCACAAGCAGCACCAAGAGACGTATTTAATAAAACAATATTTGCACCTATCAATGGTTCTTGTGTATCGGCATCTACTACTTTTCCGGCTAATTTACCGGCTGAAGATTGTGCTAAAAGATTAGTAGTGAAGACCGAAATAAACAAAATTATTGAAAAAGTGAGTAACTTTTTCATGTCTACTCCAAAATTATTTGATAAAAACTCAACATTTTACTTGGAATTATTCCTAAAATTGCTTCGGAATAAAAAAATTAGCAGTTCCCCTATTTTCAAAGAGAACTGCTAATATTCAATTAAATAATAGCAAAATTATTTAATAAGCATCATTTTTCGTGTGCTTGTAAAGTCACCAGCTTTAATTGTATAGAAATAAACACCAGAAGTTAAGTTGCTAGCGTTGAAGTTTATTTCGTGAGAACCAACACTTTGAGCACTATTAACTAAAGTTGCAACTTCTTGTCCTAATAAGTTGAATACTTTAAGAGTTACATCTGCTTTTTCTGGAATAGAATAAGAAATAACAGTTGTAGGGTTAAATGGGTTTGGATAGTTTTGCGATAATGAATAAGATGAAGGTAAAGGACCTTGATCGTCAACACCAATAACTAACGCATCAAACCACATCATTGATTGAAAAGTATTAGATTGATTTCCTCTTCCTAACCATTCATATGTAGGTGTAGAGTTAATAGAAAGTGGATCATAAGTCATAAATACAACTTTGTTTCCAGCATCTAATTGTCTGCTCACACCAACATTAACTGTTTGAACAGCAGCAGCACCTAAAATACCACGAGTTTCAGCTTTCATAAATACTTCTGCACCATCAACACTTGTGAAACCATCATGCCAGTTAGAAGCAGTACTAATTTCATACATTGGGTTATAAAGAACTGAATCAATTGCGTCACCACCAGCAACAACAGCAGCCACATAATCAAACATTGGTCCACCTAAAAGTGTTCCTTCTTGTGGGAAGAATACAGATGCTAATTCTTGTCCAGAAGTACCATCATAAGTAACATCGTTGTAACTATGTGTTACACCAAGAACATCATATTCAAAAGTACCAGCTGCATAATCTTGATCAGTGTAATTATTATCAGCACCTAACCATTCTTCGCCAGAAAGTAAATAATTACGTGTAGCATCACCAGCTAACCATTCAGAAATAACTTCTCTGTTATAAGCCGCAGGACCGTTTGTACAAATTTCGAAGATGTTTCTATAATTATCAACTAATTCTTTTGTTAATGGACCATATGCCCAAGCATCATAAGTCCATTCTGCAGAATAAGAAGTATCTGGTCCCCAATAATATTGTTGAGGATAACCAGTTGTTTTTGTATAACCATTGAAAACAACTAAGTTATTATTATCATAAATTAAGAAAACTTTATAAGTTACTGTTTGAGCTGAAACAGCACTATTGCCATTAACGTCAATAGCAGTAACATAGTAAGTAACTTCTGTTCCAGGAACTTGTCCAGGAATTACTGCAGAATATACATCACCACTAGCAGTCATAGGTACAGAAACTTCCGCACCACCATCTAATGTATAAACTAAACTTGCAGAAGCAACACCAGCAGCTCCGCCACCAGGATTTGTATCTGTAATAGTAGCTTCAACAGTTCTTGCTTCAGTTGAAAGAGTAGTACCCAAATTTGTTAAGTCAACAATTGAAGGAGCTAAATCACTTGTAATTTCTACAGCTAGTCTAAAATCCCAAGTAAATTCTCTAATGTGCCAGCCTGCATCTTCTAAACCACCTGCAACTGCTCTACCATTTTCGTAGAATTTCCATCCTGGGTATCCAACATCACTTGCAGCATAGAAACCCATTCTGTCAGCATCTAAAGTAATACCATCGTTTACAGCAACAACTGCAAAAACTTCGCCTTCAGTAACTTGAGGTTCATAACCAAGGTCAATTGTATTAATCCAGTTCATAATATCATCTGTTGAACTCGCAGACATAACTGGAGTTACAGGCCATCCATAATTACCATCTGACCATAAACGATATTCAAATGTATTAAGTGCAGGATCTGCATTATCAGTCCATGGAGGAAGTGGATAATTATCATCAGTAGAAACCCAACTACCAGTAGCTTCTTCACCAAAAGGATCAATATTGTTCATACCATCACCATCTGCTGGATAGTAACCTTGTCTCTTACCTGTAAATCCTGCTGCATGATAAGCTCTTAACTGTTCTTCAGTCCAATTTAATCTAATCATTCTAAAACTAATAGTTGCGTTAGCTGCACCTGCATCATCAGAACATTTAAAACCAATACCTTTAATATCCATATCAGCTGGTGCTACGAAAAATTGGAACATTACATCTTGACCAAAAAAGCCAAAGTTTGAGTTCCAAGTACCACCATTATTACGATAAGTTAAAGTATCAGCTAAACCAGCAGCAACTTTGCTTGGTGTAGCAAAAGCAGAAGTAAGAACTTCACCTTTTTGTGTAGTAATTCTTGTTTCTAAAATAGCTTCTTTGAAATTTTTGTTATTAGCTATTTTTGTTTTTTCACCATTTGGTTTCAAAATAAATTGAGAATTTTGAGCCATGGTAAAACTTGCAACGAATGCAAGTAATAATGAAATTGTAAAAAATCTTTTAAACATAGGTTTCTCCTTGTTTAATTTAGAAATAGTGAATTAATTGGTGTAAACTTTTTTAAAGCTAATGGAACTTCTTTGAAAACCTTTCGTCAAAATATAAGTGTTAAATAACAAAAATGTAATCAAGTTGTTTCCGCTTTAATTATAAATACCATAACGGAACTAAAATAATGCTTTTGAATTTATTAGTCAAGTATGATTTCATTAAGAAATAAAAATAAATTTATTTCCACCAGAAAACATAATTTATATTAAACAAAGCTCATTTAGAACTATTATCTTTAAACTATTTAGTGTTCATAGGTATTTAAGAACAATGCAACTATTAAGTTGAGTATAAAAGTTAACATATCTATTATTTTTTGTCAAGGTGTTTTTTGTTACACTAAATTTGCCTGCAATTTTTGTAAACAGACTTATCTAATTAAAAATCAATACTAATAATTTTCATTTTTGAAGAAAAGCCTTATAAGTAAAGGGGTTGAAGCACTATTTGTATAATTTAAAACTTATTTTAGAGTTGATAAAAGAAATAGACGGATAAAACTTTGTGTGGAAGAAAATAAAAAATAGAGACAAAATACTTTGTCCCTATTTAAATATTTAATTAATTAAAGTACTGCTTCTAATTTTTCAACAAACCCATTCTTTTGAATTGCACCAATAATTGTATCAACAACACTACCATTTTTAATTATTAATACAGTAGGAATTGACCTAACACCATACTTAATTGCAGTCTGTTGATTTGAATCAACATCAAGTTTTCCTACTTTAGCCTTACCTTCATAAGAATTAGCTAAATCTTCGATAATTGGTGCAATAGTTCTACAAGGACCACACCAAGCAGCCCAAAAATCAACAACTACAGGTAATTCCGATTTTAGTACTTCCTGTTCAAAATTTTCGTCTGTAAATTCAAAGGGTTTCATTTTTTCTCCATTATTTTATTAAATCTTGTATTAAGATAAGCTTAACTTATCATTTTATTCTAAATATTTGGTGTTTTTATAATACTGAATAAAATTATTTTATTGGTTTACAAATAATTTCACCAGTATAATTAACAATATATTCGCCACCATCAACTTGTAAAACATTTCCAGAAATCCAATCAGCTTTTTCGTCTGTTAACATAACAATAGTTTTAGCAACATCCAAAGCAAGAGTAAGCCTTCCGCCAGGATTTTTTCCCATTGCAGCTTCCATCATTTTTTCATTTCCGGGAATTTTTCTTAAAGCAGGAGTATCTGTAACGCCAGCCATAATGGCATTTGCAGTTACACCCATTGTACCAAGTTCAACAGCTAATTGTCTAATGTGCGATTCTAAAGCAGCTTTTGCAGCAGAAACAACTCCATAAGATGGAAATACTGATTGTGAACCAGCACTTGTTAAAGCAAAAATTCGAGCTTTTTTGGCAAGTAAATCTCGTTGCACTAATCCTTGAGTCCAATAAACAAGTGAATGTGCCATTACATCAAGCGTCATTTCCATTTGAGCCTTTGAAACACAATTAGCTGCATCTTTGCTAATAAAAGGTTTTAATGTACCAAAAGCCAAAGAATGAATTAAAACATCAATGTGTGGATGCTCTTTTGTTGCAAATCTTTCTTTTATTTCATCAAGTGTATCATTTCTTTTTAATTGATCGGCTGCATTCATATTAAAATAAATAGCTTTCTGACCAGTTTTTTCAATCTTTCTAATAATACTATGCACATTAGGCATTGTCACTTGTCTATCCAAATGAATACCAATTATGCTAAAGCCAGCTTTAGCAAGCTCAACAGCTGATGCTCCACCAAAACCACTAGAAGCACCTAAAACTAATGCCCATTTCTGAACCATATTATTCCTCATAATTATAAAATGAACTACAAAGTTACGAAAATTGAGCACCTTAATCAATAATTAGGATGAAAGGTATGTTATTCCATTTTCACCTAAAATACTTACTATTGCAGAAATTGAATTATCTGAAATAGCTACTTTTTTGTTTAAATAAAAATCGCGTTTTAATCCATTAATTTGAACTCGCATATAAACAGGTATTGTTCCAGCATAAGTAGAAAGTATAAATTTAATTTTAGCAATTGTTTCTTCGTCATGAATTTCTGAATTAATGTTCAAAAGCACTTTTTTTGTAAGTTTATCTCTTGCTTCTTTTAATGGAAAAGCATCGTCAACGTGAATTTTTATTGAATCGCCAGTGCTTTCCAATTTTCCTCTTACAATAATAGTTGATTCGGGAACAATACATGTTCCAAATTCGCTATAATTTTTTGAGAACATTAAACATTCACAAGAACCAGAAAAATCATCAATTTTGAAAAAAGCCATTTCGTTTCCTGAACGATCTATTTTAGTTCTAAACTCTGTAACAACACCAACTGCCACAACAAATTCCTTCCCTTCAAAAGTATCTGGTTCACCTAAATGAACATTTGCAAAGGAATAATACTCCAAGTCATATTTTTTTAAAGGATGGTCTGAAAGATAAAAATTAAGTACTTCCCTTTCCTTTGCTAGACGAACATTTTGAGGCCAAGGATTTATTTTTGGCAATTCTGGTTCTTCAATATCAATTACACCAGCTTCGTCACCAAATAATCCACCACTTAAAGATTCTTTTGCACTTTGGTATTTTGAACCATAAGCAAGTGCTGCTTCAATTGCAGCAAAGTTTTGAGCCCTTGTTCCAACTAAATTATCAAAACCTCCAGCAAGAACAAAACCTTCTAAAGCCCTTTTGTTAATAATGCGAGTATCTACATTTGAGCAAACGTCATAAATGGTTTTAAAATCACGGCCAAGCTTTTCTCTTCCAATTTTGAGAGCTTCAACCGCAGGAGCCCCAACATTTTTAATGGCTTTCATTCCAAAAATAATTTTGTTACCATCTACATTAAAATCAACCGAAGGAATATTAACATCTGGAGGAAGAACTTGAATTTTTAATTTGCGACATTCTTCAAGAAACATAGACACTTTATCAGAATTGCCAAATTCGTGAGTTAGATTTGCGGCTAAAAATTCTGGAAGAAAATTTGCTTTAAGATATGCAGTTTGATAAGCAACATAGCTATAAGCAACTGCGTGGCTTTTATTAAAACCGTAGTTTGCAAATTTATCAATATTGTCAAAAATTACAGAAGCAATTTTTTCTGAAATATTATTAGTTTCTTTGGCTCCCTTTATAAATATTGCACGCTGTTCCTGCATTGCTTTAAGGTCTTTTTTTCCCATTGCACGCCTAAGAATATCGGCATCGGCAAGACTCATTCCAGCAACTTGATTTGCTAATTTTATAACTTGTTCTTGATAAACAATAATTCCATAAGTTTCATTTAAAATGGATTTTAATATTGGGTGGTCATATTTTATTTCTTCTTTACCTTGTTTTCGATTAATAAAAGTTTCAATAAATTCCATTGGACCAGGGCGGTAAAGGGCATTCATTGCTGCTAAATCTTTTATGCTTGTTGGCTTTAGGTTTTTTAAGTGCTCACGCATTGCACCAGATTCAAATTGAAAAATACCTGTGGTTTGCCCCTTAGAAAACAGCTCGTAAGTTTTGGCATCATCCAAAGAAATTTCATCAGCAACAATTTTAATTCCTCTATTTTTTTCAATAAGTTTAATAGCATCACGAATAATTGAGAGCGTACGCAGACCTAGAAAATCCATTTTAAGCAATCCTGCACTAACCTCAAGCTCCTTCATATTAAATTGTGTTACTAAATCTTTTGAAGTACCTGCTGTTGCTAAAGCCACATAATCACTGACTGGACCTGGAGCAATAACAACACCGGCTGCGTGTTTGGAGTTATTTCTATTCATTCCCTCCAAAACCTTTGCATATTTTACTAAATCCCTTATTTGTGGGTCGGTTGAATCTTTAACCCATTTTAACTCTGCAACTTTGGCAAGTGATTCTTCAATAGAAAAAACTTTTCCAAACTTTGACGGAATATACTTAGTAATACTAGTTACAGTAGGAATTGATATTTTTAGAACCCTTGCAACGTCTTTCAAAACGGCTTTAGATGAAAGTCTATTAAAAGTTACAATTTGGCAAACAGATTCTTCACCATATTTTTTCTTAACATATTCAATAACTTCACCACGTTGGTCGTCAGAAAAATCTATATCAATATCGGGCATCGATTGCCGAGCAGGGTTTAAGAAACGTTCAAAAAGCAAATCATAATCAAGGGGATTTACATTTGTAATCCGTAAAGCGAAAGCCACCAAACTACCAGCAGCGCTTCCTCTTCCTGGTCCTACAGGAATTCCCATATCTTTAGCAGCGTTTATAAAATCGGCAGTAATTAAAAAATATCCTGGATAGCCCATATCGTTAATTACTTTAATTTCGTAATTAAATCTATCCCAAATTTCTTTAGTAATTTCCTTCCCTTCATAACGTTTTTGTAAGCCAACTTTAGCTAATAATTCTAAATACTCTGAAAGTGTTTTTGCATTTGATTCCTTTGGAATTGGGAACTCAGGAAAATGCAACCCACCAAATGAAATATTGTCCTCTATTTTATTTGCAATTTCAATTGTGTTAGATATAGCTTCTGGATATTTTGGAAATAAAGCTTTCATTTCTTCGCTTGATTTAAAATAAATTTCATCAGTTTTATAACGAAGTTCTCTATAATCTTTTTCACCAGTTTTATCGGACATTAAAAGCAGTATATTATGAGCAATTGCATGCTCTTTTTTAATGTAATGGATATCATTAGTTGCAACTAATTTTATATTTAGTTCTTTTGCAAGTTTTGGAATTTCATTTCTAAAAACCTCGTCACCATCCATTCTATGCTCTTGAATTTCAAGATAAAAATCATCACCAAATAGTTCTTTAAATTCAATTGCAACTTCTCTTGCTTTTTCATTATTTCCTTCTCGCAAAGGTCCAGCAACAATTCCACCAATGCAAGCAGTTGTAACAATTAATCCTTCTTTATATTTTCGAAGGACTTCCATATCAATTCTTGGTTTATAATAGAAACCCTCTGTAAAACCAATTGAAACAAGTTTGGTTAAGTTTTTATACCCAATATCATTTTTTGCTAAAAGAATTAAATGCCTGTAGTGTTTTGTTTTTTTTTGTCCTTCTACTTTTTCAGATTTGTCAAATCGCGAACCTTGTGAAACAATATATATCTCGGAGCCAATTATGGGTTTTATTCCAGACTTTTTTGCTTTTTTATAAAACTCTGAAACCCCATACATTACGCCATGATCTGTTAAAGCAATTGCTGGCTGCTTATGTTCTACGGCTGCCGCAATTAAGGTATCTACTGTGCACGCTGCATCTTGCAAGCTATAATGGGTATGATTATGTAAGTGAACGAAATCTGTCATTTTTTATTAAAGTCCCAATCTTTTATTTATTACTGTTTTTTTTCATTTACACAGATTACTAATCTGTGCTACGTGTTTCATTTTTTCCCGGTGTGACCAAAACCTCCATCACCTCGCTGGCTTTCCGAAATACTTTCAACTTCTAAAATTTCTGCTTTATAAAATTGCGTTAAAACAATTTGCGCAATTCTATCACCACGTTTTACAACAAAATTTTCTTTGGAAATATTATTCATAATAATTCCAACCTCCCCTCTATAATCAGAATCGATAGTACCAGGAGAGTTTAATAACCCAATACCATGTTTTAAAGCTAAACCGCTTCGTGGTCTAACTTGAATTTCATACCCTTCTGGAATTTCAAAAATTAAATTTGTTGGAACTAATTTTATCTCACCAGAATTAATTATTAATTTATCATCTATTGCCGCACGAATATCCATTCCAGCACTTCCTTTTGTCGCATAATTTGGAAGTGAAATATCATTATATTTATCAGAAATTCTTTTAATTTTCAGTTTTACTCTATTCATTTTTTCCTTAATTGTTAAATGATGTGTTTATATATTTTCATATTTTTTAGCGTTAATCTCAGTAAAAATACTTTTCATTTTTGTTTATACTTTTATTTTCCTTTTTCTCCTAAACGATTTTAATGTTCTAATTAGTTCATCTTTCTTTATTATTCTTAATCCAAATAGTGCAAAAATGAACATTGCAAAAATCAAAATTCTTATTCCTATGTTCATAACTTCATTATAGAAATAATAAATACACGCTGTAATTGTAATAATTATAAATATCTTTAGAATTTTATTGTACTCATAATCAATTTTGTAGAATTTTTGTGAAACAATAAATAAACCAATTGCCATAACAATATAGCTTGCTAAAGTTGCCCACGCTGCTCCCATAATTCCTAAAATTGGAATTAATGTAAAATTTACTGCAACATTTACTGTTGCTCCAGCAATGGTCACAATTGGAAAGTATTTTGTCTTTTCTTCAATATAAATTCCAGCAGTAAAATTCATATATAATCCATTAAAAAGGTAAGCAAGCAATATTATTGGAATTATTGGAAGACCTTCCAAAAATTGACTTCCCAGCAATGTACGTCCAGCAATTTCAATTTGAACAATATCTGCCACAAAAAGGCTTAAAAATGCCCAAGCAACCGAGCTGATTATTAGAAAGAGTGTAAAAACTTTGGCAAATAATTCCTTTGCATTTTTCTCTTTTGCATTTTCTAAAAAGAAAGGCTGCCAAGCAAAATTAAACATTTGAACAAAAAGCATCATAAAAATGCCAAGTTTATAATTAGCTCTGTAAATTCCTAAAGTCGCAGTATTTGTCAATTTTTCAACTATTGGAACATCAATCACTTGAACAATCATTGAAGTAAAAGAGGCGGCAAGATATGGAATTCCAAATTTTAGCATTTTTTTTAGAATTAAAATATTAATGTGAAACTGCAATTTTTTTGCAATTTCTGGAATTAAGGCAACAAATGAAAATATTGAGGCAACAAGATTGCTTATAAATATTGCTTCTATTCCAAATCCATAAACTAAAATAAGAATAATGTTTAGCGAAAGATTAATGAAAATATTAGTGATTTTAATAAATGCAAATTTTTGCGTTTTGCGTTCCAAACGTAAACTGCTAAACGGAATTAGAGCAAAAGTATCAAATAAAAGTATCAAAATAACGTAAATTAGAAGATTTGAATACTCAATTGGTAGATTTATTCCATTACTAATTGGTATCAAAAAGATATAAAACAACAGCGAAAATATTACCGTTGTGAAAACAACAAAAAAATATGGAGTTGAAAACGTTGCTTTTTTCTCTTCATTTTTTGCCAATGAAGTGTATTTCATAAAAGCAGCGTCCATTCCATAAATATAAACAACATTAAGGAAGCCCAAATAAGCATAAACTAATGTGAAATGACCATATTCGCTGGGACTAAAAACGTTGGTATAAATTGGGAATAACAGAAATCCCAAAAACCTTCCAATCATAGTGCTAATGCCATAAATTGCGGTATCTTTTGAGAGTTCTTTGAGTTTTTTTAACATTATTTTGATTTATTTTTTGTGGAAAACTACCGTATGAAATTAAGAAATTAATACATTATAAAAAAATTGTACCATTAAAATAAATATTATATTGCGTTTTTGGTTTAACCCCAAATATGCATTAGAAAAGCATTAATGCATATTCGACTAACTCGCTCTAAGCGTTTGTACTATTGTTCACTTAACCTTTTGGGTACAAACGCTAAGACCGAGTAAGTCGGGGCAAGTTCGCTTCTATATTGATTGTTCTTTTTCTAAAATTGTTTATTTTAATCCTATTGCATTATCCAGGTTTAACTTGACATTGTTTGTCGAAAAATTAATTAATTATCCGTAAAATATTTGGATAATTTTTCAACATAAATTTTAGGCGGTCTAGTTGGTTTTTTGCTCTCTGAATGAATAAACATATGCGAAGTAAATCCCTCACAAATTAAATCGCCAGTTTCGTGTTCTCTAATTTTATATTCAATATGAACTTTTGCAGAATTTGGAGATGAAACCATCGCTTCAATATCAAGCAAATCATCGTAAATTGCAGGTTTTTTGTATTTTAAATTTGCTTCAATTAAAGGCAATTGAAATCCAGCATTTTCAATTTCGGAATATGGCAAACCAATATTTCTCAACAACTCTGTTCTTCCAACTTCAAAATATTCAAGATATTTTCCGTTATATACAAATTGCATTTTATCTGTATCTGCATATCTAACTCTTATTTGCGAAACATGTTTTATCATATTATTAATTGAATAAATTTGAAATTGGAATAGAGTTTCTGCAAAATAATGAATCTGTCATTTTTAACCTGTTTTTTTGTGGGTGAGAAATCTTTCAAATTGTGAGAGACTTCTCTCCCGAAAAAACATCGGGATTGAAATGACAAAGAGATAAATCCTTATTTTGCAGAAACTTTAATATTTATTCTACAAAAACTCCCATTTTGCCAAATTTTTCAAGACGGTTATTAACCAATTTTTCTGGTTTTATTTTTAATTGAATTTCTAATTCTTCTATTAAGGCTTGTTTTAAAGTAACAGCCATTAATTTATGGTCTTTGTGAGCACCACCAAGTGGCTCTGGAACTATTCGGTCAATTATTTTTTGCTCTAATAAATCTTTTGCTGTTAATTTAAGAGCTTCTGCTGCTTGCTCTTTATATTCCCAAGTTCTCCAAAGAATTGATGAACAAGATTCTGGACTAATTACAGAATACCACGTATTTTCGAGCATTAAAATTCTATCGCCAACTCCAATACCAAGAGCACCTCCACTGGCACCTTCGCCAATAATAACAACAATTACTGGAACTTTTAGTCTGCTCATTTCAAGCAAGTTTCTTGCAATTGCTTCAGCTTGTCCATTTTGTTCAGCTTCCAAGCCTGGATATGCACCTGGAGTATCAATTAAAGTAATAATTGGAGTATTAAATTTTTCAGCCATTTTCATTAAACGAAGTGCTTTGCGGTAACCTTCAGGATTAGCCATTCCAAAGTTACGATAAACATTCGATTTTGTATCGCGTCCTTTTTGGTGACCAATAATCATTACTTTTTGATCGTCAATTTTTGCAAATCCACCAACAATAGCTTTATCGTCTTTGTATAATCTATCGCCATGTAACTCTATAAAATCATTTGTCATTAGATAAATATAGTCAAGTGTGTATGGTCTTTCGGGGTGACGGGCTAACTGAACTCTTTGCCATCTTGTTAAATTATTAAATACGCTTTTTTTTAGAATAATAACTTTGTCTTCAAGTTTTTGTATTTCTTCTTTTATATCAAGATTTTCTTCATATTCTTTCATCTCTTCAATTTTCTTTTCAAGAGCAATAATTGGTTTTTCAAATTCTAACTCTGTAAATGCCATACTTTCTCCAAATTCCTATTTTTCCTTACTGAAAAACATCTTACTAAAACTTTTTCCTAATATATCCAAATCTAACCAAATATTTTGATTTTTGGCGTAATAAACATCTAATTTGCTAAAATCATTTTCTTTTACCGAATTATCTTTTTCAACGAACCACAGACCAGTTAATCCTTGCTTACCTAAATATAATTGAGATTTTTTAGCTTTATTTTGGGGTCCAACAAAACTTTTCTTTTTTATAAAAACTGCAGGCACACCTAAAATAAACTGAACAAAGTATCCTTTTTCTTTTTGGAATAGTGAAATAATAGCTGCAATTGGATAAATAAGTAACATCAAAAATGAAAATATAAAATCAAAAAATGCTTTAATAATTTTATGCGAAGCTTCCGAAATGTTATAATTTACTTTTAATAATGGAATATTTTCAAGCATTGTTACGGATGATTTTCCCACAAGATAATCAAGTTCAGTTCCAGCAACAAGAAATTCTACGTTTAAATTATCACTTTGAGAAACTATTTTAAACATTTTTTCAAACGATATTTCGTGCGAAGCAAATATTACTTTATTGATTTTTTCTTCTTTAATTACTTTTACAATATTTTCTAAACTACCAATTACTGAATAATTACCAATTTTTTTTCCAATTCCGACAGCAGTTTCATTTATAAAGCCAACTACTGTATAAATATCAGTTATGCTTTTATCAAGTTTTTTGGTTAATTCGGTACAATATTTTTCACTTCCAACAATTAAAGTTTTTGTATTTTTAACTGAATCAGCCACTCCAACTTTAAAAACAATTTTGGCTAAAAACCGCCAAAGAACATAAAAACTTCCTGCAAATAAATAAGTAATAAGCAACACAGCTCTACTAAATGCATATTGTTTTAGAAAATATGTTAGAGCAGAAGAAAAAATAAACCCAGTAATAAGCAACAAAACAGCTCGGAGAACCGATATTGAATTTCGCTTGTAAGCACCACCAAAAGTAGATATTGTTAATTGCAATAGCGCAGGGAAAAAGAAAATCCATGGTTTAACTTCCTCTGGGAAGCCACTCCAACTCCCTGGTCTATACATTTTCTCTGCAAAAACAAATGCTGCAGTAAAAAAGACTAAGTCAACTATAGCAGATATTAAAGACAGTTTATAAGTACTAATAAATGCAATAAAACGTCTTGCAATTATTGCAGAGCGAAGAATTATTTCAACCAAAAAAGAAGAAGATAAATGTTTTTTTACAAACAAATGCATTGCATTATAAAATATTTTGGTTTCGTCAATACTACTACGTTTTGTGCTTTCACCTTTATAATGAATTATTTCGGTTTCTGGAACATAAAATACTTTATAACCTGCAAGTTGAATTCGATAGCATAAATCTAAATCCTCACCATACATAAAAAATTGAGGATCAAACCCACCAACTTTTTGATAAACTTCTTTTGTAAAAAACATAAACGATCCAGAAATTGCATCAACTTCGTTTGTTAAATTTTCATCAAGATAAGTAAGATTGTACTTTGAAAATATTTTGCTTTTAGGAAAAACTTTGCTTAACCCAGTAATTTTAGTAAATGAAACCCAGGGACCAGGAAAACTTCTACGGCAAGCTAATTGCAATGTTCCATCTGGATTTAATACTTTACAAGTTGTCATCCCAGCATTTTTGTTGGTTTGCATAAATTCGATTAATTTAGAAAAAGTATCTTCTCTAACAATTGTATCAGGATTTAAAAGTGCTATATATTTTCCGTTCGCAATTTCAAGTCCCTGATTATTTGCTTTTCCGAAACCAATATTTTCTTTGTTTGCAATAACTTTTACGTAATCAAATTTTTCTTCAATATCAGATGCACTACCATCAGAGGAGGCATTATCAATTATAATAATTTCTGATGTGTAATTCTGCAATGCTTTTTGAAGCGAGTAAAGTAAATTTTTAACAAATTCCTTTACGTTGTAGTTTACTATTATTATCGAAATATCAATCATTAAATATGCGCATTGTTTACAGAATTATTTTTATTAATTAAAGTCTTCCAAGTATTGAACGAAAACGTAATTTCCAAACCATTGCTACAGCTTCGTGAACTATTTTTTTTGACATTTTTGAAGTGCCTTCTACTCTATCTGTAAAAACAATTGGAATTTCTTTTATTCTAAAATTCATTTTATACGTCTTAAAATTCATTTCTATTTGAAAGGAATAACCGTTTGATTTTACTTTATCAAGATTTAACTTTTCAAGAACTTCTCTTTTGAAGCACTTAAATCCTCCAGTAGCATCCATTACTGGCATTCCAGTAATTACACGTGTATAAATTGAAGCAAAATAGCTTAATAACAGACGTGACATTGGCCAATTTATTACGTTTACACCTTGTATATATCTGCTTCCAATAACTAAATCATTTTCTTCTATTGCTTCTAATAAACGACCAACATCTTTTGGATCGTGCGAAAAATCGGCATCCATTTGAACAACATAATCATAATCTCTTTCAAGCACATATTTAAATCCCGCAACATAAGCTGTTCCAAGCCCTAATTTACCGGCACGATGAATTACATGAATTCTATCATCTTCCTTCGATTTATCTTCAACATATTTTCCAGTTCCATCGGGCGAATTATCATCAACCACCAAAATATGAATGTTTGGATATAATTCTATTAATCTGTGAATCATTTTTTCAATGTTTTCACACTCGTTATATGTTGGTATTACAACTATTGCTTTTTTCATACTTTTTATTCCCTTCGTGGGTTAATTAAAATGTCCCTGTCCAAAAATAACCACAAAAACTGTTCTAAATAGAATTTTCAAATCGTTACTTAAACTCATGTTTTCAATGTAAAAAAGATCGTATCTTAATTTTTCTTTAACATCTTCAACACTCTCATCGTATTTATGTTTCACTTGAGCCCAGCCAGTTACACCAGGACGCACTTTGAGTCTTCTTTTATAAAAAGGAATTTCTGCAGAAAGTTTTTCAACAAAAAATGGTCTTTCTGGTCTTGGACCAACTAAACTCATTGAACCACTTAAAACGTTTAGCATTTGTGGAATTTCATCAATACGAACCTTTCTAATAAATTTTCCAACTTTAGTAATTCTTGGGTCATCTTTTGTTGACCAAACCGGACCAGAGAGTTTTTCGGCATCACTTCTCATTGAGCGAAACTTAATCATCTTAAATATTTTTCCATTTAGTCCTGATCTTTCTTGGTGATAAAATATTGGCCCTTGGCTTTCTAATTTTATTGCAATAGATGTAACAATAATTATTGGAAGTGAACAAATTAATATAAGAATTGAAATTACAATATCCATTAAGCGTTTAATTTTCTTTTCCCATTCTGGCATTAATTGAGAGGAAATATTAATTAACGGTGCACCGTATAATTGTGAAGTTCTAGCCTGACCACTTATAATTTCGTATAAATCAGGAATAATTTTTATTGAAACATTATTGGAATCACAAGCTGCAACTACCTCAAGCATTATATCGCCCTCGTGCTTTTCAAGAGCAAGAATAATTTCGGATACATTATTTTCTTCTATTACATTTTTAATATTATGAACCGTATCTACAACTTTAATATTGTTATGAATTTTTCCAATATTTTCATTATTTACGGCAACAAACGCAATAACATCAAGGCCAAGACCTTTGTACGTATCTATTGTATTGTGCATTTCAAAAGCTTTTTTATTATAACCAACAATTATTGCATTTTTTCTGCCATATCCTTTAAATAGCAATCTTCGTTGAATGCTTCTAAGAACAATACGTCCAGTGCCAACAAAAGTCAGCAAAAGCGTCCAATAAATTAGTATCAAAAAGCGATTAGTAGAAACAACATTATGTGTTGCGTCATCATAGAGTATTAGAAAAAAGAGGATAAAAATTCCCACAAAAGTAGCTTTAAAAAGAGTTGTCATCTCATCAAATCTGGATGATGCAAACCAAACACGGTACATACCCACAAAAGTAAATATCAACAACCAATAAATATATACTGCTGCCATTGTCAATAACAACACTGGTTCTGTTAACAACACAAACATTCCTGATTCCACTCTAAAATAGAAATAGAAAAACCACGAGATATTTATTGTGATAAAATCCGCTAATAATATTAAAAATGTTTCGAGTTTTTTGCTCAAGATTATTGCCAGAATTACTTGAAAATATTGTACAAATATACAATTTATTAAGGAATTGGTTTAATTTTTTATGCTTAATTTTCGGGAATAATCTGTCACAATTTTTTTTCAACTACTTTTTCGGCAATAAAGTTGCCAATTGCTAATGAAGCGGTTGCTGCTGGTGATGGAGCATTCAAAATGTGAATGATATTTTCATTTTCAATTAAATAGAAATCATCAACCAAAGTTCCATTTTTATCACAGGCTTGTGCACGAACTCCAGCGCCACCTTTTGATAAATCAGATTCCGAAATTTGAGGAATTAATTTTTGAAGTGCTTTTACAAATGCTTTTTTGCTAAATGACCTATAAAACTCACCCATTCCAGTTTGCCAATATTTTTTTGCAACTATCAAAAATCCAATCCAAGTTAATGATTGAAAAGTATCTTTTAAATTGAAACTTGTTCTGTTATATCCTTCTCTTTTAAATGAAAACACGGCATTTGGACCAGCTTCAACGCCGCCATCAATTAAGTTGGTAAAATGCACTCCAAGAAACGGAAAGTTTGGGTCGGGAACTGGATAAATTAGGGTTTTAACCAAATGTTTTGAAGAATCTTTTAATTTATAATATTCGCCTCTAAATGGGATAATGCGTACATTTAACTCAGTTTCGGTAAACAATGCAACTCTATCGGATTGCAAACCAGCGCAACTAATTACAAAATCAGTTTCGTAATTATTGGTTTTAGTTATAATTATTTGATGCGAATTTTGCTTTTCAATTCCCATTACTTCTTCGTTAAATTTTATTTCAACACCTTTCGAAATTAAAATTTCTTTCATTTTTTGAGAGACAACTTTGTAATCAATAATTCCAGTTTGTGGGACGTAAATGCCAGCAATACCCTTTACATTAGGTTCAATTTCTTTCAATTCTGCTTCATTTAGCACTTTTAGATTTTTTAAACCATTTTCAACACCACGTTTAAAAAGTGTTTGAAGATATTCTGTTTCACTTTCGTTTGTGGCAACAACTACTTTTCCGCACAAATTATATTTAATATTGTTTTCGTCACAGAATTTGAGAAGCATTTTATAGCCAGAAACGCAATTTTTAGCCTTTAAACTTCCGGGTTTGTAATAAATTCCAGAATGAATAACTCCGCTATTATTTCCTGTTTGATGTTTGGAAACATCATTTTCCTTTTCCAAAATTGTAATTTTTGCTTTGGGAAGTTTTTCGTTAAGCTTTAATGCTGTTGCAAGTCCAACAATTCCAGCACCTATTATTGTAAAATGGTTCATTAATATACTGCCATGTCAAAATTATTTTTAGAAAAAACAATCATTTTTTTAATTAGAATTCATCAAAACTCACGAATATTTCTGGTTCAATTCCTTCAATTGAAGCAACTTTATATTCGTAAGAAGTAAAATCAATAATAAATATAATCAAATGTATTCCATATATAAAGAATTTTGATGGTATTCAAAATTTTTACAATTTATGACAGCCCAAATTGAACTATCTGATTTTGACAAAAATGTATTGTGATTACATTTTAATAAACGGAGTTTTGCAATTCGCTATAATATTAAAAAACTCACTCTATTGTCTTTCTCTATTTAACTGAAATTACCCTAGGTTATAGATTTAACCCCAAATATGCATTAGAAAAGCATTAATGCATATTCGACTAACTCGCTCTAAGCGTTTGTACTATTGTTCACTTAACCTTTTGGGTACAAACGCTAAGACCAAGTAAGTCGGGGCAAGTTCGCTTCTATATTGATTGTTCTTTTTCTAAAATTGTTTATTTTAATCCTATTGCATTATCCAGGTTTAAACAAACAATAAAGCTCAAGAATTAATTTTGTTATCAGTTTCAAATTATAATATATTTATATGCATGTAATATTCTCAATAACATTGGAGTTAAATTGAAGATTTTAATCGATAAACTATTTTTGTTAATTTTAATAGTAATTTTTAGCTCAATTCTTTACAATTGCACTTCCTCCTTAAAAAGCTCTAAAGATGATAAGCTACAAACCAGAAAAGAATTTAAATCTGGCAATTTTAATAAAATTGGTATTGAAGCTTTACTATCTCGCGCTGAATATTCTTTAAATAATAATTATAAATCAGTTGTTGATAAAAAAGTTATTCCACCAAGCGGTGATATGCATGATTATTTGAGCAGAGCTGTTTACTTTTGGCCAGACAGCTCAAAAGTTGACGGTCTGCCCTGGATATACAAGGATGGGAAATACAATTTCAAAAGTTTTGAAGAAACTGATCATAAGTATTACTATCAAGTGATGGGAGCAATTCGTGATTTATCCCTTCTATATTTTTATACTAATGATCCTAAATATGCTTTAAAAACTTCAGAGTTAATAAAATTTTGGTTTATCAATGATTCAACCCAGATGAATCCAAATTTTAATTTTGCTCAAGGTATTCCTGGAAGAACAACAGGAACTCCATCAGGAATTATAGATAGCCGTGCAATTCTTTGGGTTATTGAAGCAATTAGTTTTATTAGAAAATCCGAAATATTTACTCAGCAAGATGAACATTTATTTAAAGACTGGTGCAATCAATATTTGATATGGCTAATTGATAGTGACCTTGGTAAAAAAGAGTCTGAAGCTCCAAACAATCACGGTACTTTTTATGATATACAAGTAGCAAAATTTGCAGATTATCTGCATAACGAAGAAATTGTTAGAGAAACTTTGGAACGTGTTAAGAAAAAGCGAATTGAAACACAGATTTTACCCGATGGTTCTATGCCTCTTGAACTTGATCGTGCAGAAGGCTTTACTTATTCTGTTTTCCAATTATCGGCATATTTTGAATTAGCAAAATTAGGTGAAAAATATTCCGTTAATCTTTGGGATTATAAAGGGGAGAAATCTGGTTCCATTAAAGATGCATATTATTTTATTCTCAATAATGCTATTCTATCAAATAATTGGAAATACAAAGGTAAAATTGATTATAATTATTTTCTTGGTATTATGAATACCGCTTCTGAAAAATTTGACCCAAATTTAGAAAAAACAATACTAAGGATTGAAAAAAGCAAACCAACACCAAAGCTTACCGATTTATATTTCATTTATTAAACCTGGATAATGCAATAGGATTAAAATAAACAATTTTAGAAAAAGAATAATCAATATAGAAGCGAACTTGCCCCGACTTACTCGGTCTTAGCGTTTTTGTACCCAAAAGGTTAAGTGAACAATAGTACAAACGCTTAGAGCGAGTTAGTCGAATATGCATTAATGCTTTTCTAATGCATATTTGGGGTTAAAGAGCTAATCTCTGTAGCGCTTCCAAGAAATAATAATCACCCCAAATTGTAGCTGAATCCCAAAAATCTGGATTTGGGTCATTTGCGTGATAGGCACAATGATTTATAATTCCACTTTCTGAACTATTCTCAATTAAATATTTTTCCATAAGTGAATTAAGAGTGCTTGTAATTGTATTTTGGTATTTGGAACTGTTAACAAAACTATTTAATTCAATTAAACCGGATAGAGCTATTGTTGCAGCAGAAGCATCTTTAAAATCTCGTTCATAATTTTCTGGTAAGTTAAAATCCCAATATGGAATTGAGTCTTCGGGCAAATGCGAAATGTAATAATCTGCCATTTTAACTGCTGTGTTCAAATATTCAATATTTCCCGTTTCGCGGTAGCACATTGTAAATCCATAAATTCCCCAAGCTTGACCACGCGCCCAAGTTGAATTATCTGAATAACCTTGTGCAGTTCGCTTACGCATTACGTCTCCCGTTTCTGGGTCGTAATGAACAACATGAAACGAACTTCCATCTTCTCGAATATGATTTTGAATAGTTTTATTTGCATGACTAACAGCCATATTATAATATGTTGAATCGCCACCATTTTTTGATGCCCAGAACAATAATTCTAAATTCATCATATTATCAATAATAACTTGGTATTCTCCATTCCATGATTGAATACAACCAACATTTTCATTATATCGGGTGGAAAGTGATTTAGCAGCTTGAAGTATTACATTTTTATAGCTTTCATTTCCGGTTATTTTGTACCCAAGTCCATAGCTATTAAAAATCATAAAACCTACATCATGATGAGAAGTTGTGTATTGTTCCTCGAATAATCCTTGTGTAAACTGTTCCGCCATACTTTTTAATTGTGTATTTCCAGATAATTTATATCCATACCATAAAGCACCTGGATAAAACCCACTTGTCCATGATTTTGAATTA